>Ga0126339_10002090_pt1 | contig 14136 bp, 11 predicted proteins | sample OrbTmetagenome_2_FD_92532 | JGI IMG/M metagenome (GOLD analysis project Ga0126339, IMG submission 92532) | Coral microbial communities from Petempiche,Puerto Morelos, Mexico - Orbicella T R C metagenome | ecosystem: Host-associated > Invertebrates > Cnidaria > Coral | place: Petempiche,Puerto... | reverse complement strand
GACGGGCGGCCGGATCCCGGCGCGGATCGGCCGTATAGAGGCCGTCGATGTCCGACAGCAACACCAGGGCGTCGGCCGAGACCATGGCGGCGACCCGCGCCGCCAGCCGGTCGTTGTCGCCGAAGCGCATCTCCTGGGTGGTGACGGTGTCGTTCTCATTGACCACCGGCACCACGCCCAGGGCCAGCAACTGTTCGAAGGTCTTGCGGGCGTTCAGGTAGCGGCGGCGGTTCTCGCTGTCGTCCAGCGTCAGCAGCACCTGGGCCACGGCGATATCGTGATGGGCCAGGGCCTCCTGATAGGCATGCGCCAGCCGGATCTGGCCGGTGGCGGCGGCGGCCTGCTTTTCCTCCAGGCGCAGCGGCCGAGCCACCTCGGTCAGGCCGAGAATGCGGCGGCCCACGGCAACAGAACCGGAGGACACGAGGATCACCTCCTGCCCGCGCTGGCGCAGCATGGCCACCTCGTCGGTCAGGGCGTCCAGCCAGGTGCGATGGGTCCGTCCCGAGCGCGCGTCCACCAGCAGGGCGGAGCCGATCTTCACCACCACCCGCCGCGCGGCCCGCAAGCGCTGGGCAGGTGTGCGGACGACGGCCACGGGCTGGGCGGTCGCATCGGCGGTCTGGGCGGTCTCGGGGCTCATGGTGTCCATCGGGGTGGCGGTCTGCTCGATGCGGCGGATCACAGGGCGGGAGTCATACACCCCTGTTATGCGCGAAGGCTGGGCGATCAGGGAAGAGCGACCGTGCCATAGACTGGTCAGCCCGTCCTCATATCCCCAGCCGCCGCAAGGTCCGGTCCACACCCCCCAGGTAGCCGCCGCCGAACAGGCGAACGTGCACCAGCAGGGGATAGAGGTTGTACACCTCCAGCCGTTCCTCAAAAAAGCCGGGGCGGATCGGCCGCAGATCGTGATAGCGGTTGAAGAACACGTCCCCGAAGGTGCCGAACAGCGTGGTGAAGGCCAGTTCCACCTCCGGGTGACCCCAATAGATGGCCGGATCGATCAGCCCGGACAGGCGTCCCTGGTGGGCCAGCACGTTGCCGGTCCACAGGTCGCCATGAAGCAGGCTGGGGTGATCGGGCTCCTCCAGGATGTCGTCCAGGCGCCCCGCCAGGGCCTCGATCCGGCGCAGGGTGGCGGGCGGCAGACGACCGGCGCGCGCCGCCTCACCGGCCATGAACAGCAGCCGTTGGTCCCGGAAGAAGGGCACCCAGCGCTCCTGTTGCGGATTGGGCTGGGGCAGGCCACCAATGACGGTGTCGAAGGTGAAGCCGAAGCACGGGCCGGCGTTGTCGTGCAGGGCGGCGATCACATGAGCCGCATGCTCCTGAACGCGCGGTGACAGCGCGTCTCCCGACGGCACGACGGTCATCAGCAGCAGGTGGTCGTCGGCATGCAGCACCTCGGGCACCGGGGCCCCATGCGCCGCCAGATGCTGGAGCATGGCCCCCTCCAGGGCCAGGCCGCTCCCGGCCCCGCCGACCTTGGCCACCAGGTCGCGCCCGTCGGTCAGGGACAGGTGATAAACCTCGCCGATACAGCCGCCCGAAAGCGGCCGGCTGGCGGTCACCCTGGCGCCGGCGGCGTGTTCCACCAGGCCGCGAGCCTTGTCGCGCATGATGGTGTCCTCCCTTGGTCGGGCCTACCTTATGTGGTCGGACCTGCCTTACGCGACGTTCGTCGCGTGGCCGCCGGAGGGGATCAGGAGGAGGCCGCCTCCAGACGCGCGCGCACGTGGTCGAGCAAACCCTCGGTGGCGTCCTCCAGCATGTCCAGCACCCGCTCGAAGCCACCGCCGCCGCCGTAATAGGGATCCGGTACATCCCGGGGCGTGTTGGGACGGCGGGCGAAGGCGCTCATCATCACCACGCGGGCGCGGGCGTCATCGTCGGGCGCCAGCGATCGCAGGCGGCTCAAGTGGCTTTGATCCATGGCCACCAGCAGGTCGAAGCGATCGAAGTCGCCCGGCCGGACCTGGCGAGCGGCCTGGCCCTCCAGGCTGTAGCCACGCCGCCGGGCGGCCTCGGCGGCGCGCGAGTCGGGCGGCTCGCCTTCGTGATAGGCGGTGGTGCCGGCCGAGTCGATGCGCAGGTGCCCATCCAGACCGGCGGCCCGGGCCTTGTGCCGGAACAGCCCCTCGGCGGTGGGCGAACGGCAGATGTTGCCGGTGCAGACGAACAGGACGGCGACCATGACGAGCCCCAAGGCGTGAGGAATGCGGGGCTCACCATACGCGGCCCAGCGCCGTCCGCAAAGCCTTGGCGGGCGCCTGACACCAGCGGTAAATGAGTGTGACTCATCCGCCGCGCAGCACCGGCCCGCTCCCCCACCCGGCCACCCACGGAATTATGCTTGGGGTGGCCGGGTGGAGGAGCGGGCCGGCTACGGACTGCAACGGTCATTCTCAATGACCGTTGGTCTCATCAGCCTCCGGCGCGGCCGCGTCCAGACATCCGGCAACGCGGGCGCGCAGCCGCACCAGGGCCAGAACGCCATCGATGGTCGGCGTCGCCACCCCGACCAGGCGGCCCAGTTCGGCCACGGCGCCCACCAGCGCCTCGACCTCCATGGGCCGGCCGCGCTCCAGGTCCTGGAGCATGGAGGTCTTATGCGCCCCCACCGCCGCCGCTCCGGCGATGCGACGATCCACGCCGATGGGGAAGCGCACCCCCAGGGACTCGGCGATCGCCTGCGCCTCGACCATCATAGCCCGGGCCAGGCCGCGCGTGTCGTCGTCACCGCACAACACGTCAAGGGTGGCGCCGGTCAGCGCGCTCAGGGGATTGAACGACAGGTTGCCCCAGAGCTTGACCCAGATCTCGGCGCGGATATCCGGGCGCACCGGCGCCTTCAGGCCGGCCGCCGACAGCACCGCCGACAACACCACCGCCCGCTGGCTCCGCTCGCCCGAGGGTTCGCCCAGGGAAAAGCGGCTGCCCTCGATGTGCCGGACCACGCCAGGGGCGACAACCTCGGCGGCGGGATGAACCACGCAGCCCAGCACCCGCTGGGGACCGATACCCGTCCATTGGGCATCGCCCGGATCAACGCTGGTCAGGCGACGGTCCTCCCAAGGTCCCGGAAGCCCGTGGAAGTACCACCAGGGCACACCGTTGACGCCCATGACCACGCAGGTGTCCGGACCCAACAACGGCGCCATGGCGGGCACAAGGGCCGGCACAGCATTGGCCTTCACGGTGACGAGAACGTAATCCTGCGGTCCCAGGTCCGCCGGGGTGTCGGTGGCCGGCAGCCGCACGACGCGGCGGTGCTCGCCCTCGATCAGGGTCAAGCCGTCCGCGCGCAGGGCCTCCAGATGCTGGCCGCGCGCCACCAGGGAAACCTCGGCGGCACCCGCCAGGGCAACGCGGGCGCCCAGGAAGCCGCCGATGGCGCCGGCGCCAAGGATGCAGAGGCGCGGTCTCGTCATCGCGCCGCCACCCCCAGCGTCTCGGCCAGGCCGATGCGGCGGAGCTTACCCGTCGGCCCTTTCGGGATCTCACCCACGATCAGCACCGTGCGCGGCACCTTGAAAGCGGCCAGCCGTTCTGCGGCGAAAGCCCGCAGGTCATGATCGCTGGCCGTGTGGCCCTCGCGCAGCACCACGGCCGCGCCCACATCCTCGCCGAGGGTGCGGTGCGGGATGGCGAAGGTCACCACCTGGTGGACCGCCGGATGCGCCATCAGCACGCCATCCACCTCCAGGGGACTGATCTTCTCGCCGCCGCGATTGATGAGTTCCTTCAGGCGTCCCGTGAGGGTGAGCATGCCCTCGGCATCCATCACCCCCTGGTCACCGGTGCGGAACCAGCGCCGACCCTCGGCCTCGAAGAACGCCTTGGCGTTGGCGTCGGGGTTGTTCTCGTAGCCCGGCGTGACGTTGGGACCGCTGATGACCACCTCACCGGGCCGGCCTGGGTCGGCGTTGAGAAGCCGGGGCGCGGTTTCCTCGGCCAGGCGCACCAGGGGACCGGCGGCCAGGCCGACGCTGCCCGCCCGGCGCGATGCCGGCGGCAGTGGATTGGAGGTCATCTGATGGCACGCCTCGGTCATGCCGTAGCTTTCGATGACCGGGCAGGCGAAGGTCTTCTCCAGGGCCGTCATCACCGGGACCGGCAGGGAGGCGGACGAGGACCGGATGAAGCGCAGCTTTACCGCCGCCAGGGTCTCGGCGTTGCGCGCGGCCCGGGCGAGGATGGCCTGGTGCATGGTGGGCACGGCCGTGACCCAGGTGGGCCGCGCCTCGCGCAGCCAGCCGAAGACCCGCAGGGCATCGAAGCCGGGGGCGCACCACACCGAGGCCCCATGCGCCAGCGACGCGGTCACCGCCGCGATCAGGCCGTGGATGTGAAACAACGGCATGATGTTGAGGCAGCGGTCGTCCGGGGTCAGGGCCAGGGTGGCGCCGATGTGTCGGGCCGAGGCGGCCACATTTCGGTTGAGCAGGGGCACGACCTTGGGCCGCGCCGTGGTGCCCGAGGTTTGCAGGACCAGGGCGCCCTCGTCGGGATGGGCAACGCCCGGGCAGGCCGGCGTTCCGGGGCTGGCGCCCTCGCCGGCGATCAGGGTGACGGTACCCGCCGGGCCGTCGGCCTGGGTCTCCAGGCGCGCGACCGGAATCCCCAGCGCCCGTGCGGCGGCCACCGCCGGGCCGTCATCGGCCGCCGACACCACCAGCAAGCGGACACAGAGCTCCTGGAGGGAAAAGGCGACTTCATCATAGGGAAAGGCCGGGTTGAGGGGCGCCACCTCGACGCACCCAGCCAGGCAGACGAAGGCCGCCGCCATCTCCGGCCCGTTGGGCAGCACCAGCGCCACCCGATCACCGCGCCCGATGCCAAGACGATTGATGGCCTCGCGCACCCGTCCCGCCTGGTCCGCCAGGGCGCCATAGGTCAGCCACGGACGGTCCGGGGCGCCGATCGCCGGGCGGTCGGGGGCGTGGCCATGCAGCAGGGCGTGGACGGTATCGGCCATGGGGGTCATCCCAGCCAGGACAGCAGGCGCACCAGACGACGGGTGCGATCGGAAAACAGCGCGGGGGCATGGAACGCCCCGGCGGCGCGCTTGCTGGCTTCGGTGCGCGTGGGATAGGGCGCGACCATGGTGGCCATCGCCCCCAGTGAGAGGCGATGCCGGATGGCCAGAACCCATGGCTGGATCATCTCGCCCGCCTCGCGGCCGACCACCCCGGCGCCCAGCACCCGCCCGCGCCGGGTGGCCACCACCTTGACCAGACCCTCGGAGCGGCGCTCACATCGGGCGCGGTCGTTTTCGTCAAAGGCCCAGTGGACCACCCGCACCGCGTGGTCCTCGCGCGCGGCCTCGGTTTCGGTCATCCCGACCCAGGCCAGTTCCGGGTCGGTGTAGGTCACATGGGGAATGGTGGCGTCCTCCACGCGCGCCGGCAGGCGGAACAAAGCCTGACGTAAAACCACCGAGGCCGCGTGGCTGGCCATGTGGGTGAACATCGGGCCGCCGGTGATATCGCCGATGGCGAACACGCGATTGTTGGTGGTTCTCAAACGCCGATCGACGCGAATGCCATGGGGTGTTGCGATGATATCGGCGGAGGCCAGCTTGAGGCCCTTCAGGGCCGCTCGCCGTCCCAGGGCGACCAGCAGGTGGCTGCCGGTGAGCGTGTCGACACCGCCCTCGCCATTGACGGCGGTCAGGCGGATGCCGCCGCCCTCCTCCTCGCCGCCGTCCAGGGACGTAACGGCAGTGGCCCGCCAGCCCTCGCGCAGGGTCACGCCCTCCGCGATCAACCGCGCCCGCACCACGTCGGCCATGTCCGCGTCGTCCCGGCCCAGGATGCGCTCGGCCTCCAGCAGGGTCACCCGGCTGCCCAGGCGCCGGAACGCCTGACCCAGTTCGCAACCGATCGGGCCACCCCCCAGGATGATCAGATGAGACGGCCGCGCGCGCAGCGCGAAAACGGTCTCGTTGGTCAGATACGGCACGTCCGCCAGGCCCGGCAGCGCCGGCACATAGGGCAACGACCCGGCGGCCACCACGAAGCGCCGGGCGCGCACCCGATGATCGCCCGCGACCACCGTGCGGGGATCGGTGAAATGGGCCTCGGCGCGCAGGACCGTCACCCCAAGGTCCTCGAAGCGCTCCTGGGAATCCATGGGCGCGATGCCGTCGATGACGCCCTGGACGTGGTCCATCACCGCGGCGAAGTCGATGGCCGGATCGCCCGCTCGTACCCCGAAACGGGTGGCGTCGCGCGCGTCCTGGGCGGCGCGGGCGGCGGCCAGCAGAGACTTCGACGGCACGCAACCGGCGTTCAGGCAGTCGCCGCCCATGACGCCCTTCTCAATCAGCACCACCGAGGCGCCCATCTGCACGGCGCCGGCCGCCACGGTCAACCCGCCGGCACCGGCGCCGATCACGCAGAGGTCGGGAGTCAGCGTCGGGACGGTCATCCGTCCGGCCCCTTCCAGCGCCGCCACAGCGTCGGCACCATGGCCAGCGCCGCCAGGCCCAGCAACGGTCCGAGCACATGGGGATCATACAGCACGGTCAGGTCGGGCGTCTCGCCGGCCGCCAGCACGTGGTCAAGGCCGCTGCCGACACTGGCGAAGACGGCGGCCCCGGGGATGATGCCCAGCAGGGTGGCCAGCACATAACTGCGCAACGGCATGTCCAGGAAGGCAGGCACCAGATTGACCAGCCAGAACGGGAACAGGGGCACCAGGCGCAGCACCAGCAGCCCCGAAAAGGCGTTGTCGCGCAACCGCTGGGCCAACCGCTGACCGCCGCCGGAAAAGGCGCGCTGGCGCCAGCCCTCGCCGAGGATGGTCCGCGCGGCCAGGAACACGGTGGTCGCCCCCAGGGTGGCGGAAACGACGATCAGCACCGTCCCCGGCAACGGCCCGAACAGATAGCCGCCGGCGATGCTCATCCACACGGCACCGGGAACACTGAAGGTGACGGCCATGACGTAGACCGCCACGAAGGTCAGCACGGCAATCAGCCGATGCGCGGCGACCCAGGCGGCGATGGCCTCGTGATGCCGGCCGAGAGTCTCGAAGGACAGCAGCGCCGGCCCGTCCAACAGCAGAAAGGCCGTCAAGCCCAGCACCAGGACCGACAGCAGACCGAGTCGCACCACCCAACCCCGGCGGCCCCTGCCCGAATCGGTCGCGTCGACCGGCGGACACGCCGGGTGGTCGGCCTTGCCTGCGGGCGAGGACGCGGCGATCGTGTCGCGTGCGAGATCTACCGTTTCGGCGGGGCCGACTCCGTTTCCCTTGGCCGTCATGCGGGCTCCCTGTTACCATCCCGGAACGGACGCGGCCCGGGGACTTTTCGAAACCTTCTTTTCGATAGGTAATCGTTTCCCGCTTCGGGACCAAATGTCCAGCGCGCGCCCGGCAAATGTTACGAATCCCATTCGATCGCCGCTCGGGTCCGTCGACCGCATACCCCAACCCCGGCGTTGACACCCCCGGGAGGGCCGCGTATACACCTCGCTTCCCGAAAAACCGAGACATTGAGCAGGCAACGGAGTCGGCGCCGTGAAACGTACGTATCAGCCCAGCAAACTCGTCCGTAAACGGCGGCACGGGTTCCGCAGCCGCAGCGCCACCGTGGGGGGGCGCCGCGTCCTCGCTAACCGTCGCGCCAAGGGTCGCAAGCGTCTGTCCGCGTGACCGCCCGGCGGGCGCATCCCGATGACCGCGTCCTGTTGGACGCGTTCGAGGTGGCGCGTCCCGGCCCGCGGCGCGGTCCACCGTCTTCCGCGCGTGGCCTTCCTGCGATGGACGACACGGCGCCCCTGACGGACTCGGTCTCCGTGGTCGAGTCCTTTCAACGGCCTGTCGAACGGCTGAAGCGACGGGGTGATTTCTTACGCGTGGCCGGATACGGTCGCAAGTGGGTCACCCCGGGATTTATTCTTCAGGCGGCGCCGCAGCCCAAAGGTCTCCCCAAGAACAGCCCTACGGATCGACTGGGGCGCGCACAGGGCACTGAACAGCCCGCGCGTGTCGGATTCACCGTTAGTCGCAAGGTGGGCAAGGCCGTCGTCCGCAACCGCGCACGGCGCCGGTTGCGTGCGGCCGTGGACATGGTGTTCCCCGAGGCCGCCCATGCTGGCTGGGACTTCGTGCTGATTGGCCGGCGCGAGACCAATGACCGCGTTTTCGCGGCCCTGGTCCGCGACCTGCGCACCGCCTTGGATCGACTTGATCCGTCACGCCCCGCCCCTGGCGGCGATCGCAAGGGCGGCGGACGCTCGTCCGGCAAGGGACGGGGCAAGGGGGCCGGAAAGGGTCAAGACCCGACGACAGGCGGGGGTGGCGGCTCTGACTCTGGCGTGCGCCGCCGGCGTGGTCGAAGCCGACCCGATGCCGTCGCGCCGTCGTCCGCGACCGGCACGATCAAGGAGTCGTCATCCAAAGACCCATCAAGGGGAGGTCAGGACGCGTGAGCAACCCCAACGCGGCCCCCCCCTCCCCCCCGGAGGTCCAACGCCCGGAGGTCCAGCGATGGCGACGCGTTGTGGCGCGGTTGCCGATCCTGTTGCCCTGGGTGTTGATCCGCGCCTATCAGGTCGTTCTGTCGCCGCTCCTGGGCCAGAGTTGCCGCTTCACCCCCACCTGTTCCGCCTATGCCCTGGAGGCCCTGGACCGTCATGGACTGCTGCGCGGCGGCTGGCTGGCGGCCTGGCGGATTCTTCGTTGCCATCCGTGGGGCGGCATGGGATACGATCCCGTCCCCGCGACGCGGCCGGCGCGTTCGCGAGGGGGCCAGTGTTGCCAGGCGCAGGAGCGGCGGCCACGTCAGGCGGATCCCCCGGATCGGGATGGACCATGCTGACGGTCAGGGGTGAGCATAGACGCCGGTGGAGGACCTTCGTGCCCGCCGTGAGGTCTTCGCTCTCGGCCCCGGGCGCAGGACTTCCGACTCGTGTCCACGGGTCGCTTCGGCCCGGCCTCCGTCCTCCGCTGGACCGACCCATCCTCGCGTTTCCGTCGGGGTGACCCCGTGCGGGCACCCTTCCACCGCTCCGGACCGGGCCGCCGGCCGGGGTGATCCACGGACCAAGGACCCATGCCTGAACAGCGCAACCTGATCCTCGCGATCGTCCTGTCCATCTTCGTGCTTCTCGGCTTCCAACTGCTGTGGAACACGCTTTATCCGCCCCCCCCGGGCCCTGTTGGGCAGCCGATGGCGGAAGGACAGGTAACACCCGGTACCGCCACGGCCGACGGCCTTGGCGCGCCCACCGTGGGGCAAGCGCCCGGGGCGCCGGGCCTGCCGGCGACGGGCGCGGCAGGCGGCCTGGCGCCGACGGCACCAGGCGGGCCCGTGACAGGCGCCCTGGGTCGCGTGCATGCGCTGGAACGGGATGATAGCCCGCGACTGCGTATCGACACGCCGGCGCTGCAAGGCTCGCTGAGGGTTCAGGGGGCCTTGATCGACGATCTCGTGCTCACCGACTATCGCGAGACCCTGGACCCCGAAAGCGACCTGATCCATCTGTTCTCGCCGTCCAACGCCCCCGATCCCTATCATGCGCGCTTCGGCTGGGTGGCCGCCGGTGGCTCCGACGGCCTGACCTTGCCCGGTCCGGACACGCCCTGGAGGGTCCTCTCGGGCAACGCCCTGACGGTGAACCAGCCGGTGGTGCTGACTTGGGACAATGGCCAGGGGCTGCGCTTCACCCGCACCATCGTCGTTGACGACCATTACATGTTCACCGTCACCCAGCGGGTGGAGAACACCGGCACGACACCGGTCACGCTGTATCCCTATGGCCTGATCAGCCGCACCGACCGGCCCAGCACCGACGGGATCTACATTCTCCACGAGGGGCCGCTGGGGGTGTTCGACGGCACCCTGACCGAGGTGAACTACGGTGACCTCGAGGAGGAGGGCAGCCAGCGCGAGACCACCACCGGCGGCTGGATCGGGATCACCGACAAGTACTGGCTGGCGGCCCTGGCCTTCGACCAGAAGGTCGAGGCGAATGCGCGCTTCGCCCGAGAGATGCGCGATGGTCGGGAACGCTTCCAGGTCGATTACGTGCTGGCCGGGCAGACACTACAACCAGGTGCCGCCATCGAGAGCACCAATCATCTGTTCGCCGGCGCGAAGAAGGTGGAACTGCTGGACGGCTACGAAGAGACGCTGGGTATCACCAACTTCGACTTGGCCATCGACTTCGGCTGGTTCTATTTCATGACCAAGCCGTTCTTTTATTGCCTTCTCTGGCTGGAGGGCGTGCTCGGCAACTACGGCCTGGCCATCCTCGCTTTCACCGTGCTGTTGAAGCTGGTGTTCTTCCCGCTGGCCAGCAAGTCCTACGAGTCCATGTCGAAGATGAAGAAGCTGCAGCCGGAGATGAAAAAGCTCCAGGAGCGCTTCAAGGACGACAAGGCGCGCATGAACCAGGAGTTGATGGCGCTCTACAAGCGGGAAAAAGCCAATCCGGTCTCCGGTTGCCTGCCCATCCTGGTTCAGATCCCGGTGTTCTTCGCGCTTTACAAGGTGCTGTACGTGTCCATCGAGATGCGTCACGCCCCCTTCTACGGCTGGATTCAGGACCTGTCGGCCCCCGACCCGCTCAACCTGTTCACCGCCTTCGGCCTGATCCCCTGGGACCCGCCGGCCCTGCTGAGCATCGGCCTGTGGCCGGTGATCATGGGCGCCACGATGTACTTCCAGCAGATCCTGAACCCGGCGCCCACCGATCCCACGCAGAAGCGCATCATGCAGTTCCTGCCGCTGTTCTTCACCTTCCTGCTGGCCCAGTTCCCGGCCGGCCTGGTGATCTACTGGACCTGGAACAACGTGCTGTCGATGCTGCAACAGTGGTGGATCATGAAGCGCATGGGTGTCAGCGTGAATGGCTGAGGACCCTCCTGCCCCGGCGGCGACCGACGAAGCGGTCGCCGCCGTCCGCCTGGAGGCCGGCCGCTGGCTGTTCGCCCAGGACTGCCGGTTTCTCCTGGGCGTGGCGGATCTGTCGGCCCTCCCCCCGGGAGACCTGCCGGAAGTGGCCTTCTGTGGCCGATCGAACGTGGGCAAGTCGAGCCTGGTGAATGCCCTGACCGGGCGCAAGACCCTGGCCCGCACCTCCAACACCCCCGGGCGCACCCAGCAGATCAACCTGTTCGCCTTGGGGCCCACCGGCCGCCCGCGCCTGCGGCTGGCCGACCTGCCGGGCCATGGCTTCGCCCGCGCGCCCAAGGCCCTGGTGGACTCCTGGACACGGCTGGTGAACGCCTACCTGCGCGGCCGGGCGCCCTTGCGCCGCGTGCTGCTGTTGGTCGATTCGCGCCATGGCGTGAAGAGCGTGGACCGGGAGGTCATGACCATGCTCGACCAGGCGGCGGTGAACTATCAGGTGGTGTTGACCAAGGCCGACAAGGTCGGCGACAAGGCCCTGGCCGAGATGACCGCGCGCGTCGGAACACAAGTGACCGGCCACGTGGCCGCGCATCCTGACGTGCTGGTGACCAGTTCAGAAACCGGCCTGGGCGTGCCCGAGGTGCGGGCCGCGCTCGCCGAACTGGCGGCACCCGGCGACACTGGCTCATGACCGCACCCAATCACGGACAACACGCAGGGGGGACGCAGACGATGGCGGGCCACGACGGCATTATGGAGGACAAGGAAGCCTTGCGGGCGCTCTGGCTGGAAAAGGCCAAGACCCTGTCGGAGGCGCTGCCCTACATGCGCCGCTTCGCCAAGGAAACGGTGGTGGTCAAGTATGGTGGCCACGCCATGGGTGATGCCGCGCTGGCCGGCACCTTCGCCCGCGACATGGTGCTGCTCAAGCAGGTGGGCATCAATCCCGTGGTCGTGCACGGCGGTGGGCCACAGATCCAGAAGATGCTGGAACGCCTGAAGATTCAGTCGGAGTTCGTGGACGGCCTGCGGGTCACCGACGAGTCCACCGTGGATATCGTCGAGATGGTCCTGTCCGGGTCCATCAACAAGGAGATCGTCTCGGCCATCACCCAGGCGGGCGGCTTCGCCATCGGCTTGTCGGGCAAGGACGGCCACCTGATCCGCGCCACCAAGCTGCGCCGCACCCGCCGCGACCCAGACAGCAATATCGAGAAAATCCTCGACCTGGGCTTCGTCGGCGAGCCCAGCGAGGTCACCCCCCACGTGCTGAACTTCTTCGAGAACTCGGACGTGATCCCGGTGATCGCCCCCATCGGTCAAGGCCCCGGCGGCGAGACCTTCAACATCAACGCCGACACCGCCGCCGGGGCCGTAGCGGCCGCCGTGGGGGCGCGGCGGCTGTTGATGCTCACGGACGTCAAGGGCGTGCTGGATGCCGACGGTGACCTGATCGAGGACATGACCGCGAGCGAGGCGCACCGGGGCATCGCCGAGGGCACCATCACGGGCGGCATGATTCCCAAGGTGGAGACCTGCCTGAAGGCGGTCGAGAACGGTGTGGAGGCAGCGGTGATCCTGGACGGCCGGGTGCCGCACGCCTGCCTTCTGGAGCTGTTCACGCCCCACGGTGCCGGCACCCTGATCCGGCGCCTTTAGCATTGGATGCGCGCGCCGCGTGGCACGGGCGTTACGCCTCTTGCCCGGTGGCGGCGGGCATCGTATGAAAGGGCTTCAGTGTTCGGCGGCAGAGCCGAAGAGAGGCGTGGCGCCCAGGGTTATCGCCTGGGCATTTAGGCGGGTGTAGTTCAGTGGTAGAACGACAGCTTCCCAAGCTGTATGTCGTGGGTTCGATTCCCATCACCCGCTCCAACCCTATGAAGCCTTGGTGAACGCATGGACGATCCCTCGGGAATCCGTTTCCATGGTCACCCGTCGATGGTCGCAGGGCCGGCCCGCCGTCGCCCCCATTCGGTGCCGCGAGGGCAGCAAAGGCCGTGTTTACTCGGCCGCCAATGACCGCCGCGGCAATGCGCCAACCGCCTCTAGCAACACGGTCATGCATTGGCTGAGCCGGGCCAGGCCCTCGGTTGGACGGCGACTGCGCTCGTCCATATACAATGCTCGGTTGACCTCGATCTGCAGAGCATGCACCCCCGCCTCGGGATGGCCGTAGTGGCGCGTTGTGTAGCCGCCAGCGTAGGGCCGATTGCGCCGCACCCGCAGCCCCAGGTCGCGCAGGACCGCCTCGGTTGTGTCGGTCACCAACGGGTCGCAAGCGGTGCCATGGCGATCTCCCAGGATCACGTCCGGACGGTTCCAAGATCGTTCCTCCTCCAACGCCGAGGACGGCATGGAGTGGCAATCCAACAGCAAGGCATGGCCGAATCGCACCCAGGTCTGCCGCAGCAGCCGGGTCAGGGTGTCGTGATAGGGGTGGTAGTGGCGCGCGAGTCGGCACTCCGCCTCGGCCAGGGGCAGCCGCCGAGCGTAGATGGGGTGCCCGTCGCCGGCCAGCCGCGGCAGGGTCCCCAGACCGGCTCGCACCCGGGGCGAGGTGGTGTTGGCGAACGCTGGCAGCGGCTCGGAGAACATGGCGGGGTCTAGTTCCCATGGCTCCCGATTCACGTCCAGGAACACCCGTGGGAACAGCGCCGCCAGCAGCGGCGCCCCGAGGCCCGGCGCCGCGGCCATCATGGTCTCCATGTGGGTATCCTCGCTGGCCCGCAAGCGCGCCATGGGCAGCCGTGCCTGGGCAAGGAAGGGGGCCGGATACGCGGTGCCGGAATGGGGCGAGGCCACCACCAGGGGCAGGGTCTGGACCGCTGGCGCCGACAGCCGCACGGCGGCGGCGGTGAGCAGCGGGTCGGCCGCAACGGACTCAGGGGAGAGGGTGGTCATCGGCGCCCATCCGGTCGGCGGTCCGGTCTCGTAGCAGCGGCGGAGGGATATGACACGTCCGCCGTCCAGCGCCTCACGGGCGCCCGCGTCTTACACCGGTGGTCACTCACCAACGCTCTTTGAGAATGACCGCTAGTATCATAGACCGCCCGACGGGAGCATGGGAACGCTCGCGTGTGCACCCAAGGACCGGGCAAGCCCAAGCGCTGGCCTGGACAGCAAAAGGGGGTCACGTCGAGCCACAGGGCTCCGAACTCGGATTACAGAAAGTTCATAGTGAGGGGATCCCCAGTTTGCGACTTTCATGATTCGCTGTGCCATCGATTGTGAAAGCGGAGGATGGCGCATGGAGGAGATGGAAACCT
>Ga0126339_10002089_pt1 | contig 14138 bp, 4 predicted proteins | sample OrbTmetagenome_2_FD_92532 | JGI IMG/M metagenome (GOLD analysis project Ga0126339, IMG submission 92532) | Coral microbial communities from Petempiche,Puerto Morelos, Mexico - Orbicella T R C metagenome | ecosystem: Host-associated > Invertebrates > Cnidaria > Coral | place: Petempiche,Puerto... | reverse complement strand
TGTTTGGAAATAAATGTTGAGCAGTCACCACCTTACAGCATTCAATATAACATACTTGTTGCTATGTATTTTTAGGACACATCCACTACAGCTCACAGGTTCACATCTGCATCGATTACATCAACGGGATTTGTCAGCAAGGAAATAAGTGTGACACTCACCACTGTCCACTCCCCTATCACTGGCAGTATCGCCTGTCCCTGGAGGGGTGGAAAAGTTTTAGTGATGAAGACAATCGCAAGATCGAAGAGTTGTACTGTGACCCAAAGAACGACATCATAACATCAACAGAGATAGACTTGACAGTCAAGTCTTATAGAGAAACGTAAGTTAAAGTGATTATGTGCAAATGGCGCTCTGCTTTTCTATATATCGTAGCCTCTAATACGTAGCTGTACAGTTCGATTAAACACTGTGACCCTCTAACTGGTGGCGCTAATTTTTATTCAAAGTTAAAACTACACGGATTTAATTTTCTCCTTTTTGGATAGCCCGTGTCGCATCCGTACAGCCGTCCCTCCCCAGAGAGTGCGGGGGTAACACAGGCTACCTTTTGGATTGCATAAAAAAGGTTTTACAAGCCTGCTGTAATGCAGTTTTCTAAATATGCTGTGACCATATATGTGAACTGTAAAGTCTGTGACTTTTGGCATCCGCATAAATGTTTAATTTACTTAACCTCTTTGCGATTCCTAGAAATACATCGTCACGTAGAACAGGTGCGGTGAAAGTGGACTTTGAGAGTATGACGATGCAGAAAAGCTATCATAGAGCTGATTTAAGACGACTGTCCACACAGTCTTACATAAAAGAACAGGACAACTGTCTGGCTACACAGTGGCTGTGGTACAGGAAAGAGGAGAGCGGCGACTGGGTCAAGTATGGAGAAGAGGTGCGTTGAGATAACGAGAACCTGTTCTTGATATCAGAATGTGGGGTACATTACCAAAGGTGACCAAAATACATTTTCTCCTCGTCATGTTAGTTTTATAGTCTAACAGACAAGAGATCGTTAAAGTATACATTATCAACTAGGCCTGATCTACCAACAAATTCTCCGAAAAAAAATGAAAGACGAAAGATGCAAGTGACAATTAGTAAGGAGAACTAACATTTTGATCTTGGGAAGAGTCCAAGTTTCCCTTTCATTCCCAGTATAATCAAGATTTAATTTCTCATCAAAATACAAAGAGGAAGTCAAGAATGTAGTCTATAGAAATAATCTGATGAACGACTGATGATCACGAAAGGAAGGTAGGGAGGTGCTCTCAAAACAGAGTGAAAAGGCAAATTCTCCCGGATATTGTATCCCTATAATTGGGGAACCAGTAAGGAGATTTTGAATGTTGACACGTAACTGCTTTCATCTCTATAGCTACTGTGCTGCATCTGAATGTCAACTCAAGCACCCGTGCCACTAACTTGTTTCCACGAGCCGTTAAGCCAAAGGGTTTCATTCTAATGATGAAATGTGAAATGTTGGAAAATTGTTGGAATCTGTATTGCAAAGGGGCTAGTTCTATCACGATATTGTGACGTGTTAAATTCTCTGCTAAATACGGTCATTGAAAGTGACTTGAATGAAGCTGACACAAAGTGATGCTTACTTTATAGGCCGTTAGTTAAGCACTGGTTGTCGTTCTGTAGTGATAGTCATTTAGTTTCTATTTTGTCGCTGGTTTCAGAATGGGTCCGATACCAAGCAAGGAGACCTCGAATCTGCTTTCCTTCGCCGAGAAGGAAACTACACTTTCAAGCGAAATGGTCAGGAATTTCGTTTGCAATTCTATCTGAACCCGATGTGTGAAAAATCGTTCAAGCCATACTCGAAGAAAATCGTCCGACGCCGGCCCGATTTCAGATCCCCAGAAGACATAAGAAAGCTGACAAGAGGCAATGTTGAGAAAACCTCCTGGTTTAATTTCAGAAATTTATTTAGGTGGCGTTAGATAGTTCATGAAAGAGGCGCCTTCCACTACAGGAATCACTTCTGCAACCGATTTACTCATCCCTCACTCAGGTTGCTTGATTTCTTAAAACAAGAGATGTCACAGACAAACTGACGTGGTACTTGTCACAGGGATGACGGAGCGTATTTTGAACTAGGGGGGGTGGGGGGGGGCTTACAAGGGAGCGCCAGAGGCGTTAACTTGTAGGGGTTATTTGTAAAATTATTATTGTATGTATTTTTTTGCTTAAAATTGGGTCCCCAGTCTCCTGAGGAAAAGTCATCACGCAAAGTATTGCATGACTAGGGATTTAACTGCAACAGGAATCGTCACGCAATGTATCCTGTGAGGGTTGTCACGACTAACGTTAAAGCTTATTTCGCTTTAATGTTGAGCCCGCCTATTCACCAAGCCGTCCCAACTGCAGGATATGTTTGAAGAACTACCAGCTGTTTACCTGTAAACCTTTTAGTTATTTTGAAGCTGTTATCAACACTACGCACGATTGACAATCTATAATTGGACCATCTCCAGTTAAACAGAGCTAAGAAAAATCAATAAATGAACGTATTTGTACTGTGGATGTGTATCTATGACGCGGGAAAATGGGATAAGTGGATAAATCTTGTTCAGTAACAAAGAGAAATACAGAAAGTAACCAGCCTTGTTTCTGTCCACTTTGATTTTTATTTAAAATGTAATTTATACAATTCCCTTCGAGTGCATCAAAAGGAAAAACTCCGGCTATGACAATGTTTTCATGTACAAAGTTGAGAACTAGAATAAGCTTGACAAAGCCTGTTTACAATTTTGGCGCCAAAACAATTTCACGGCGCATTTACATTGCCATGAGCCAATTATATTATTGTGAAATCTATCCTCCAATTCTCTGTGACTTTCAGAAAATAATTATGGATGTTGTTATTAAATAACTTTTAAATTTAATTAAGCGTAAGCCACCTCAATCCGTTTTTCCGCCGATACGCAAAAACACTGTCCTGTTGTGTTTCGTAACTGGAACGCTGTTTTCTATTAAACAAGGATGTACTACGTAATAGTCCTCAAAACCTGGGTCGTAGTAGGCTAGTAGCTCTCGTAAGGTCTCACATGAAGGCCTTGACACCCTTTGAGAGGAGAATAGCAAAAGGATCACAAGCTTACGTGAGCTGCTACACTTCTGTAAAACTTTAGACCCCTCGTGGATGAAAATAAGCACTTGATGGCCAAACCCGCTGACATGAGTTTTATTTTCTCGATGTGGAATCTGGTGACTAGCAACCTAGCTTCACTGCGATACTATTAACCTGCGGTGCACGTTCGGCGCATGCGTAGAGAAAAAAGAAAAACTTGCTCAACTCCACGAGAGACCGCCATGTTGGAACTCTGTACTCGTTGTGTACCCGTTGCGTTGTCATTAAGTGTTGTCACTGCGTTCTATTCCGTCGGAAGTTTGTGATTCTGTATTAAATTCAGTCTTGTGGTTTACACACTCGAGGCCCTCAATGTCCTGGACGGGATCGATTTTAAATGAAACACGTCCAATAATCGGACCGGTTTGGATTTTCGTTAACAAGGTGCTTGTTATCCGTACTACCTATAGTAGGTCGTAATCCGGTTTGATATTTTGAGGAGCAAACATCAGACCCAGTTTTGGAATCATTGCGGTCCCAAACTGGATCGGCACCATGTGAATAGCTGGACCGGCTCCGGCTGCGAAGTTATTCCTGTCATACAAGGAAACGGCCCCAAGAAAGATCCCATTCATCCCATGCTTTGTTTATTCTGCGCATAGGTAACAGGTAGCGACAGCTAATTTGCTCACGTTGATCGGGTAGCGGACAGATCTTGGACCATCCCGTCTCAACTGATAGCTATAAAAGGAAGAATCCTTTTCAACGACTGCCCCAACCTGGTCCTGTTCGAGCCGGTCCAGGACCGGATATGTTTGGGAACGGCCCATTGTGAACATATCCTCGCCTTTTTCTTTGCATGGGCCAGTCATTAAGTGCTTAGTCAACAAATCAGAGAGGCTTTAATATGAAAGGAATGAATTAATCATAAAAAAAAATGTTTTAATGTGGCTTAACAGAGCTCTTCAAATCAATCGAATCAGTTTCTATAAAGTAATTAGCCTAGCCTTTGATAAGCAAAACATCATCGAAGCTCATTAGCTTTTTTATCGTTAATAACAGGGTAGACAGATTTAGTTTTCCGTGTTAGCAAATTCATATGCGGGACTACGAGGCACCTTTAGTCATCTGTACTAAAATAACGTCTGAGTTTAAGCCAAAAATTCCGTAAACTGATGATGTAACACTGACGGTGATTGATGTATAGCAGCCCCGATGGGTTGTATATTACTCGGTTTTCTAACTGAATAATAACCAGTCATAGAGTTGAGCTTGTCATCATTGTAACGGCAGGTCTTAGAAAAAGGTTATTTAATAAGAATAAACAAAATGCGAGCAGTTACCGAGCTTTTACATGCGAAACTGACAACCAACTGCATACATTACCTAGCTATATATAGTAGTATTTATAAGCAGTGGACATGTGTACGCGCACATGAACGAAGAAAGGTCGGTATACATGTTGGAACATGTTGCGGAGTCGTGAGGCGGAGACAAGTCCCTTCGTGTGTACGGATAGAATGCATGTTGCAGGGATAGTACGCAAGCTGGTGCACACGAGGAGGATTGAGGAATTAAAATTTCTTGTGGCGCAGTTTGCAGGGACAGTGCACACGATGCGACATTGAAAACTGAGGTCATTTTGGCCCTGCTTCATGACGCACGAATTTAAACCAGTTGAATTTCATGCAACATGTTGAGGGGACTAAAAGTTGTGCCTGCAACAGAACGTTTTCCCAAAACGTCCCCACGACATGTCCCCTAGTAGCTCCTAATGTGCGCCAGCTCCAACAAACAATACAAGTAACTAATATATGCGCTACTAATGATATATCAACTACTATTAATATTGTTATACGAGCATACACAGGGGCGTAGCTAGGAATTTTCAAAAGGGGGCCACACTGTATCAAAGTGAGGGTACTCACCAGATTGTCATGACTGTCATAGCGTTTTCGTCACCTGTTGTAGGTTGTTTGTTTAAAAAAGGCTTTCAAAAGGGGGGGTCACGGGCACCCCGGGAGCCCCCCTTAGTTACGCCCTTGATGCATAGTTCATACAAAGTTAGTCACAATCCGAGTATGGACGTCTTCGGCTTGACAAACACGGGCGCAGGATGATTATCATTGAAACGCAAAACCTCAAAATGGTCACAACCAGGAAACGCGTAACCAGGAATTAAAACCGTCCCGGCTTTATTAGGATTTACCTCCCGTCTTTCTTAAAGTACGATAGCTACATCGTGGAGACATCAGTCAAGTTAATCAAGAAAACTTGAGGGTAAAATTACTCAGATCATGTGATCAATTTTTGTCAACGAGGCCTATTGAACTAAACTGATTTAACAATATTTTTTCTATCCGATTACAAGTACAATTAAAGTGGCAAAAAACCTTACAGTAAAGCATTTTATGAAAAACTTACACTTGTTTTCGTACAGTGTGTACACTTTTACTTTTTCTAACCTCCAACAGTCATTGCAGCACACACTTTTTCTTTTTCTTGCGGCGTAAGTTTGAATTGGTTGCTGTCTGAAAACCACGACTACTCGTACAAGACCGCACGTTTGAAGAACAACCACTTCGTGCAAAAGATCCGCTTGGATTGGACGCTGTACGAAGATCATTTGAACTTCTTATCGGGTTTTCCCTGGTAAGACCTGAACTAGAGGTAGTTGAAGCTGTATAACCAACTTGTACAGGAAAAGTACTCGGGCTTGGTTGATGCTTCAGAATTCCTTTGGGATGGGTTTGAGGGTTTGGAGACCTCGTAAGGGTTGTTTTTCTAGGCTGTGGTGAACTGCCATTAGCGGCAGACGGTGCTTGGGACATTGTTGAATACCCACTTTGTGCAGCAGATCCGCTTGGATTGAGCGTTCTGCTCGTTCTCGTGTTTGCATTAACAAGTCCTGAATTAGAGACAGCTGAGGTTGAAGACTTAAATTGTGCAGCATAAACAATCGCCTGGGTGGACACGGGATTATTTGAGCTACTAGGCGGGTGCTTCACAATTCCTCGCGGATATGTTTGAGTACTTGGAGGCTTCGGCATGGGCGTTGTCGGTTGCGAAGAGTTATAAGAAACAGAATGTGTTTGGGGCACTTTTGAATGCTCACTACTGGCAGCAGATCCACTTGGCTTGGACGCTGTTCCAAGACTGTTTACGCTTCTCGATGCGTTTCTAGCAGCAGGCCCCGTACCAGACGTGGTTGTGGAATAACCACTTCTTACAGCCGTTTTGCTTGTGTTGGGTGCTGTTCCGTGAAGATTATTACTCGATCTTTGGGGAAGCAGGTACGTTTGAGATCCTGGAGGTTTTGATAAGGGTGCTGGTTTTGGTTGTCCGGGTGCTCTATAATGCTCCGAGGTTGTTTGGGACAAATACTTTATGACGTACTCTGGGTAGAACTGATCGGTATCAAAGACAACAAAGATAGTCGGATTTGATTTGTCATCCACGCATGAGTCGTACAGATCGCTCGCTGGATTTGAGGGCTGCTTTGCAGGTGGTCTTCGATAACTGGAGTGACCCTCAGTGTAGGAACCCACAATAACTCTGGCCAGGAACATGAATTGAGACAAGTCAGCATCTCTCTTTGCGTAGGCGTGGCTGTAAGAGGCATTGACTGCAAAATAGCTTCCCTCGCCATACACAGTTGCGTTCTTTCCGTGTAAACGCCAGTCAAAGTTTTGCTTACAGATGGCCTCCACGGTCCCTGGACTGGTTCCGTGAAATAGTCGTTTTTCGTCAACCTGTCGCTGATTACGCCGAGCTATTGCAATCATGTTCTCTTTTTTCCTAAAAAAAATAACAAGAAATTATAATATCAATTTCATTGTTTGTGTCAAGTCCATGATAAGGCAATTTCTGCACTCCGCTCAAAGTGACATTGCATATTCCAGTTTATGCCTGAGCATGAAGCGACCAGGTGTGCTGCTATTCTCCCTGGATGGCTTGCTAACAGGAGCCACCAGTCGGGAAGGGAGACTGTATGATATGAATCATTTTCAGCTATTTTTAGAAAACAACGCACAAACATCAACGTCATAAAATCCGCGGCGTATACACACGAATTTGCGTGGATTCTTGCGTGGTCTTGCAGTGGCGTGATTAGTGTTATGTTCAACAAGGCTTAGTGGTCCACTCACGCGCTAATCATTACGAAACATGCTTACCACAGTTACACGGAGTTAGAAGACTGTATGCATGACCATCGACTTATATCGATGGGAACGTATACAGTTTTCTAACTCAGTGTAATTGCGAACCTGGGATCAATTTAATAGAACTTTTACACTTGTAATCTACAAGTCGGACTATTGTATTTACAAGCGCAAACAAAAGCGAATTTAATAAACACTACTACGAGTCCATGTTACAAGTGTCCGACTTGTAGTGACAGGTGTAGCGCTACACGTGTATACGTAAAGGATGGTAATTAAGTATCAAATTTGATAAACGCTTTACAAGAGTCCAACTTGTAAATCAGAAGTGTAAAGTAACTAGAAGTCGCATGTCACTTGCAAGACGCATTGAGTACGACTTCTGAAAAGGATATTGGAGCTTCAAAATATGTGGTCTTCTAGTGAGGAGGAACTTGACGAGCTGCTGAGATATCAAGTTATCCGGCAAGAACTTCATGATAGGACACATATAGTCGCCTTCCCGTTCACTCCTTAACTGCTAACCGTAAGGAAACAACAGTAAATAAATGCTAACCGCAAGCAAACGGCAGTAAATTTAAGCAAACTGCAGGTAGACTATATGGTGGCCTACCATGAATTATATGCCAGTTATCCGCCAAACTCGGAATTTCGAGGAAAGACGGCTATTAGAATCCAGGGGAATTTCGCGAGATGTTTCGTCTCCCTGTGGACGCCTTCGCCACCTTTTGAAATTATAAATAGGCCCACAGATATTGACCGGACAGCAGGGATATAAATTTTGCATCTGTAAAAATACACCTGCATTCACGCGGAGTTTACAATTGTGAGACTACAGTTGTAATTTACACTTGTATCCTGACTCACGATACACGTGTAAATCCCAGTAAAGAAAATTCTTTTATTGAATCCTTGTATTTACAAGCCGGACTTTAGACGTGTAAATTACTCGCGTAAAAACTACAAGTGTAATTTCTTTATTAAATTGACCCCTGGTCGCCTCAAGTACACGACGACAATGAGTTACCAAAACAAAACTTGGAGCCCGGCACTGAAGCGTGTTCCAGCTGCTTAAAAGCTTCTACACAAAGTGCTATAGAATTGAATAGCTATTGTGTTACCTGCAATACTTCTCCCACATGAATGGATTCTGCACGCGATCGATACTTTCGACCACAACGTAGTCATTCATTGACTTTCTGAATAACTGTACCACGTCATTAAATTCAGCTGACGATGGGAGTAATCTAACGCGTGTATATTGAGCACTAGGTGGCATCGAGGACCACTGGCTTGGAACGTTAGACTTCGCAACTCTTTTCTCTATTCTTTTCTTCACCGAAGAATCGCCATGCGCCCTATAAAGGAAAACAGTAACGATTCGTTGATACAAGCCTATTTTATTTCAAGGCCTAGGTTCAGTCAAAGTATTCCTTTTGTGTTTCTCTATCATTTTAAACTTTTACACCCAAAATTGGATTTGACGGTAACTGAAATATCCTCCAGTAGTACGGCCTGGCTCTGCACGTGTACTGACCTAGACGCTCTCATTCCTTCACTATTTGATGAACCTGAATCAAGAAATATAATGTTATAAATTTCATTCATACCACTTCAAGTCGTCCATATCTTCATTGGATATAGGTTTTTTGGGTCTCCTTTTCACCTGTCTCTTGGCTCCAGTTTTCAAGTTGACTTGGTACATCTCTCCTTTCGAATGAAAGAACAAGTTGTACACGTGCTCTCTGGTTGTAAACTTGAATGTGGTTCTCGTTTTACCCAGGTCTAACGTGTCTTGAAAGGCTAGCTCTATCAGTCCTTGAAGGCCTCTCCCCTATGGAAAAACTATTGCGTTACTAATTGCTAATAAGCTTATTACCACAACGTACGGCTACGGAGGGCGTGTTATGTTTGCTACCAAACATGGTTCTCTTTCTTTCTGTGTTAGTATTCGTGGCATTATTCCATTCCTAGTACTCGCTTAAAGTAGAATACACAGATACAAGCTTACCGCGCAGTCTTTGTCATACATCTGCCACACGTTGGCATTATCTTTCCAATACCATTTCCAGTTCGTGAACACGGGATCACATGGGCTGATGACGTACGACACGGTGGACAGGCGCCTCAATAAGCCCACTAAGAAACCTCCACCACCCCTTGGCCTTTGAAATGTGATGGTCATATTGTCCTGGTCAATCATAACTTCATATTTCAGGTCACGAGGAAGCCTTCCATTTCTAAAAATCATAACAAAGCAACGGCATCATAACAAACACCTGAGTATACTAAAATATTTCATGTAGCTGGAAAATTGAATTCGAATGCTAAATGAAACATTATCAAGTGAGATATGTGGGTTCAACACCGTTGCTACTCTTGCAACAGTGCTATAAGTACGTGCTTTCTAACAGGGCTGAGATCCACCTAGATTGATCGCACTCCCAGATCTCTTCAGTTACCGGAATCTTTCAGTCCTTGTCGGTGTGGGCCAGAAAGCTAAAATTTGACTACCAAATTAAAATAACTTCAGAAGAACATTTTCACGCAAATGTTCTCAAGAACAAATCCCTTTTTTAAGCACTTCCTTTCTTTTTTCCCTTATTTTCGGGATAAAGATCAATTCGGGCAATTGTAGATTGAGTGTTTACATTACAACCGAATGTATGGAGTTAAAATTGTGGCATTACTCTGGGAGCATCTTCAGGGTATGAAAGTGATATTCAAAGAGCACTGATGGTGAGGGTTGCTAATAGAGCAATAACCAAAAAATGAGAAGCAAGAAAAAAAAAAAAGCTACATCACGACGCTTTGTATAGTAGGTTTCTTTTTATAAACGAAGATTTCGTTGCTTGAATCCATGTTGACAGTGAAAATTTGCGAGTCACAATTAAAATCAGCAAACACTAAACGAAAGTCAACGTAGTAAACGATAGTAGCTAAAGAACCAGTTTAAATTTACCTTTCAAGACGAGAAAGACCAAGAGACTGGGCTGGCTTGAAATTCACTGGTGCTTCGACATTCACATCACAGTAGAACTTCTCTAGGGTCAAGTTGTCTTTCCCACTGAAACTTATCCATTCATCAGTAATGGAAACTTGATATTGCCACTGGTATGGCATAGAACAATGGTGTTCTAAGCATCTTGAGCCTTTCTTGCATTTACCAATAAGGAATTTCGAGCAAATGGATGCATCTGACCTATCCTGATGAATGTGGCCTGTTAAAACAAGAATATTGAACTTTGAAAACGCAGTTACTTGAGTATGCGTTGTTCTGAAATTAGTAAGCTTAACTTAGCTCTCGAGTTTACTTCAGCTGAGGAAATCATAATCAAATTATTCAAAAAGTCAGTGCTTCAAACTGGACTCGGAAGAACGTGGCGGAGTTTTACGCTTGTTTTCAATGACTGTATCATGAGCGCGGAATCCAAGAATACTCCCCCAGTTAACATGGACGCAAGTACTTATCAATCACGTTATGTAAATTATTCGCATCGTACTTTACTTGGTTGCTGCAATCGCGGTTTACTCTGCCTACATCGAACTTTGTCTAGATTTGGGTGTCGCTCAGGTTAGTAATTGCACCTCGTAAATTCGGAATAATTTCAGTACACCAGCTCTCAAACAATGGTTTTAAAAATATGGTACTCACATTTTGTTTTGTCTTTGCCTGACAAACTGCGTTTGTCGTCAAGAATCATTTTTAGTACATCAGCCTTACAGACGCTGCTCAACATAAGACGCTGAAGTACTGCCTTGGTCTGGTCAGTATCCATGGCTGTTTCATGATCTAAACCGCACTCGTATTCACCACTGCAACTTTTCCTTAGATAACCACAGCACATATGAATCCTGGTACAAGAATCACCTCGGCTGCATATGCCATTATTGTACTCTACACAAATCTGAGGTGTCGAAGAGAGCACGAGCTTTTGGAGTTGAAGGTCTGTAAACTGATCAAGGTTGATCCTCGAAAGCCAAGCCCTGTCCATCTGGTTGTTGAAGTGGTGATTCAGCGGACATGTTACTCCACTGCTGCAGGAATCAATGATGTAATCTCTACAAATATGCAGGTTTGTGCAACCGTGTTTGACACACTCTCCGTTCTTATTGTAGCTCCAGCAGACACGAGCTCTTGCAGAGAAGGCATCGACTTGTGTAATCACCCCCTGGTTGCTCTCTCTCATCAAAAAGCTGCCTTTCGTCTTGCGAAACCAACCTTCGGCGCTTTCTGGTCCATGCGGAAATAAATCCTCTCGTTTAGCAATCACGTCAAAAGAGATCGAGGAACCATACTCTTTACACAGGCATTCAAAGACCTTCTGCTCAGTTGGGAAACAAGGGGTCCAACTTGCTGAGCTATAAGCCAGACTCGTTTTGGTCATGGAATCAGAAGGTTTAGTTCGACCCTGTGAAGACTGTTTGAGTGAATCCTGAGCAGCTGGAGTTCTCATGTAGGACTTCGAAGTCGTTGGTGTCGAAACATTGCTCTCTTCACAAACCAGAAGAGTATTTAGGACGAAATTTAAGTTCCCATCTGTGCATTTCAGGCCATAGTTCTGAAGTATGGTACTTGTGTGGGACGTCAGCAACGCCTCTTCGTGTTCCAGCCCACAATTTTCCGAGTCATGGCACTTCTTCTTTATAAAATCCTTGCAAATGTGTACCAGTGAGCAACTTCCACCATGTTGACATTCTCCCACATTATAATCCAAACATACTTGGGGCATAGAGAGCTGTATAACCTTGCAAAGTTCCTCATCTGTCATGCCATCCAACTCAAGTTTGGAAATGAACTTGCGATCACGGTCAAATTGAAAATTGTGGTTCCATTTGCATCTGCTCCCGAAATTACAAACTCCAACAGTATGTTCCCTGCAAACATGAAAATACTGGCAATCCTTTCTTGAGCAACTTGTTGACGAAGTGTAGTTGAAACAAAATCCTGCTCTTGGACAAAACGTGCAGACCTCCAAGATGGTTCCATCCGCCCTTTCTACGAGACGAAAGCTATCTTTCCTATTTCTAAACCACCCTGCAATGTTCTCAACATCTTTTGGAAACAAGTCTTTTCTTTTCGAGATGACTGCAAAGTGTACGGAACCATTGTACTCTTTACTAATACAGGTAAAGACAGCCTTCTTGGAAGTGATAACTTTGTCGGAGGCTGACAAAGAACTACATGAACTCGAAATAGATTTCCGGCGTTCTTGCCCCATACTTCGACAATGAGAGGATATCATGCTACCAGATACTCGGGTTTGCTCAGGGACAGAATTCACTACCAACTCCTCGGTTAAGTTAGCACGTTTGGCATTTTCTGTAGCTAAACCACTGGGCGAAGCTGCTTTTGGAATTTGAAGGATTTTATCACTGCATGGACCTCTGTTTTCTTCACAAACTAAGATAGTTTTCAACGCGTTGTCGTGGCTGATCTCCCCCAGTCCATACTTCTCCAGCAATGACCTTGTGTGACGAGTATCAAGAGCCCCTTTGTGTCGAAAACGGCAGGCATCGCCATTCTTGCAGGCATTCACGATGAAGTCCTTGCAAATATGAATTCGAGAGCACCTCAAGTGGTTGGTACATTTACCTTTGTTGTAACTGATACAAACCTGAGGAGATGATGACAGCATCAGCTGACGAAGTTGCTCATTTGTCAGCCAGTCCAAATCAAGCTTCAAGACAGTTTCTTGGTCCCTCTTATTTCGAAATGTGTGAGGCCTTGAGCATTTGTCTCCACGACTGCAAGACCCTGTGATGAACTTTCTGCAGAGGTGGAAATAAGTACAATGTTCGTTCTTGCATTCACTAAAAGACACAAAGTCAAAACACAAGCGAAGCCTGGGGCAGAATGCAGTTATGTCTCGGACATTGTCATTTTCGTTCCGGGTGAACAAAAATTTGTCATTGTTTTCCTGAAGAAGCAATGAGGCATCTTGAATTTCATTTACATACTTACGACTTTTAAGGACGGTCATAGGCGCTGAACAATTGAATTCTTTACACAAGAATTCAAATAAAACTTTGGCTTTAAGGATATTGTTGTCCTGCTTTTTGGCCGGGTTTGCCACTGAACTCAAGGTCGCAGACCGTTCTTGTTTCCTAGCTGGCTTTGCAGAAACAGCTGTAGTCTGTGTGTTTCCTGATGAACAGGCATTTTGCTTTCCACTCACAATTACAGCTGGTGTTTCCTGAGTAACAGCTGTCGCATTATGGCCACCTGGGAACTTCCTTGTTTCAATGCATTTCTGTTCGTTAAGAACCAAGATACTACATCGAACAAAATCTTTGTTCATTACTTGGTGCGGTGGTACCAAGTCGTATTCTTTAAGAATCTTGATGTTATGCGAGTCAGAAATGTCGTGCGACAAAACACATTTGCATGACAACGCTCGCACTTCTTGACAACAAACATGAAGATACGGACATTTATCAGACTTACATTCATTTCTTAAATACAACTGACAAACCTGTGGTAGGCTCCAGGCAACAATATTCCTTATTGTCCCGTTTGAAAGTTTTTCGAGTCTCAGTTCTTTCACTTTCTGCTTGTTGTCTTCGCTGTGAAAATCATGTGAAAGGTGGCACTTTCCTTCGCAAACTCCTTCGATGTAACTTTTACAGATATGCCAGTATTTGCACTTGCCTTGCGCGCGTCGACATGAACCTTTGACTGCATATTGGTGACAAATTTTCTTTCTCAAATCAATTCGGACACCAGTGATTTCATCATTTTGATCTGTTACGCAGACGAAACCAGCTTGAGGTCCTTGAGCTTTCAACCAGTCTTTGGCTTCACGCTTGGTTTTTCTGCTTCCTAATGGCGACGATGGCTTTAAGAGAACAGTCAATTCGACAAAACCACCACTACCGCAAATAAAATTAAAGAC
>Ga0126339_10002087_pt1 | contig 14139 bp, 6 predicted proteins | sample OrbTmetagenome_2_FD_92532 | JGI IMG/M metagenome (GOLD analysis project Ga0126339, IMG submission 92532) | Coral microbial communities from Petempiche,Puerto Morelos, Mexico - Orbicella T R C metagenome | ecosystem: Host-associated > Invertebrates > Cnidaria > Coral | place: Petempiche,Puerto... | reverse complement strand
ATGAGTTTATTTTTTTTCTGTAATCAATAATATTAAAACCTTTTCCCCTCCCCCCCCCCCCCCCCCCCACGACCAGACCTGGGATGGGTAATGCAGGGGCTTTCACATGATATTTCTTCTAGTTTGGTCCCCTGGTAGGCAGGGAGTATGCTCGAAATCATGGGTACCCCGAAAACACTGACCCCTGGTCCCAGTCTGCGGACCCCCTCTAAGGACCAGTTCCACAGACTGCCTATGGACCAGTCCACAGACTACCCCTACGGACCCCCTCAACAGACCAACCCCCAAAATGGAATAAAAATAATAAAGAAATATTTCAGTTATGGGATGGCTAATAGATTACTCATGTCAGCAAAATTTCGAACGTTGCATTTTGCAAATAGACTTGAGTTCAGGCTCAAGCGCAATTTATATCATTACACATTGCCATTTCCTTTGCCGTGGCCATACAGTATATGAAAGGCCGGGAAGCCTCCGGGAAGCCTCTGGGAAGCCTTGAAATTTGTGCACTTTCTCCTCTGCCGTTTTGTCTAGCCCATTTTCCCGTGGGTTCGTGAACTCATTCCAGGCTTCACAATTTGCTTAACGGAATTACAGATTCAAACAAGCTTAAATGACCTAAAAACACATCTTCTCCTATAGCCAGATTGAGCCATGAATGGAAGGTAAGAACTTTCCTTCTTTTTGCCATCAGCATCTCCTTACGCTGAAAACAGCTTTTAGGCAATTTTTTTTTTTTGGGGGGGGGGGTGTTAAAAACCCAAGTCCTTTTTTTCAGTGTAATACTCAAAATTTCAGTTCATTTTGGCGCCACATAGTAATTTTGCGTACAGTGCCTTTGCCCTTCATTTGAAGTGAAGCGAAATGGAGAGTTAGAAGTCGAGCAAAGAGCTGGAATATATTAAAGAAAATGCTTTGCAAAGCGAATAAGTTTTCTGTTTCTTAAATAGCTCTAAACATCTTGACTTTTAACCACAACCCCCTGGGGGTATTGAGCCGTTAGCTCTGAACATCACAACCCCAAAAATGAAAGGGGAACCAGATTATATGAACATGTGTATACAAATGTTTCATTGGGTGGGTGTGCATCGCATATTGCATATTTCTATCTTCAAACAGTTAATAAAGTCTGTTTACTATTTGCTGTGTCATTCATTGACTGAATGTTTATTGTATCATCTTAAAGCTGCCTGGTGACAGCACAGTAATGGCTGGTCATACAGTATGTTTTGATTTTACTCTTCCACTAGCCCAAAACCAAAAGCTTTCCTCTTTTAGTTGAATGTAGATGATGAACAGTCAGATAATGATTCTCAAAGTGATCAAGAAGAAGATACTACAACAGATGTTGTGGACCAGAATGTAAAAGAAGAGAAACCAAGTTCAGCAGAGCCTGCTGAAAAGCAGACATCTAAAAAGAAAAGGAAGAAGAAAAAGAAGAAAGGAAAAGGAGAAACAGAAAATGGGAAACACACAAAGGCCGTGAGTACTTCAACTAAATGTCTCCATTTTTTCGCTTAGTTTTAGTTTCCATTGAGAAGGTAATGTCAATTAGCACTCAAGACAGAGGTTGACCACATTTCCAAGTCCATCAAAGATAGATCTGCTACGCATCGTATGACTGTTTGTGTGATGTGGTGTTTGGAAATGCGGTCAAACACAATGTATGTTGATTTCATGAATGAAGAATATACATTGTGTGTTTGTGTTCAGGGTCTCAGGCTTTTTAGACCAATGATTGTACATTGTGCGTGTGGTGTCACGCTTTTAGAAAGATGAATGTACATTAGATGTTCATGTTCATGATATCCCATTTTTAGAACAAAGAATATAGGTTGTGTGTAGCATGTTCATGGTCTCACGCTTTTAGAATAAAGAATGTACATCATGCAGTAGTGTCTTGTGGTGTCACATTTTTAAGAGGATGAATGTATCATGCGCATTGTCCTTTTGGTGAATCGACTTCCGGTGAGACAAATCAACTTTACTAAAGACGAGTCAAGCTGGCCTGTGCAAATTGAGTCAACTTGTTAACATTAACTACCCACGTTCATGAGTATTGTCTTCTTCTCTGAATCCACTTCTGGCCATTTCATGCTTTAAGAACAGCGAAGGTTTGTTTTGTCATTTTCTTGTGCTTGTCATTTAGTCATGCTTGTGATTTTGTCATGCCACTCAAATTCCTGCATGGTGACGCACAAGACAAAATCAAGTCAGATTGGGTATACTGGACATGACTGCGAACCTGAGCTTGAGGTTTGAGTATGCAGTTGAGAACAGGAGGCATAAAGAGCCAATGTCAAGATCCCTGATTTATAGCAAGGAAGGGGCATTGTTATAAGAAAAACAGTGCTACAAGCCTCATAAAGGTCAAGGATAACAAAACATTTTTACCAATGATGATATTGATTTCTCAATGATACTGTTTTGTTTCTAAACAATTAGCAAAAGGAAAGCGTTGATGGTGTCAGTAAACAAGTGAATAGCAAACCAAGAAGTGATATTAAAACATCTGGTAAGAAATCATAACTAAATAAGTGTTGTGATAAAAGTATTGTTAAGGTGCACTGTGGATTCTGATTAAGCTCAGCATTGGAGTTAGAATTTACCAGATCATCTCAGGTTTAAGTTCTTACTTTGAATGATCACTAGTACAATGTAGTTGTAGCTGTGTTTGGGATTAAAATTTACATTTTTCAGAGCAGTTTATAATTGCATGTCTAAAGCAATCATTCCAAGCAATTACTTTGGTTTTGGTTTTGGTTTCACTACGGCACTCAATTGAAAACTGCCGTAATGACTTCAATACAATTTGTATGCTCCAAAAATCAGGTCCAGTGGCAACATTAGGAGAGAGCATTTCTAGGGCTCTGGATACTAAAGCTGTGCTTGGAGTGGAACACAGGTAAGGGTACTAGTCAGTTATTTCTTGCCTTATTAGAGGATAGAGTTTACGTGGAGAGCTTGAGAGCTCATACATATTCAGCAGTAATGTACAGACTGCTTGCATTGGTATATTTCAGCTCTAAACAATACGCTGTATCTGTCATAAATGTAGCTTCAACTTCTTTCCTGTCAAACGTTTGGCATAAGTTATCTTGACTGTTGTTTTCTTGTGGGCTGTATAACATGCACGGACATTCAACTTGTAACTTCCCATATCATGTATGGTAAAACCAAGTTACTCATGCCATAGTTTCAGGTATATTACTATGCATGCAGGTAAGTGTTACAGATACAAGTCAAGGGTAAAGAATTGCCCAGTATGCAAGAGAGGCAACTTAAGTTAATTTGGTCACTTTTTTCACAACCAGAAACTTGAATGCAGAGAATGAAATGAAGAGAAGATTTGGATCTCATATTGTCAGAGCAGAACAAAGGTAAGTCACCTATCAGTGATCATGGGAAGTCATTAAATAAATTTAATTTTTGAAACAGCTGGCCACACGACTAAATTAGGCAGTTATGTGTTTAAAATGGGTCCCCCCAAAGGAATGTCTTCTGGTTATTTTCAAAGGTCAAGTTGTTAGTGATTTTCACTGCAGCTTCTAGTCAAGACAGTCATGCCAGCAACCAGGTGACAGCCTTGCCATACCATAGTTTAAGGATTATTTAAGATTTAATGTCAAACTTTGTGCCCTGTTCAATTAATACATTGGAAAAAGCTCTGGAAGTTTATTCCCTACTGAAATCTGAAATGTGATGCCTTTTGTAAGCAAAGTCATACAAATGTATGCAATGGTGTCAGCAAGTATTCCTTCTAACCATCTCTCATGGGCATATTAGTTTTTCAGGCTACTTTTCATTTTCATTAAATATTAATCTTTTTGTACAGACAAAGAAGAGCACATCAGCGAGTCTATCATCGCTCAACAAGGTAATTCATGCGATTAACACTGTGAAAGAGAATGAAAGAGTTTGTGATGAAGGGCTGTGCACTTGTTTATTGATGTACATGTATGCAATCCTCTCTGTCTATCTAATTCAAACTTTTTCCCTACATATAATTACCAGTTTTTGCACAGTTAACTAATTGAAACCTTATCTAATCTGTATAACTGAGAAAATGAATGGAGAAACTATTTTTTTTTTATTTGATGTATCCTTCGTATTCCTGACAGATGATGTAAGAGAAATACTGTTACTAGAGTCATCTTCACTAAACTGACTTCTAATCTTGTCTTCAACAATGATTGTAAATGACTCTGTAGACGTTGTTGGGGGAATTAGCTGACATGTTAGTCTCCTCTGCAACCGTTATTAGGGTCGTCACGCAACACTTCTCCCCCACTAACGGCTGCTTAAACCCGAACCCCATTTGTTTCCCTTTGTTTAGAGTTCACGTGAAAATTACAGAATGCACCAATCACGTGCAAAAAAAAAACAAAACCAATCACGTGTTGCCTATTGTTAGCTCTGAAACCAATCACGTATCAGTAGTTTGTCAGTGACGTCAGTTTCCCCCGCGTAAATTCATCGCCTCCTTAGCGAGATGTTGCGAGACATCCCAGAGATGTCCTATGGATCTAACTCAGAAGAAAATAGTCGAAAGTAGTTCTAGGTGCTTTATTTGTTCGTTGGCTTCCCTCAAGAATAACAAAATCTTCATTTTCGGTAAGAGTTCACTCAACATTGCTGAAGTCATCCGATCCTCGCCATCGTGGACGTGAGTCGCTACTCAGAAAACAGCGAACTGTTCGTCTGTAGAGACAAATGCTACCAGCATTTGATAAAATTTAATCGGGCATCAGATAAGTTGAAGGAGCTAAAGAAAGAAATCGAAGAAGTCTTCAAGGCAAGAGAAAATCTCAGGGCAAAACGTCTACTACATCCAGATGAGAATGCCGACAGAGGTGCCAAAAATACATCAACTTCATCACCTTGAGGAAAAGCATCTAAATCCCTGCGATTTGCCGATACCACTTGCACTTCTTCTGCCATCCACAAAGATTCGGATGTGTTGGGAACACCAAAAATTTCATATTTCATATTTTCATATTTTGTTCCTCAAAAGCAAATTCATGTAGACTTAAAAGCATATCTTGCAATAGAAATGAGCCTAAACAATGCATAAACACATGGCAAATTACAGAGGTGTCAAACTCAACGAGTCGACATGCAGATAACAGTGGAAACCATGCAGACCTATGACCTATAAACATTTGCCATAGCACGATCTAACAGCTCAACTCCACTTAAAATTCCTCCTTATTACACAACATGAAGTGCCCTTCATGAACACGAGTGAAGCGACAAGAAAGGTCGAGTGACCGAACAAAGAACGGCAAATCTACAAATGTCATGAACCGTAGAAGTTGTGTAGGCTAGTCAACCCCATTTTACAAAAACATCTTTCCTATTTGAAACTATTTTTTCAATTGCCAACTTCTGATGATAATTTAAAGTGGGGATTTTGAACTTGGAAGACACCAAAATAAAGGCTTCTTCGAGCGACACCATGTTGGTTTCACTATCAGTAGCCGAGAGAACACGAGTTGTGATTGGACAATTAGTCTTGGCGCGACCGCCTCAAGAATATGTGAGGGATGTTGTGATTGGCTAATCTGCGGAAACAAATGGGGTTCGGGTTTAAGCAGCCATTAGTGGGGGAGAAGCATTGCGTGACGACCCTAATAATGGCTGCGAGTTTTAAACAGAAATTGCAGAATTGTTCAAGCAGTCACAAGGGTTGTACTTCAGTCCAGTCCACATAATAAATTTTGTTTGCCACACCAACAGGTTGGTGTCAGTGAAGCCGTCATGGCCACACATGGGAGCAACTGGTTAGTGACATGTTAACATGATTCGTCATTAGTTTGTTGTTCAATACTAACAGTACTTCTTTCCTGTTACATACGGTTTGATATGTTTGCTTCTTCACAGGAATAAGTATGGAGTTCCTGGGAATCAAACGTGGGTAAGTTGAATTATTTCATTTCCACCCAACTGTCAGAACTAATCTACCTGTAAGTAAAACCACATTACATTACAGATCTCATTAATAAAGTGGGAATTTCCTGGAGGTAGGGTATACCCAGTTTATATAGAGAGGCTTTATCCTGTGGATCAGTCCCTCGCCCTTCAAAATACCATTTTTGACAAACAAAAGTGAACCGTTTGATTTACATGTACAGTCCTTAAAAATACCCCATGAATTAGCCCTTTTCTATAACCTTGGATTTATTAATCCTTAAAATACTTAACAGATAACACAGCAAGTGCATTTGCCAGAGCTATTTTGATAAAGCCTTTTAACGATCTAAATGGCAATTTTTGACCTTTTTCATCCTTCACCTTGGTGCAATACCTGCCCATTTATGTACCTCTAACCTGAAAAGTGAGCTCTTTTAGGTGGAACATTACTGAGGACTTACTCCTCCGTTGGTCCATTGAGGGAACTTTTTAAGGCACAGAACTTTAAGATTTTCTTTGGAAATGAGTAGTAATATTGTTGTTGTTTTAGAGGTTGTGTTTTTAGGCTTTTCTGTCATTCCTTTTTAGGTACAACTATTTTGCCTTTAAGCACTCTCCTTCTTATCAAGAAGTCCAGTTTCTATTTCTTGATGCAGTAGAATCATTAAACCCCAACAACATTTCTGTAAGTAAATTACCCCGGTATGTCCATTGTAGTTTTGTCACTAAGTTAACTGAATGAAAAAAAACCAAAGAGATCCATTTAAGAGCGCTGAGTTTAGAAACTGAGTTATTTTTCTCAGAAGTAAATTCGATCATTTTGAAGGTTCGCCTTCTTAACATCCTGCACAAGACTGGGTACTCTCACATTGCCCCTCTCCAACTATGTGTATACTACATGGGTTAAGTTTCATGGTGGTCAATTGCTAAAATTCAATGCCACTTCTAGTTTTCTTTGGCTTGAAGTTAGGAACAGTTTAAATCAAAAACATGCATCATGTGGAGTTATTCTATTGGAGGAAACATTCCTCTGTACACCACATAGACACAAATACAACCCTTAATCTCCCACATTGTTCTGACGAAAGGCTAATGCACCAAAAATCAGCTTCAAAAACTCACTACAGTCGAACTTTGATTATCCATACCTCGATTATCCAGATTTCTCAATTATCCAGACTTTTTCTCTAGTCCCAGTTTTGTCATGATCATTTATTAGTCATGATCCAGATCCGTAGCAATATTCTTTTTAAAACTATAGCATTGAAAAGTGCAGTCAAAAATGAGGTTGTTTTGCTTTTAAAGAGCAAAAGCAGCACTCGCACGGGTCATAACTAATGAAGAACACTCAAATGAGTTCCGATTGGCTGAGAATTGAGTGGTTCAAGATGTACAGTAGACCATATTGTTTTCCAAGCAATTTGTAGAAGTGTTGTTTCACGATTAAATGTTGCTTTATTTAAACAGTTTTGTTCTTCATTAATATTCATATTTTCAATTATCCGGACCCTCGATTATCCGGACTATTTCGTCTAGTCCCAACAAGTGCGGATAATCGAGGTTCAACTGTACTGATTAATTTGCCTTTATCCACTTCTGGTTAATACATGGCTACTTAATATTCATATTGTTGTTGTTGTTGTTTTTTGTGGTTGTAGACCATTTTAAACACTCATCCGTACCATGTAGACTCTCTTCTGCAACTCAGTGAAATCTGTAAGATGGGAGAAGATTACCAGATGGCTGCAGAGCTAATAGGTCAGAGTTACAATGTTTTGTTTGTGTCTCTCCTCCTTACCAACAACCCAAATGTGTCCCAAAAAAGGTTGAAAATTTTTTTTTATGCTCAATGAACTATAACTGTATGCAGTTAAGCCAGTGCAAATCTGAGATCACCAGCTGTAGATACTGAAACATCCACTCATATGAACTGAAGGTTTGAAAACAATTATTTTGATTCTGTTGTATTTCAGAAAGAGCTCTCTACTGTCTTGAACACAGTTTCCACACATTGTTCAGTCTTACACAAGGCTATTCAAGGCTTGAGTACAGAAGGGCAGAAAACAGGTAACATGTTTAAGAGATTTTAGTATGGAAGCCAATCAAACCAAACACATGATTGTCAAATATCAAACCTTGCAGAATTTGTCAGAATGGGACAAGAAACAATGAAAGTGATAATTTGCATCTTTATGTCAAATCTTGTACTGTGCAGATGTAATCATACTAAAACCCCTCTAGAGCCCTTAAAAACTAGTAACTTTGTAACTTTATTGACATCTTTGAAAGCCTATTAGTTGTCTAGCACTGACACCTACAGCAAGTTCTGCGCACATATCATGCTTGTAAATTTGTTTTAAGCTCCAATTATTTCATGACGTTCCCTATTGTAATAACTTAAGGCAAACAGTATATAATATTTATTTTGTCTTTGCAGGTCCTTCTTTATTGCTTTGTTTCGTCAAATCATCTTTGTGGGACAAAAAGGTAACACACCTGTAGACGATGATGGTTTCAATTGCTAATCTATTTGTGTCAGTTGATGAGTGTGTGCATGGCTCACTATAGGGCAGTATGCTTGTAATTGCCCAGGTGATCAACACAGCTTGGAATTTCTAGTTCTTGATATGGTTAACCAAAGTTATGTACACTTTAGGGAGAGGAAAGACTTCCAGCAGAATTTGCTTTGCCTGAAACTCGATTGTTTAATTTTCAAATTTTAGGTTGCTACAGAACAGCTTTGGAGTTATGCAAGCTCTTGCTTAGGTGAGAGAGGATCGCTAAATTCCAGTTGAATGTAATCATGTCATAATGCTTGCTGTATTCCATTGTCTCCTCCACTCTGTATGGAGAATAGGACCAGCTTATATAAGCATTACATGTAGTTGTGCTAGCTCCCAGGGTCTCTCTTCCTTGATCCTGTTCAGGGAGTGGGAAGAAGAGATAAAATGAAATGAATGGGTATGATTGAATTGTGGACTTAAGCCTCCTGTGCACATGCTCTTTGGTCTTGTCACACAATCTTTTTTCTCCATGACAAGAAGATTGTGTGATATGCCCAAAGAGGGTCTGTATTGGAGGCTAGGGATAGTGTTGAGACTCCTAATTGCTTCACTTTAGAGAGATGAAGATAATAGTTAGTGTTAGCACCAGCGAGTCATCTCTCTTTTCACATCTGTAAGAATAAAACAGACTTACATGTAACTAAAATGCACTTAATTGTTAACATGATTCTTACTTCACTTTGAAGAACACTCCACTAGCCTCTTCCTTTGTTAATCAGTGTGATAACTGTTGCTGTAGTTTTCAAACTCTTGTTTTCAGTCTGGAACCAGATGAAGATCCTCTTGGTGTTCTCCTTATGATTGATTTCTATGCCTTACAATCTGAGCAGTTCAGTTTCCTTATAAGACTCTTTGAGGAATGGGAGGTAAGACATTAGATATTAAGTATTAAAGAGAGCAGATTAGCCTGAAGTGTCAGTCATCTCCCACCCTCACATTTCAGGCTAAGAGCAGATGTTAATTTTTGTATTGCAGCAAGAGTTTTTATCCACAAACAGACATTAAAAAACTGTTTGCTTAAAACCTATGTGATTAAAAGGAGTGATCTTGGTATGGCTGTGCTAATTCACATAGCCTAAATACAAACATAAGAGAGAGTTAAGAAACTTTGATGCATGCCTGAATTTGAGCAAGAATTTAATTTATACAAGGACTGTCCACTTTTCTCAGACTCATGCTGGTTGCATCTGCCTCTTTAACTTAAAGTGGCATGAATTTTAAAAACAATCTTGTGTGTTTAGCCATCCTGTCAAATGTGTATTATAAACTGTAATCACGTAATTAAATAATACTTACAGCTATACCAACAGTTGTATCAACACTACAAGTTCTAGTGTAGTTCAAAGGTGAGGTAATAAAACTAAAAAGGAAATACATATTAAACAAAACAATCGCAATAATATTGTGTTTTATTAGCACTGACACTTTAAATTCTCTAGTCCCACAGGAACCTGTCTCAGCTACCAAATTTTGCTTTCTCTGTGGCTCTTGCCTATTTCCAGTCAAACAGACAAAATGGTCAAACGAACAGAGCTGATGAATTGGTAAGTTGCCTTTTTTGATAGACCCTTTCCCTTTAATGGTGTGAACAAACTGGCTTTGTGATTGCCAAAAGATTCTGGAACATCACCACAAAATTAATGGTGTCAAAATTTGCTTTAACAAATTTAGCGAACGTTTGTGTTCCCCCCATGTGTGATCCATGTCTCATGGGTAGGACTTTACTTCAACATCATCAGCTACTGTAGATCTAACTACAGCAAATAGTTTCTTTGGGTAGCAATCTGTTTGCTGCTTTTAATTTTCATGTAAAATCCACATTTTAGCCCATTAAGCGAGAACCACTACGATGTAAATCTGTAAAGTAAAGGTAAAAAGGTTAAGTCTACATATGAGCCAAGTGGCCCATCAGGCTGGAGCTTATCCCGGTTTGTGTAGCATGAAGTGGCTAGGAGTATTTCTGCGTTCCCCTGGATGGCATGCTAGTCCACTGAAGGGCTACCCTTAACATTTAATTTTCTGGTACCCATTTATACACTTGGCTTGAGAGAGGCACTGTGAGAGTAAAGTGTCTTGTCCAAGAACACACCAAGGTGTCCCCAGCCATGGCTCAAACCCGAAATGCTCGATCCAGAGACGAGCTCACTAACCACAAGGTCACCGCGCCTCCCACAAATCTGCAAAGTACCCAAGTCCGTTTCTATAGGACTATCAACTGACTGACTTTTTAAACTCGTAAAAGTAGTTTATCTATTCATTTGTTTTGTACCAGACTTCTTTTTTAAACTTTCTCATCCTTATTCTGTTGTTTCGTTGCAGCTCCAGATAGCATTGATTATGTTTCCAATGGTAGGTTTCAATGCTGCTTATTTGGACTAACCATAAGATTTAAATATTAAGAGGGATATCTAACGATTGTCCTCAGTAGAAAACCAGAGAGTTACAGATCCGACAACAACATTTAAGACCCAGTTTTAAATTTCTTATAAACAAACAAGGAAGTGTTTTGTAATCGTCTTCTCGTGTAGACGTTAAAAGCTGTACATTTGCTGGTTACCCTGTGTCGTTGAGAGTGTCTGAGACGATTAACGAATCAGCGGAAGATGAATTTGGCCACACAATTTGTCTAAATATCGGATTTATACCTAGGCGAGTTATCCGTCTCAAAGGGATAAATCGTCTCAGATGGACAAGTCGTCTCCGTAAGATAAATTTGGCGTCGGATGATTCGTCTCTAGTATAAATTGGGCCAGTGAGCTGACAATGGTGTTTTCTTAGGTTTTATGTCCTCTGATGGAAAAGTGTAACGTTGTGTTAGACTCCACCCTCGTTCAGCACCCGTTCTTTTGTCCTTCACCAGGAATCAGGTATTGTAAACACTGTGTGTGGTTTCAGTTAACCTTCTTGTGAAGTTCGTTGCGAGAAGAAAAAAACTGTCCAAACTATTTGAAACTAGAAAATAGACAGGAATAAACTAATCGCTGCTAATCAGATTCATCTGCTCTTAGGGGAGAAAGGAGAGATCTGGTAATGAACCGCTGATCCGATAGCATTTTATTCAAGGGTAATTGAGATAAACCCAAGTTTCATTTTAAAAGGCATGATAAAAAACAGCGAGCCAAACGCATTTATAACCAGCTCGAGATAGAACCTTGTGAGTGAAATGTAACCTTATTTTCAGAATTTAACGGCATCAAAACTGGAGAATACATGCAAATGTAATGGGTTTTTTTTTTCTCAACCTGTGTCAGTTATTTCATGAATTCTACGTTACAATATTGATTTTTCAAATGGTCTTTTTGCATTTGTCTGCAGTGAACCCGTTGCTTTGAAGCAGCTTGAGGCGCTGTACATAGGCAGGACATACCACGCCTGGAAAGAACCCGGGGTAAGACTAACTGCATCAATCTTGTTAACCTAACTTTAACGGGGTAAAAATAATTGTGGAACATCCACAAAACATTATATTGCTGCCGTTACGAAGAAACTATTTCGTTTGTATTTAAATACGAACTCTTTCTGGGTGACCTTTGGAAAAGCGTTCTTCTCGAGAACTTACATGTATTTTCTTGCTATTGGCAAAAAACGGATTTTCCCTGTGATAATGATCCTCCCGAATTCAAACTACCGTAAATCCTCGAATTAGCGCCCGGGGCGCTTATTTCAAATTTAGAAGAAGACGGGGGGCGCTTATTTAACTTTTCCCAAATCGTGGCCTGACATGATCATCTTTTTAATACATCATCTGCGCGTTAGCAACAACATAAGCTGTTTATCGACATAAAAAGCTGATCCTAAAGTTTAAATCGCGGCACCGTTAGTACTTAACGTGTTCAACGTATTCACTTAACGTGTTCAGAAACTGAAACAATGTACAAATCTAAGACTACATGACGAAACTATACATCCTTTGTTGTCTCATTACTCGTCTACAAAATTGGGGGAGGGAAGGGGGCGCTTATTTTAACTTTCGGCCGATAGGAGGGGCGCTTATTCGAAGGGGGGGGGGGCTAATTCGAGGATTTGCGGTTGTACCATAATACTAGCACCCATTATGCCTTTGTAGTATAAAAAAAAAGAGAAAGAGAGAGTTGCTTAGTAGTTTTGACTCGATAACGGCAACATCTTTATGCAGCAACTGGGTCTACTTTCTCGTAAGCCTTGGTAGGTTATGACTAGAGCCGGTTGGACTCTGGATCAAGAGGTCTGGGTATAAGCCTAGATTGGGTTCTTCCCGTGTTTGTTTTCTATCCTACAGTATATAGGTGTTTTGGCGAATTGCTAGGCAACTTCACAGTTATCATGGCGATGGACTGCCATGAATAGCATCTTAACTTGGGTGAATGGCACAATTCTTAGTCACGTAATTTTACTGTTATAAACACCGTGATCTAGTAAATCTGGTAAATGATTGAAGTGACGTAACGAACTTGTTTCCAAACTTTGAACTGTTGAGTTTCGTTGCAGGTGATCGACTGGCTTGCGCAGAATGCAAAAAAAGTTCTAGAAAGGGTTGAAGCACGTGATCCATTGGTTGAGGAATGTAAACACAAGTGAGTTATAGCTAATTAAGAACGATTTTCTCGCCCAATACTCTGCCGTAATCACTTGTCTGCTTATCTTTTACATTTTCTGACCTACAGTGGAACCTCCGTTAACGGACGCCTCCCATAGGTGAACATTTCTTGGTCCCAGCCATATACAAACACCTCCCGTAAGCATACATCTCTCTTGCATTGTTTTCTGATCCCAATAGTGCCCTTTACGGACGGTTCGACTGTATATGTATAAGTGAGAAAAAGTTCTTACAGCGATTTCTAACCAATCAGAGCAAACAACCTTGATTTCAACCAATCGGAGCAATACCGAAACCAACCTTGACCTGGCCTGCATACGTTTAAACCGCGCTTGGCGCTGGTTCCATGTTTTCAAGCCATTGTGACCGGAGGCAAGTTTACCCGTGCTTGGCGGCGCTCGTTACAATTTTTCCTACTCTCCTTGCTACTAACTCGAGATCTGATTGGTTCTTTGCAGTTTCTACCGCAAAATTAGAAATTGAATTCAAACTGTTTCTCCCTCCTTTTTGTGTTGGTCAAGTTGAGCTGAGAGTTGAGATTGTTATCATTACTCTCTTTTTCCTTATCCAGGCGACAAGTACGTTACAGGGGAACACCGCGAAATGTTTACAGGCACGTGATCATGTCAGGTAAATCAATTTAACTCTACTCTCAGTTAGGCTTTCGGAATTTCAAACACTTCCAGAACACTTTTACTTCAATTGTGGTGATTAATCCTACGCTTTTATTGAAGCAGGACTCGAAATATGTGGTGCGTTCCTTTCTTGAAGGTGATTCAATCATGGCCTAGAACATTTGTTATAGTTAAATCAAATTAACACTTCCTTTGTTGTAGATATTAAAGATGCTACTGCTTCTTTTCCTATGGTAAGATCTCGTTGTTTTCTTTTGGTTCTTTCCTTACTTTTTCTCAAGCTCTGTAGGTTGGTAAAAGGTGAAATCTATATACGAGCCAAGTGACCCGTCAGGCTGGAGCTTATCGCTGTAGCATGAAGCGACTAGGAGTATTTCTACTCGCTCCTGGATGGGATGCTAGTCCATCGCAGGGTTACCCCCAGGATTAAATTCGCCGGTACCCATTTATT
>Ga0126339_10002086_pt1 | contig 14145 bp, 10 predicted proteins | sample OrbTmetagenome_2_FD_92532 | JGI IMG/M metagenome (GOLD analysis project Ga0126339, IMG submission 92532) | Coral microbial communities from Petempiche,Puerto Morelos, Mexico - Orbicella T R C metagenome | ecosystem: Host-associated > Invertebrates > Cnidaria > Coral | place: Petempiche,Puerto... | reverse complement strand
TTACCTACTCTGTGCCTTAGTCGTCCTTGTTCAAGCTGAAATCTTCGACAAACATTTCATGGTCCTCTTGGCAACCTCGAAAACCAAAATGAAGGGTGAGCAGATACCACAGAGTATAAAGGAGTGACTTTGGGTTTTGTTCGCCAGGTACACGATATTTCCATAGCTAGCTCTTCATCTTGGATGGTAAATAAGTGCTTTAGTTGCATTAGGTCGTTTTCCGTGGCCTTTTCGCGAAGGGCTCTTGCTTTTCCCTCCAGGACCTGTCTGCACTTGACGAATTTTCGTTCCTTTCCTATGGATATTTTGTTGGCATTTTGTTTGAGGTGCCTGTCGAGGGCAGCTAACATAACCCTTTGGCTGTCCGGCTCATAGTCGGAGCCATCGCTTTTGCGAATTTCGGCAAAGAATCGCGAGAGACATTCATCCAGTTCTTTAGCTTCGTATTTGACAATGTCATCGTTAAGATAAGACCCTTGCTTTCTGCCCACGACTTCCTAACATTCATCCACGTCTTAGTAGTTTTGACTGTATTTCTGTTTACTACTTTTTCGGCGAGCTTTTCTATTTCCTCACAGGAAATTTCCGGGAACCTTGCCGCCATTTTTTTGAAAACAAAAGCAAAAACGTAATCTCTGTTTAGTGTTGACATGGTAACCTTGTTGTACCATCCATTTTTGTTGTTATACCACTATTACGCGGAAATAGTGATACTATCAACCAATCAAAACGCCGAAATTTCTCGGCTTATATTATAATTATTATTAGTTATTGTTATTAAACGCTGATGTGGATTTGCATGTCGATTTTGTATTTTTCAGTTTGGATGTGTTTGTTCGCGAGCTTAAATTCACCGGACAAAGCAAAGCACTTGTGTCGGACATAACTGCTCCGTTTACAATCTGTATTAAACACTGGCTCCGAGTCACACCTACTTTTGCTAATTTGCAAAACAAAGATGGACGATCCCAAAACGGCCCTAGTTTCCAGTACAACTCGGTTTGAGCTGTAGCATTCGAATGTAAAATCATAACGAGTTGGTAATTTTCCTGTAAAGACCCCACGTTCAGTTAATAAGTAGTTAGTATTTTTGATACATTTTGAAGACCGGAGAATACATACAAGTATGCTTTGTGCGTCAGTGCTTCTCAAACTCATTAATAATTCATCAAGTTTAGACAAAGGAAGTCATCACCGTGACGGTGTTTGGAAATCTGATCTTAATTAGCATAGATTTTTACGATTTTATTTCTCCGTTTTCTCCTTAGCTTTAGTTTCGCTTGAGAAAATATACCAAAAACTCAAGACATGTTTGACCACATTTCTAAACACCTCGAAGTTCGTTCCGCTGCACGTCGTATTTTCAACTCTCTTCTCGGTGTTTGGAAATGTGGTCAAACACGGTCTTTCGTGTTTTATATATTACATCAAAATAGCGGCTGGCGGGATTCGCTCATCGCAGACGAAGCCGATATCTCCAGTCCGTGTTTTTGTGTGCAAACTTGCTGCTACCTTTGTGTACAGCATCAAAAATCAAAAACGTTTTCTTGCCTGTGTTTGAATTACGTGTGAACATTGCATTCGTGAATTGACTTACATATCGCACTTAGTAGCTTTTTGCCCCAATTGAGTTATATTTCACGACATACAAAAGGGCTAGGAGTTGAAACTGCATGCTGTAAATAAGTTCACGCGGTAATGCGAAGTACAACATCTGAACCACTTTATCTGTTGCCGGCTGCAGTTAAATAGATTAATGCAGTTTGTATCATTCTCTCCCTTTCTGCCCACTTTTAGGACTTTTCTTGTAATTTCGGCAGGACGCCTTTGGATTACGTTTGGTTGTTCTTTACCATGTTTACAGGAGTATAGTACCTCTCACAACTGGTCGAAATGCTCTTGTATCTCCTATTGAATTACTTCGGGTGAAATCAAGATTGTCGCCTGATGAACCATTTCAGCCGGTAGATTAATTTGGGTCTCCGGCTTAAATTCAAATTCGATTCGGCTCATGCGACGAGCGGCGTCTGAATCAGGCCTCAACTGATTTTAAAGAAAAGACAAAATGGTTTATGCTTGACACGTTATATTAGTGCAAACCTTTGTTTGCGAAGAGAGAAAAGCAACTAACAGACAAACGTGATTCGTGAATTTATGTGAAAAAAGCACCGTTAAAGGCAGCTAAAAGTATATTTGTTGCGTACATCTTTTCAAAATTCGTACGCGAAATGGGATCAAAACACCCATCGCTTTGCCACCTTCCATACATTAACTGCACCAGCCAGCTGTGATTTTCGCACACGTGAACAAACCATGCAACACCAACGCAAACTAACATAATAACACCCTGCATAAATGTTTTGCCTTCCAGTAATTTTAACGATGCGACCTATTTGCGTTGAGAAAATCAAAAAGCAAAAGTAAGCTAGAGAAATTTCGTATCTGATTTACAAATACACTAATGAATCTTCCTTTCTTACATTTTTAATGGGTTTTAACAATAAATTTCCTTTACTTCACTGGAGATAATTTCGTAATACACCTGTCACAATTACAAATAAGAACAGCTGGTAAACTACTGACTTGACCAAAAGATCGATAGATATGATTTTCATTCAAAGCGTTCTTGACTTTCCCTGAGCCATAACAGCTATACAAGATGATTCGGCAAAGTCTGATTTTAACAATTTTTCTCATCACATTTGCGACTCGCGCTGCAATACTAGGTAAGAGAATCAGATTGTACCTTTTAGCTTTATTGGACTAACAATAGGAGTTTACCATGATCAGTAAGAAAACCTAAGACAACACACTCATGTGCCAGACCTATATTCAGATTAAGTTGAAGCCTGTGAAAAAAAAAACTTTAATTTAGACCACGCCAAAAAAGTACCCTAGCCCAAGGTAAAGTTCAATAGGCCACTTCCAACTTGCCTTTGGTCTCTGTGTTAAAACGAGTCTTCGTGCAAAACCATTCATATAAGTGAAAATGGGTTCCACCTACATGTTTATTTTCATGCAAATCAAACCAGTTTCATATGAAAGGTTTTGCACGAAGACTCGTTTTGAAACAGAGGCACAAGATAACTCGGAAATGGCGTATTAAGGGTAGAGTTTTTTTCGTACGTATCCAATTCATGTGCTCAATACTTACTGTGCACTCTATTACTATGCCAAATTTCTTGGTTTAGACCAGGAGCCACCTGTGTTCACGTACTGTCCAAGTGACATAGCAATAGATGATGTTACAACACCTGAACACAGCGTTGAATGGCAGGAGCCTACAATCACGGACAATTCAGGCGTGTCGCCATCAGTAAGTTCCAACAGGCAGTCTGGAGCCCTTTTCGCTGTTCCTGGCTCGTATGAAGTGCTATATGTGGCCATAGATGCGTCTGGAAACGAAGCAACCTGCAGCTTTCGAATAACCTTGAAACGTAAGTACGGAGCTAGCTCATTCCAAGCGCCGCGCTGATATGCTCATATGTTAAGTCTTCATCAACACTTGTCATGAGAAGTGTTGCATAATCAAACTTTCGTAATGATGTTGTTACAAATTGCTAACATGGTTTCTTCTTTTTATTTCCAGGCAAAATTTGCCCACTGTACGCACCCCCTAAGAACGGAGCATTAGCTTGTTACAAGACGGATGGCGTGGCTTATATCTGTGCTGCGATGTGCAAGAATGGGTCCGACTTTGTATTCAATCCTCCTATGCTGTATTTTTGTTCATCCGGACAATGGCAATTCTATGCCTTGCCTCCGCCATTCCCGTACTCGAAACAGCTTCCATGGCCTGACTGCTCAAGTAAGCAAATATTATTACTACTCATCACCGTTAGTAAAGGTATACTGAAAAAAAAAAAATGACATTCACTGTAAAATCGTTGGATTGAAACGGCTAAATTACCAAGCGTTAGATACTATTGTTCTACCGGACGATGGAGATTTTTTTTTCCGCTTAAAGCTTCATTCACGTTTTCCTCAATTTAATAAAACATTCAATCATATTATATTTGGCTTGACTTGGCCGGAGTGAAACACAACTAATTATGTTTTGGCTTTTTCAGACACCGCAAACCAGTCTTACATTAAAGAGTATGGATATCCCTACTTTTTCTTTGATGGTGATGCAAATGATCCTGACGTCCAAGCCGTCATAAAGACGAATTACATTTCCTTGTTGACCTCTCCTCTGGTCCCTCCATTCTTCTGTCTGCCGGAGGAACAATGCAAAGCGGATAACGTAGAAGCCTTTGCTGGCTCCTCAGGTATTGCAATATCAGCAGCCCGATTTGAGCATCAATTGGACGGTGTATTCGTCATGCTTGTAATTGGAAAGTACGCGTCATTTTTCGCGCGCTGTTGCGGTGCACTATGATGAGTAAACTGCTACGTTTTTCAGCATTCATAACGACGTTTAATCTATGGTTTGTTCGTTTCTCGAATTTTGTCATAGTTTTGATTAATTGGTAATAGGACATCGCGTCGTCCAATTCAGTCTGTAATCGTCCTCGTGATTAACAAATCGGACTCCCGCTTCGCGGTCGTCTGATTTTGTTAATCACTCGCATGATTACAGCCCGAATTGGACTTCACTCAATCCTATTACCATTATTTATTATTAGTAATTGTAATTGGACCTAGTGGAGTACAATTCAGAGAGTAATCGTCCAAGTAACTTCTTTTGAGCGAAAACGTCTGTAGCGCTTTTTATAAGTTTTTGTAGGAAACATAGCGAAGAAAGCCATTAAAGCGCGCGTAGTTGACGTTTCCCTAATTCGCAATTTTTTAAGTCTTCCATCGTTAAGTCTTCTTGGGAGCTGAATTAACTGGCAATATTTTAAAAGTCTCTTACAAAAGTTAGCAGAATTGGGCAAATGTTGCTAGAAAAGATGTAGACGACCGCCAGTTGGGACTGCAAGAGGAGACTAGCTTGAGGCACTCAAATCCATAAGCCTCCATTAATAATTAAAGGCGTCGTATCCAAACTTGCTTTTACTAAGGTCAGAACTGAGATACTGTAGTATATCAAACTTTTGCTCAGTTCCCGCTCTCAAAAACAACATATCATAACTCAATTCTAAGGCGTTTTGTCTTCTTTTTTTGCTTTGTTGCAGTTTGAAGTATCAGCTCAGAAGCACGTTGAAGCACAACTCGTGAAACTGGACGTTGCAAGAATCTACTGCATCGATTCTAGAATATAATTTGATGTACTTGCGACAGAAATAAATGTCCTTTGCTCTGAGAGGTCTCCTTTGAATTTGTTTGTTACCGTGTTAGTCGTCACACACAACCATTCCATGCAAAGACTCTCATTAGATAATTTAATAAATTTATGAAAAGTAAAGTGTTTGGGAATCTTTGAAAAGTCGCCAGAAACCTTCTGCACTAGTCTGATCCAGCATCTCGAAACACGGCGCTTCCTCGCTTTGCATTGCAAGTTTAACTTTGTTAAAACCCCTGGTAATTGGAATAAATTGGAGAGTATCCTAGAGTTGTTGTGGCCTAATATTATTATGATGACAGTTGTGACTGATGGAGTACTATCGAAGACGAATTCAAGTCATTTGAGTGTTGAAAGGTTATGCAGATAAGATTGGCAATTATTTCAGTAGTCATCATTACGTGTAATTACTACGTTCGTTTAGAAGTGAAATCAACATTTATAACATAAGGCGGGCGCTAGTCCTATCTAATTCCTATAGGCCCTTTGCACGATCCGGTCACATGGTACGGAATAAATTATGCTGGGACGCAAGCTACACAGTGGGACTTCCAAAACAAAGGAACTCGCACCAGTCCAGCCCGACTTTCCTTTGTTTTGAAAGTCCCACTGTGTAACTTGCGTCCCAACATAATTTATTCCGTACCATGTGACCGGATCCTGCAAAGAGTCTATTGAGGCATCATGAACGAAATCTCTATGTACCTCACGGCCGTGCGTATATAAGGTGACCTGTGCAGTTTCAATTTAGCTGCAAAATTTCCCTCGACTTTAGTGCAAGTTCCTTTTGTTTAAGTTTTGGCAATGTGAAGATTATTCTGAACAATCCAAACTCTACTTCGAGCTTTTAACTTTTGTTAAGCGAAGATGTTTACTTAAACGTGAGCATTTTGACTTTGTTTGAACAAAGGGGACTTTTGTCTGCGCATGCCCGAAAAAGTATGAAAGTTTTCTTGTTTTCACCTGGTTTTCGCACTTTTGCTTGAACACGCGGTTTTCGGTGCTGCCGAATTTGACAACCGAACTTTCGAAGGAGAATCATTCTTTAATAGGTCCTCAGTAAGTCATGTAAGGCATGTTAGCGTGAAAAGCAATTCCAAGTGAAGAGAAAATTGCCCGTTTCATTTCGCTTGTGGTAATTTTAGTGTCGATAAACCGCTTTTCGTGCACACATGTCACCGACAAAGATGGCGATTTCCTTGGGACAAAGATGAAGCAAAGCAAGGGTTGATTCATTTTTGCAGTGCTCTGAAGAGTACCACAGGTCTTATTCGACGCCAACCAAAAGGAACATGGCTACTGTGGTAAGTAAAACGTATTACTGGTTCCTTGAGCTTATATTTTAGATTTTTCTCCGTCTCATCTTGCAGAGATGAGGCAACCATGTTTGTTCTCATTTTCGATTTCAAAGTGTGATTAAACAAGAAAATCTCACCAAACCTTTTTTCGTCAATCCTTCACTAAATTCGAGTCCAGCATTGTTACGAGGTTATTTTTTCATATTCTGGGTACCTTTGTGTATTTGAGTTAAACCATTTCATTTTCAAGTGAAGTGAATGTTGTGATCGATAAATGAAATTTCTTTTTACTTCAAAATTAAAATTTGTTTTCAAACCTCTGAGACTTTTGTACTTCTTTGTGATATGTGAATTCCCATTAATGGGTGACTGTTTAATGTGTGCACTATGCCCTGGCAAAATTTGGTACCCCGTTTCCGGTGTTCTTCTGTTTGCTATTAGTCGGATGAATGATTTGAGGTCGGAATTCGATTCTAGAAATTCAGTTTATAACGCTTCGCGTTTTACAACTCTTAAAATGAGCGACATTGTTTTATACTGTTGAAGAAAAGCATTCATTTGATTTAAGTTGAGCGAAAGTTTACTCCAGCCAACCCTTGTTGTTATAAACCTTATCAAACAAAATATCCCCACATTTGATTTCACGAAACTCGCTGGCAACGCTGTTTTATCGTCCGTCTTGCCTGAGCTGGCGTTTTTGTGAATATGCGAAAAACTAATTTGTGATATGGGAATCGGCTTTAACTAGTGAAACTACAGTTAGTCTGCTACAGTTTAACGTAAAGAAATGAGGATGTTTTCGGTGTTCCGGTTGCCCAAAATTCACCTCGAAGAGGAATCTTCCACGACCAAAATTTGCTTCTTTCGACCAAAGCGTGACATCAGTTAGTCGCGAACCATTTTCGAGTATCTTACATAAACTTACGACTTGAAGAAAGTTTACGGTATTCATAACTTTATATCTAGTTTAAAGGCTGTGACAGTGAGAAAAACGTCTTTTGCCATTGTTTTCTTGCAGATGCAGCGATGTTAGAGTATGTGCAGTGGCAGCAAAATTAAATTAATCATGACATATGTAAACTCATTTCACAAAGAAACTAAGGTAATAAAGATAAAGGTTTCCTCAACAGTTTCTCCTTAAGCATTGACTTCTCCAAAGTTATGTGGGAAACCAGAGGTGGTGCAGAAAATTGAATGAGTTTTGAAAATAAACATTTGTTAGTCAATTGTCATCACGCAGACTGAAGATTTTTCTACATGGCCATTCCTACTTTTGACATCAGGTCATTGATTGCATTGACAATTTTTGTTTCTTTTCATAGCTCTGAAAAGAGTGGTATGAGTGGTCCTGAAAAGAACCATTTCAATACTATATAATGTTTTCTCTGCAAAACAATATTGTGACTTTTATTTCTCATATGGCTCACTAATAATCCCAAAAAAAATGCTAAAAGCTCAAATGGATGGCAAGTACTTAGTTAAGTCTGCAACAGGCCAAGTGGTCCATGCTGCCTGAGCATACCCCAGTTTCCATAGCATGGATGAGTTGCCAGTCCATTGCAGGGTTACCCCTAGCATTAAAATTCAGCGCCACCCATTTATACACCTGGGCGGAGAGAAGCATTGCAAGAGTATTGGTAAACTGTCTTACCCAAGAACACAATGTAATGACTCCAGCCAAGGCCCAAACCTGAATAGTTCAATCAGGAGTCCAGCGCGCTGACCATCAGGCCACCATGGCTAGTCTACTTACAGTGAAAGCTGTCTTAAGCTCTCTTATTATTAATGGACACTCTTATAAGCAGACAGTTCTATTTACGACAGCCTTCACAAAACTCTGGTTGAACTCCCAAACAAGCTGTTTATTTACTCATCCTCGTAATTGGGCGTTCCCATAGGTTGCCCTGAGGCCCATTTCTTGAAGGATCTGAAATGTTTTCACACCCGGAAAGTGGTAGCAAAAATCTCAAACCTCATGATTACAGAGCTGTTTTATTCACATGTTCGAACAGAGGTCCTCTTCATACAAGAGGTTTCGGGCGTATCACCTCTCTGTTTTAAGATACAGATTAATTAAAAATGGCTTTGCAGGCCTGAAAAGTTTCTGGGGCTTTCAAGAAACAGGCCCCTGGGCATCTCGAGGGAGTAAGATTTAGTCTTTTCCTTTGTTTTACGCTCGTATCAGGAGACACCCGAAAGGAATTGGGTCTGACTATGATGGATACTTGAACATTTGTAAATTGTATCACTGCATTTTGTTGCAGTGAGACTGTTAATGTTGGCTGCAATTATGATTTGCTCTTAATTATTTCTAATAGTCAGTCCTAATACTGCAGTATACAGTACTGTATTCGGTTATCGCCATAATTGCAGCATTGCCCAAGGTAATAGAACAAAAAGATCATTAATATTGCAGTATTTCTTGTATTTACAATGTTTGTAGTTAGCTGGGCATCCCTTATCCATCCCTTAAACTCCTAGTGGCCCCTTATTAGAAATATTCTTGAAAGCAGACAGCTCCAGTTCGGCACACTTTTTTTGGGTCTTGGGGGTGTCCACTTTTGAGAGCTTCCACTAGCTGTAACACTTTTCTCAAACCAAGTAACACAAATGACATAAACATGATTACATCACTACAGTCTACTACATTTATTTGTACATAATTTACAATTTTTATGATTCAATTCATTGGAAAGACAAACCTCTTGAGAGGTGGGAACTGTTTTGATGTTTGTGGCGTGGTACCTTTTTTCACACAATGACTGTTTTATAAAGCTATCAACCTGGACTTGAACATTATTGTGTTACATCACACCCATTTATCATTCTTAAAAAAACAGGAAACAAAAAATACATATTTTTCAAAGAAACAACAGCACCTGCAAGCAATATTTTGTGATAACTGTTTTTCTGACGAAGGAAAGATTAAGTGCTATCCATAAAAGAGTTTCTCTGCTTGCAAACACAATAGCACTAATTGTATTTAGTAATGGAATAATAATTGTAATTAAGCTAATAGTTAAATTAAAGGGATGCTTGAAATTGGTTAGTACAACAGCTCACTTTATGCGTATATTTCAATGCTATTTCTGATGTAACTTCCCTATCTTGCAAATGCCCATAAAAACAGAGCAAGACTCAGAGTGGAGAACGCAATTTCTACAATAACATCACATTGATTTCCAAGGAAGCCAATCAAAGTGAGTTTTTACAGATCGATACATGTATTGAATTAATTAAATAGACATGACAAACTCCTTTTTTTACTATAACACCCTTGCACTCTTGTTAATTAACTTAACACAGCACTTTCTATACACTACTCCTTCTCTAAACTTTACATACGCGCTGTTAGAGAGCGTTTTTTGCACTTGTTGCGGAACATTTTTCCACCTGCAAAGCCACGAGGGAAACAGTTGCTCGCCAGTAAAAGCGAAAACGGTAAGCCGTGAGAAGTTTGAGTTTTCCCGCCCTACATTTTCCTGCCATTATGAAAAAGAGGTCAAAGCAAAAAACTGCAACATTTACCTAAAACTCTAGAACAAACGATGAAGCAAAGTCAACAATGAAATCGCTCTTTCGGACGCCATCGGCAGCGCGCGCCGAGTAAGAGCCTGAGTACCAGGGTAACAAATCAGCCAATCAGACAAAAGTCTCCTTTGTTCTTTGTTTGTCTACATTTTTATCAAGTATTTTTGACTTTGTCTGCCTACATTTTCATTATGATTAATTCGAAGAAGCGAATTTTTCATTGACAATTTCAGAAAACAGGTTAAGCGTTTTCGCTTAACCATTTATCAACTGATTGTGGCGTGTTAGGATCCTAATATCCTTTGCTTTTCTTCACCGTGCATTTTGAGAACTTTGTAATCAATCACAAATAAAACATGTTTTAGCGCCAAAGTTGTTGTCGCCACGTTATAAAAGAATTGGTTCATGCTTTTAGCTGTACGTATGTCGAGTTATCGCGGCCCCATGCCCCACTCAGGGCAACAAGGATTGTTGATGATGATGATGATGATGATTATGATATCGAGTTAAAGGTGCACTTGGGAAGTTTGGAGAGCACTCAAGAAGCTAGAGCTGCTCTCGGCTGTCGCCTCGAGCAACGCTTACGCTTCTTTCGTGCTCTCCAAACTTCCCGTGTGCATCCATCAATTCGATATACGCACAGCTAAAAGCATGAACCAATAGACCTTTCCCGCATTCCAACAAACAATAGCGCCAAGTCGAGGTCAGGGCGAACAAAAATACAATAAATGTTTGAAAATGTCTATCCCAATCTCGCTCTGGTGCTATTGTTCGTACGCCCTGAAGTGGAATGAGGGAAAGGTCTATTCTTAAGTGTACCTTAAATTTGAATGCCGGTTTTCCGAGTTATTTGCTACAATACTACAACTTAAGTAAACTTGATAAAAAATAATATTCAGGATCATTTTGAGGTCAAATCATCTAAAATTAAAAACTTGAAGTCTCAGCACCCCTAAAGACACAAAATTGCCGTAACAATAGTACAATAATAGTAAAAACAGTACAGCACGCAATTTGCGAGCTTCAAATTTCCCAGCTAACCTTCGATCTTACCAACATTAGTAATAAGACATATAAAAATATTTTCCATTATATAGATAACCTTCAGCTCGCTCTGCAATAGAATATTATGCTCTTTTTGTTGGTTATGACGTCACAGGACCCCTATAAGTCCGCCATCTTGGATTTCACAATTTTCTTAGTCTCAGCTTCACCAAAAAAAGACCGTCAGCACAGGTCTCCTAACTTATAATGAAAACAGTTGAAAACTGTGCTGTTCAGTTCACCGGTCAGTGACAATCGATCATACAACTTACCTTCTCAAACTCATTAATTATTCATCAAGTTCAAACAAGGAAAATTATGGCCGTGAAGGTGTTTGGAAATCTCATCTTAATTGGCATAGATTTCTACGATTTCATTTCTCTGTTTGGTCTTAGTTTTAGTTTCAATTGAGAAGATATATCAAACACTTAGGACAGTGTTTGAACTCATTTTCAGACACCTCGAGTTTCATCAAAAATTCTCCACTTCGCGTCGTTTTTTCAACTCTTTTCTCGATGTTTAGAAATGTGGTCAACCACGGTCTTTCGTGTTTGATATATTACGTCTTTGACAGCGCCAAAATTGTCGTTTTAGACCAAGAGCCGCCGGTGTTCACTCACTGTCCAAGCGAAATCGTAAAAGATTATGCCACAACTCCTGAAATCTGAGTTGTCTGGAAGTTTCCATCGAGTAACTCTAACAGAGGTATATACATATTTACGCAAATACATGTTTACCGTCAAGGAAATTTAAAGAAATATAATATTTTCTATATGAGAGCAATTACAGTATCCATGTATTGCCCAATTTCAATATGCATCCCAAAAATACAATAATTTCTTTAAATATACAGGTTATAGCTCGGAAACACTTCGAAGATATCCTACAATGTCAAATGTTCAGAAAAAAAATAATAAAAGAAAGAAAGGTATCTAAAAAGCAATTGACAAATTTAGAGAGGGTAAAATAATAAAAAGGTATGACCATGCTACTATAAATTGTACTCAGTAAAGATATAACGTTAAGAGAGCTGGCTGCCATTACATCCGTAGCGTAGTTGATGATTCTATTTCACTGGATAGCATTTGTTTAAAACTTTGTATTTGTCTCGTCGACAATTTCCTGTGACAAATGCATGTATGTCTCTTTCTGTTTACCAGGTAAAAAAGTTCACAAATGCGTGAGTGAAAAAAAGAGAAAAATATTTTTATGCAGATAGGTAATTTGAAAGTGTCGGTGTTGTACCTAGCACATCTATTTCTTCATCTTCCACTGCCTCACTGGAGTTGTACTTGGAGTGGCACTGGGAGAAAAGTGTCAGAATAGTTTCGTACTTCTCCTGGATGGCTGAAGCTTCATCTTCAAACGATGGAGCTGCATCTTTTGTTGTGTCCACTACTTTTTCACCCAGTCTCTTTATGTTATGTACCTACCAAAAAATATTCCAAGCTTTATACTTGTATTTGTTAAGTATTTAAAAGTATATTACTATTTCAAAAAAAACAAAAAAAATAAGAAAAGTAATTCAATTTCTTTGTTAACTGACCTTTAGGCAGATATCAACATGGTTACCAGCAGAGCTTTGACTGTGGTAGGCTTGTCGCTTAATATTGATCTCCTGGAGAAAATTTTCAATGGCCGTGTTAACCACACCAGATCCCTTTGGCAGTGAAGTGCTGGATTGGATGGCCAGTGACTGAGCACGCTGAAACAACATCAGAAAAGAAAATACAGAAGTTAATTAAACACACTAAAGAGAAGTTAGATTCATTAGTGTAGTTTGTAGCATTACCAACCTCGTTTTCAGCTTTTTGTCTAAGTTTCCTTGCAGATTGTAGCATTGTGTTGATGACAGGGCTTTGGTTGTCTTCATTGAAAACCAGGACTTGTCTGGCAACATGTCAGCTGGTGTATCATGTTGTCTTCAATTTCCTGGGCCTGGGCCCCGCAAAAGTGTAGTGTGCTTATTTAAATCATCCAAAGTTTCAAGCTGATTGTTAGTTTCAGCTAATTTCCAGGTAATCTTGCATCCACCTCATCACACTCCTTGACTAGCACGTAAAAAAACTTCAAAAACAGCCCCAAGCTAATGTGGAGGCCAGGAATGCAAATCTAAAGGTTAGAAACAAAACCTCTTAGTACATTATTTTCTCAGCAAGTGGTTAGTGTTAAAATATTTTGCTGAAGAGTTTTCTCTTATTTACCTGTTCAATTGGCATATCAATAATGGCTTTATGAATTACATTTAAATAATTCTTAGCCTTCTTGATGTCGCCCGCAACATGAAGAAATTTCTGATGTTGCTCGTCAAGGTTCTCCAGGGTCCTCAGAATAGCAGGACATCTTTCGTCCTTAGGAAGCGTCATCTCTAGGGCAATGATAGTACACCACAGGTATGAGTGGCGACCTATGGATATAAGTTCCAAAATGTAATTAAGAAGTATATTAATCATAACGTTTAGATGCATTTGAATATCACTTACCACTAGCACCACTGATGCCCATCACCCTACAGAGGAATTCATAATCGCCAAAAAAGAACAACACTGGAGTTTTGTTCCTAAACAAATACAGTTAAGGAATGGTTAACAATTAAAATTGACAAAGTAATATGTTTCTAGCTAGTTGATAAGGTAGTTTCCTTACTTTATTTTCAAGGCAGTTAGTTCCCTCAGTGAATCAGCATGTTGTTGGAGTACTGTTTGCAGATTGTTTCTTGTGTCCCTGCCTTCATAAATGATAAATACCACAAATTTTTGCCTGAATTAGGTTTGATTACATTGGCTAATTGAAACTCTAATTTCATAGAGGCTTGCCCATGATCTCCCCCTATTTTCACAAATAATTTGTCATGTGGTATATTGCCATTATGCCAAGTAAGTTGACTAGCCCTGATATGAGAAGAGGTAGAAGTTGTATGAAAGTTATGAAGTGGAAAATGGTTTTGTATTTTTAAATTTAAGGTAACTAGGGTGGCCTTCCTTACGAGTCACAGTCATCCACAAAGGAAACTATGTGGTCCTTAAGATCACTGACATATGGACA
>Ga0126339_10002085_pt1:0-10000 | contig 14146 bp, 19 predicted proteins | sample OrbTmetagenome_2_FD_92532 | JGI IMG/M metagenome (GOLD analysis project Ga0126339, IMG submission 92532) | Coral microbial communities from Petempiche,Puerto Morelos, Mexico - Orbicella T R C metagenome | ecosystem: Host-associated > Invertebrates > Cnidaria > Coral | place... | reverse complement strand
GCCTGACTCTGTCCAGAAGGAGGTAAACCTGGCTGTCTGGTTAACCAAGGAGATTGTCAACCATCCTCAATTGAAGCAGTTGGCGAAGTCTCTGCCAGGTATTTTAGTCCAAGATAGAGCACCAAAGACAGTACTTTGTTATGTTCAGGCGTATCAAACGGAAAAAATGGGCTATTCAATGCAATGTCACTGCCCTACCAGCTGATCCTGGTGTCTTTGCCCTGTATTTGGTGCATCTTATCCAGCAAGGGAGTTCAGTTTCATTGCTTAACTCTGCCATCTATAGAGCTAGCTGGGTTCATAAGAAAAGCGGTTACCTAGAGCTGGGCGATCACCCATTGGTCCAACAGGTAGCAGAAGCTGGTAGGAGGATCCCAGCCAAACCACTGAATCGCAAGAAGGCCTTGGAGGTGAGTCAAGTAAAGAAGGTTATCAGCAGGCTTGGGCAAGGCGATCTTGGTGAAGTTCAAGTTGCTGCGTTGTTTGCATGAGGATTTTTGGGATTCCTCCGTTGGGATGACCTGAGCAGGCTGACTGTCGACAATCTGCAATTTGCAGCCACTCATCTGGCTATATTTCTTACACAGAGGAAAAATGACCAGTTCTGTAAATGGTTCTTGGGTTTTCATAGCACGAAGCAACATATCCCCATGCCCTGTTTCAGTGATCGAGAAGTTCATGAAGATGGGTAGGCACGACAGCAACTCAAGGCTTTTTCGTTGCATTCTGAAGACCAAGATGAGGGTGAAACTCAGAAAGGAGTCCATGTCTTATAGTTGGGCTAATGAACTAATAAAGCAGGAGCTGCAGAAGGAAAGGCTTGATCGTGGCCTTTATGGTATCCATAGTCTTAGAGCAGGGGGAGCATCGGTGGCGGCAGCCCTGGGAATACCTGATAGGCTGTTCCAACGGCAGGGAGGATGGCGTAGTGAGAAGTCCAAAAATAACTACATCCAGGAGTCCCTGGAGTCGCTGTTAAAAGTTAGTAAGGCCATTCAAGGCTGAGAACTGTATGGACTGTTAGGCCAATTTCTGCAAAAGTGCTAATGTTTAGGTTCTTGTCAAACTTTGATCAAGTGTTGTATCTGGACTGGTTACGATATGTCATGCATTTTCCATGCAGTTTTAGAGTTTTGACAGTGGAGTATTATCTCTATCTTGTTCAGACTTCCTCATTAGTGAAATTGGACAATAGTGATAGGTCAAGAAGTGCTGTATAAATTTGTTCCTTCTCTTCAGTTTCAAGTTTTTTGCTACTATATGCTTTGTGACATTGCGGCGGTCAGCTTGACATGGCTACCAGCGGTGTGTGAGAAGAGTAATTTTTCACTGGCTGAGTGAAATGAAATAAGTGAAAAATGTTTTTCTCACACACCATTGGGGCCTGGGTATAGGTCATGTGACCAATCGGGCGGACAGTTGTCTTTGTTGCGTCCTCCATTGCCAACTTTCCCGCCCACCCACCCAAAGATTTTAAGTTTTTACACAATACCAGTATAATGTACTAGCCTTGAACTTTTTTCCGTTATTTCCGGTGTTTAGCGCAATACTACTTGTATTAGCTTTGATTTAGCAATAAAGGTCAGGCGGTGGCAGTCAGCTTGACATGGCTACCAGCGGTGTGTGAGAAATAAGAATTTGAAATTAAGATGGATTACTTTTCTTTTTTTAACTAACAAAATGTACATATTCATAACATCGATATCTATAAAGTAATCTGAGTTAAAGCACATGGTCATGTAATTGTCATTCAGTGTTAATAATAATTGATATTGATCAAAACATTTAAGCAAGGTGGTATAGCACGTTTAGGTGCTGGAAATCTAGAACCATCTCAAAGTACAATGTACTAAGTGACATTTAATTAATCAGCTTATTTGATCGAAAATCATAAAGAATATTTACAAGTTCCATATCCAAAACGTTTTCTAGGCCTTTATCTTCTGATGCAGAAAGAATGAATGAGTTTTTGTACTTCACTGTTGAAGACAGCACGGCTTGTCTCCTTAGGAGTATAGGACTGCCTGAGGAGCATATCAAAATGTGGTTAAAGGAAAAAAACCCAACATATTGAAAGTGACACTTTAATTTGCATTTTTTGATCCCACAAATTTCAAAATGTATACGAGCAACAAGAGAAGCTGTTCAACAGTCTTAAATGCCCGTGTAGTTACAACTGAATTTGAATTTGAACGTTTAAACATTTGAATTTGTAGACAATGCATTGTTGATTTATCAACGGTGGTTTGGCCTCTGCTACTTTGATGTTGGCAATTTTCTTGCTTGTCAAAACTGGGTGTATATCACTGTTTATTTACTTTCCAAGATTGGGCAGCTGTCTTCATGAATATTGAATAAATCAGTTAAAACAGCAGGTTCAAGTACATTCCTAGCATGGACGTCATTTATTATTGTACTTTTATCTTTCTAGTAATTGGCTACTCGTAAGACTACAATACTTCAACCCAGTGAATAAAACTAGCCATAAGCCACAAGTACACATTATGGACCTATTTTTTTCTGATATACATCAAATTTACTGATGTAACCACTAGTGTCTGCTCTAACCCATAATTTGTATCCACATTTTGTAGGCTTCATTGGGTTGTATTGTTTGATAGAGTACCTTCCCTTGTAAGGGATCATGCTCTTGTCAATGCTCACCTTTCTAGAAACATTGTACAACCTCCCATAGTTGCTCTAAACGTTCTTTTGTTTGCCCTTAAGTACACAGCTTTGTTCTGATGTTACAGTTATACAATATTCTTTTATCTTATATCTCTAAAATCAATTTTATTAACACAGCGCCCATTGGGTCCCTGCGTTTACATCAGGTTTCTTTGAGTCATGTTCCCTAGACAAGTTGCATTACTGCTATTTCATGACACTCCCCCCACGCTTGACTTGATTTTGTGTCAAAATGAAAGAAAACACTATGGCTAAAATAACACTCTAGTTGTTCATCTAGTTATCATCTCTCGTGTCTTCCAGGCCACATCCAGCACCGCAGTTCTGTGAAGAAGGTTGCGCGTTTGAAAGGTTTTGTCCCATTCTGCTTGAACCGTGTAGCTTCTGGGCAAACTTGGAGTGTTCTCTCTAATCTCGATGGGGTAGAGCTTCTGCACAGGTCTACTCAACAGAACACAGTCTTTCCCATAGAGACTACCCTTACATTTGCTCCTCTTACCTTGTTATCCTTTCCCTGAATGAGTGTCCCTAACACGGCCATCTTCCAACGATTTGTTTTCACCCCATCTTCAAACACGACCACCACTTCACCTACCTTTAGTTCCTCACCTGTGTTTTTTGTGTTGCATTGGTGACTTTCTCGTAAACTTGTAAGATATTCTTGGTGCCACCTCCTCCAGAAATGGTCCCGCCTTTCAGTAACACACCTGTACCTTTTCTTGCAACCAATGTCTTCTTCAGTCTCTTGAGTTTCTGGTAATGTGGTAAGTCTTCTTCTGTACATCAAGTGTGCAGGGTGTCAGAACTTCCTCACTAAGACTGTCGTAGTCATACGTCAATGGTATGGAATTCAACGTCACTTAAAACAGTCAGTAGCTCATCAAACGACAGCCAGGCATTGCCAAGAACCTTTTGAGGACATCTTTTGATGCTTCCTATCAGCCTATGAAAAAATCTGCCCCACCATGGGGCTCTCTCAACAGTGAAGTACCACTGTATTCTTCGGTTCTGCATTTCCTCCTTGTCTTGGGGGTGGCTATAGAGTGCACAAAGCTCTTTCTCTGCGCCTTTGAAGGTTTTTGTGTTGTCCAATACTATCAATGTCAGGGCAGCCCTTCTAGCTATAAACCATCTTAGGCATAGTTGAAAGGTCTCTACAGACAAATTCTTGACTAATACTAGATGTATGGCTGTTGTCATGCAACAAGGAAACAATGCAATTTGCACCTTTCTCATTTGATCATTCTTACCCTTCACAAACAATAGACCTGCAAAGTCCACTCCAGTCTTGGAAGACGGTGGAGCTGTGTTCAAATGAAAATCCGGCAAGCTTGCTGCTGATGACAAATCGAATGACCTTCCCTCCATCTTCTTACAGACTCTGCAATGACCTAGCACATTTTCTCTGCTTGCCTATCCTTTGGCACCCAGAACCTAGATCTTAGCTTGCACAGTGTGCTTCGCACTCCACTGTGGAGAACTCTCGCATGCAGTCCTGATATTTGGGAAAATCTATTTCTTGAAAGTGCTGATGACACAAAAGGGAAACTTAGATACTGATCTGTCCCCCAGAAATCAGCCATGACAATGTTTATTTCATCCAACATGAAAAGCACTTCATCTAGGCTATTGGTTCTGGAGGTTCTAGAGCTGCTGAACACTTGCCACAATGAGTATGCCAATGCAGCCTTACTGTTCTGTGTAAATAGTTCACTGTGGAATGAACCTTAATTTTAAATTTGACATGCACAGATTCCAAACAGTGACCAAATTAAACCTGTCTGGCTATGCATTAGTACACAGTCTTTATTTGAACTGTTTGTTGCAAAAAATGTATTTTGTTTGCCGTAACAGAACTGAATCTGGATTCATTACACTAAAAATACAATTCTACATACTAAAATATGGGTCCCTATAACACATGACGGAATTTGTGAGTTCCAAACAAACCCTGCCATCTCTTGAGGGTGAATTAAGAAATTTTGCACCCAAAGGATTTTCAATGTGTGCTCTAAATCTTAAACTATTCACAAAAAATTGATCAGCCTTCAACTCAATCAATAATCTACTAAAAAAGTGAACTAAATAACACAAACCTGAATGCCACATGCACATCTTACCAAGCCACCATGTTAAAGTGATCTCAACAACTACGTGATGTATGATGCAATGTTGTGTCCTTACTAGAGGAATCATATTGAAAGCTCTTTGGAATTGATTGTCCCTGTGGGTTGTTTCACTCTCACATTTCCTTCTCATGGTGTGATCGTTTGGGACTTTGAGTTCCCATCAGTGGGCAAAGTGTTAATTAGCAAATGGCATATCACTGAACTGAACTGAGACAATGGGACAATCAGCAGAGCTGCTGGGGTCATTTATTTAGACTAAAAGTTAAGACTACCAGTGTATGTACATTAAAAATAGGAAGAAATATATATAAACATAAATGAATATAAAATAAAAAGTACATCAACAAGTTGATTTGCAGAACTGTTTTCAGAGTGCTCAATAGTAAACTAGAGCTTGATTACAAGAGAGGATGAACTGATCAAGTGTAGATTTGACTTGGCATTAACGATGTAGTTTTGAACCAGACAACTTGTGTGCAGTACTTATCTGATTAAATTGGCAAATGTCAATTTACATTGTAACACTGATTTCAAATACACATGCAACCATTGGAAATATGATACCTAGTATATCACTGGGCACGTTTTGCCAGTCAATACCATCTTCCTCTTCCACCAGGAGAGGGTAAATGGGGACGTGGGCCAGAGGAGCAAAGGAACGGGCAGGAGATCTTGTTGTGCTCACCCTTACAACTCTGCATTTGTGCCGGAACTTGCACATGCATATGGCCACTGGCACTACCTGTCATTCCAGTAGAAGCAAACGAGCATAAGCTGAGTGCAGTCTTGGCATGCAAAAGAAGACTGAATTGAACATGGCATGGAGCTACTGATGGTTGAACAGGCAACAGAGCTGTTGATCACAGGTTAAAATTGTACAATCCAAATTCACTTTGGACTAGTCACTCAGAGCTGCTGGATCTTTTCTGAATGCCAGATTGTACTCTAACCAGGCTAAGCTTGGGAACTGATGCGCTGTCTGGATAACAAGAAGCTTGCATTTAGTCAAATCAGACCAATGGTGTGGATGAGTAGTGCACAATACCATATGAAAATGATAAAGGCTTCTGGTGAGGGGAAATGTTTTTAATGTCCACTCACTTACAACTTGACAAGGAGACCAAGAGTTTTCCTTCTACAAAAGTCTGTTGCTCCTGTTCTACTGTTACTGACAGCAAGTCCACCAGCTCCATGAACTGGCTGTCTGTGATTTTAGTAACCAATTTTTCCAGAATTGAAGCATGCCCTAGCCTGACAATAATGCCATATATGCCAGAAGGTCAAAGTAGCTTACAAACCACAACTAACCATCAATAGCCTTTTTCTGCACCCTAAAAAGCGAGACGATTCTGACTGCCACAAATCAGGCATAATGTACAAAGTCAATTGCACACAGTGTAATTTTGTGTACTATGGCCAAACAGAAAGATCAGTATAGACCCGAATTGCGGAGCACAAAAAGGCAGTGGCAGGTTTTGACAAAAACTCCAAAATTGCAAGCCATGTCCACCATTTCAGCCACAACATGAACTTTGAAAACGTCAAGGTCTTTGGTTTCGAAGCTAATTACCACAAGCGGCTTTTCCTCAAAGCCTGGCACTCTACTTTGGACCCAAATGCTGGGAACGATCATATTGTACTTCCAGAAGCCTACAAAGGCATCGTGTGAGCATGAATTACATGGTCACGTGCGCAAGCTTTGCATCGCGTTACTTTAAATAGCATATGACAACGAACTTCACTTTCATATCACTGATGAGGGCTCAAGCATTAGCCAAAATGTCTGTTGAAAAATATCAAGCGTCAATGAAAAACCTTTTTCCATAGAACTTATCACATCTCCTGACTACACTTTTTCCATTTTTAAACATATGCCAGATATGTTTGTTTAGTTCAATGCTGTGCCTTTTGTTTGAATTACTGAATTTCTATTTTATTTTTTGTTATTTTTTAATGCAACACACAAAAGCTAGTTACAATACAATCATTTACAGTTCACACTTCTTACCTGAATTAGTGAATGACAATTTGTGGTTTGAATATCTGTTCTCAAAAGATTTTCAGTTAGGCCTGCCAGGTTTGGAAAGCGTTGTTATTTTCTGTTCAGATGCTCACTTGGTAGACAACTGATTGAAGCAATTTCCATCCATAAGACTCTCAGCTGGTTTTCTGCAGGTGCATGTTTTATTGTTTTTTGTGGCCATAGATGTTTTGTTTGAGGTTGGACACGCAGCTGTAGCTGATCTTAACTGTGTAAGAATTAAAGATCTTGTGTAACAAATACTCCTTGGAGAATTCTGGATTCAGGAATTTTTCCTGTAAGCTAGAAAGAGGCTGTGGTTATACCTCCACTGAAGAAATTAGGTCTTGATTCAGTGTAAAGAACTTGCATCCTGTGAGCAATTTGGCCAACATCTCTAAACTTACAGAGCATGCTGTATTTAATCAGACATACGACCGGTCAGGTCATTATCTGCTGTTGCAATCTGCATATCGTCGACACTACAGTACAGAGACAGGGTTGGTCAAAGTCGCTGATGATATTCTTTTAAATATGAACTAGCAGCACGTTACACTACTTTTAAGTGCCGTATTTGACACGGTGGCTCATGGAATTTTACTTAGACGCTTGAACACAAGATTTGGTAAACGCAGAAAGACTCTAGAGTGGTTTTCGTCATACTTGGCCAGTCAGTAGCATAGCCAACGTATTTTGTTCAATGGAGTGAAATCAGATAGCTTCGATTTGACCAGAAGCACAATCCGGGGTACAAATGTGTAACAAAGGCTTAAAAACAAATTTCTCAAAAAAGTACCATACTTCTTAATTTAGCACTTTGTTTCTTGTGTCCAACCATATTTGGAAGAAAAACAGTAAAAAATGCTTATAAATCAAAAATTGAGAATTACCCATCATTCTTTGAGGGTGTGGGTACTAAACAGAAACCATCAAATCTTTCAGTTTCTTGCTAATTTCTGGCTTAATTTTTCTATTTTTAACGTCATGATGAGAAATATGAAAAAATGCTCATAAATCAATATTTAATGATCACCCATGATCCTTTGCGGGTGTGGTCATTTCACAGGATTCATTCAATATGTAAAATATTACTGCAGATTAAATGCTAATTTTAAATCCTTAAATGAGGTGCCAAAAATGCTGACTAATCAAGTAACATTGAGAGTCGATATTAGGTCAAAATCAGTATACACAATTTGCCTATACTTGATAAACTACATGTGTTTGCAAATTAAATTTACTCTAAAAACAGGACGTAATCTCTTCATGTTGTGCTGGGATAATCTAAACAGGGTCTCTCTTCTCCTTTTGATGGTTCTAAGTTCACCACAGATTGCCCTGACTGTGTTTGCATAAACCATGGCAATCTTTGTGTCAAGCTTGTAAGTTGCATCAATAATATTGTCCCGTAGAAAGAAGTGGCCTTTCAGAACATGTGACCCCATTGGGTATGCTATTCTGTAATCATCACTTTAATCTGATTCAAGGACAACAGCACCACTGCTTATCAGTTTTAAGAGGTAGTAATCAGTGATTATCCTCTTCTGCTGTTATTGCCACAATGCTGTTGCCTTCAGTCAGGTCTGTTAGAGCATTGACATGATCTCCTCCAGCAGCCTCACTGTGTGGCCTTGTTGATACTTCACCATTTCTTGTCAATCTGACCTCCTGCCATCCATCCACCATTGCCGAGTTTTCACATTCCTCGTAGCTTCCATCCAGGCACTCAAAGCATGTACAGCTGCATAGTCTTGTGTATACCTTGCACTGTTCAGGTGTTGTCTTTATGCAATGGATCTTTCTGATGCCCTGGAACTCCTTGAATGTGTGGCCTTGCCTTCCCCTGGGTACTGTTCCCTTGCCATCCACAGGAACATAGAAAAACACTCGTTTCTTTAGGGTGACACTCTCTGACTGGGATGTGGGGTTACTGAATGTCCTTGAGAGATACTTGCAGAGGTCTTTGGCAGAAGTGATTGAAGTTTCACGCCTCAGTACAGCTAAGGTGGCACGCTGTTTAATGTTGGCTCCAGCTGCATCTTGCTCTCCCTTTGCATGAGACGCTTCAAAGAAGTGGTGGTCTACTTGGAAACCAAAGTCAGCAAGAGAACAGGAAAGCTCGCCAAAAGTGTGTCTTAATTTGTATTGGCCTGCACACCCATCAGTAAATTCATTTATTTCAGCTCTTTGGTGATGTAATCAAAAATCAATTTCTGTGAGTGATGTACACAATGATAATCTTGGGTGTTATCATGTGAGAGAACAAATATATGTTCCTTTATTAATTCTGGCTTTTCTTCTGTGCTCGCTTTCCCATCTACTGGCAAGCTGGCATGGCGATAGAGGATAGAAACATGAATGCTCACTTTGTTCGGGTTGCAGTACTGGGATTGAATTTCATCCTGGGATCTATATGTGTTGTGGACACAGATTATGTTGTCAAGGGGAAGGTTGTTGATAAGGTTGTTGAATTGCTCTTTTTGCCATTTGGCCATGAAGGAATGGTACAGATAATCTTTCAACAAATGAAGAAAGTAAGAAAACAGCTCAGTCAGGTGTTTCCTTTGTGACCAAAGCAATTTTTTTTCACTCTTCTCCATTTTTCTCCAGAACAGACTTGTACTCTTATCTTTTCCAGTTGACCATGGTGTCAGCTTTTTCTTCGCCTGAAAGCTGGAACTTTTTTGTGCCACATTCCCTACACTCATGGCACAAACAAGCTAGATTGTGATACAATGGATCCTCATCTTTGGGGCAAATGGTGGAGTTGACAGCTTCAGTAAGGGAAGAAAATATTCGGACTTCATGCTCTCCATCCTCTTTGCATGATTTCCTGAATTTCATGCAGGCATCAAAGATTATTTTACATTCAACATGTTTCCTACATAGACAAGACTGCCTATTGCATTCTCTTGCACTCTTCATGAAGAAAGGTTTCAGCTGTTCAATACCTGATATATACCTGTGATACCTGTCAATTGCTACTGGCTCATATTTAATCCCATGAGCTGTGTGTCTAGAGTGGAATGTCTTTGGGCACAATTTCTTGAGCAAATTTATCATGACTTCGTTGTCTGTGGGAAATCAGATGAAACTGAGATGCTGTAAAACGGTACTTTCGCTCAAGCTTCCACCTTTCAGAATGAGACTGATCTCTAGTCTC
>Ga0126339_10002084_pt1 | contig 14151 bp, 13 predicted proteins | sample OrbTmetagenome_2_FD_92532 | JGI IMG/M metagenome (GOLD analysis project Ga0126339, IMG submission 92532) | Coral microbial communities from Petempiche,Puerto Morelos, Mexico - Orbicella T R C metagenome | ecosystem: Host-associated > Invertebrates > Cnidaria > Coral | place: Petempiche,Puerto... | reverse complement strand
TAATTTTTTTTTTATGTTTTATTTTTAAAGTTTTATTTAAAATAAAAATAAATTTAACCCTTTTTTTTTTTTTTTTTTCGCTAAAACGAATCTACATGTTATTTGAAATGCTTCTGCGAAAAAAAATTTGGATTCGGTTAAATCCTCGATTTGCTGTGCCCCGACGAAATCTCAAAAATAGCCCCAAAACACCGCCATTTTGTTTCACGACCGATTTCGAGGAGAATGGGTCCAGCGGCTGTTGTGACGTCTACCTAGGAAGGTCGAATATCTCACGTCCTCTCATTTCCTTCAGGATGGTGCAAGACACATCCGAAAAGTGCGCAGAAATGCCTTCCAAAAGTGCTATCGGCTGTTACAGCAATATTCCAGATCTAAAAAAAGATATACTGAACAATGTACTGGCGATGATCGGTCAATGGAACAATAAAGACATAAACGATGGTTGATTTTGTCGAACCGAAACAAGCGAACTGAGTCTGTGAGAACCATTGAAGAACTCTCATTGGAATTTGTTCCGCAGACTTTCAAACGCTATTTTCAAAATTTTCTGCTTAAAGCCAACCAGCAATTTGTCGAAATACTACCGACAACCCACATCTTCCAGTCCCGCAGTATTTATAACATAGCCGGCAAAGTTGTGTGATCAATCAAGAAGTGTTACGACCAAATATACTGATGTGAAATAGGTCGCAACTGTACGCCGCCAACCAGCACTTATTTCTCTTTCGATTTCGATAAAAGTCCAAGATTAATTCTTTAGAATTACATGATAACAAAATTTTTATACTCACAGAGTTTTTCGAAGATTTGGAAATCAGCAGTGCGACAAACATTCTATACATTAGTGTCGAAAATATGACCGCGTAACATTATCTGCGGACCGCTTAGGGAACACATTCTTTCCACTTATCCGACGAATTTCACTGCAAATTTTGAAATAAAATTACACTGGTTATTAGGAGTTACGACTTAAAACGTGTGACAATGTGAAATCAGTAATTGTATGAAATGTTTTTTCCCGCCTTGCTTCCCGCAGCTTCAAAAATACAGGTCCAAACAATGCTACGGTTTTCAATCGATCGAAGCCAGTGTTTTTGGAGGTCATCAAGTCTCGAAAACTGCAACACTTACGTCGTTCTTATAAACATGAAGCATTCCAGAAAGTATAACACAAACTGGATTTAGTAGAACAACCATACTTTGACAAAATACATTCTCGCTGAGGACAAATGTAAACGGGCTATAACCACGCGTGGGAGTCTTGTGTTTAGGTGACGAAATTACCATCCAAAGTAGTCCTTGAGTTTTCTTTCCTGCTTTTCGTTTGCCTGCCCCTCCACTTCGTATCTAGCTTTCCATTCTTAATATACAAGCCGCTCGTCCGCAGAGAAGTCAGAGAGCTGACTGAGGCGCCATTGTGTTTGGTTCCTGGGTAGACGTCATCAGCAACCGCCGCCCCAGACTCCCTGAAACGCGGTCGTGTAACACTTCAGTCGCGACTTTGAAAGGGCGTAGAAAATCGAGGATTCAACCAAATTCAAAACTTTTTTTCGCCCATATGCTTCAAATAACAAGTGAATTCGTTTTAGCGAAAAAAAAAAAAAAAAATTCGGGGGTTAGGTCCACTTTAATTTTGAAAGACCTAACGTTTTAACGATGTTTATCTTACCAAGAAGCGTAAGGTTTCTTCTCTTCCAACTATTTAAAGTCTTTTCTAGGTTCCGGATTTTCTCTATAAAATTTAACTCAGCTGCTTTACGCGAATCGTATGAGAAAAAAACACCAAGGGCTTTTATTGGGTCTCGTGGCCAGCGAAAACCGAATGGAGTTTCAAGGTTGTTTTTCCAACTACCGAGCCACATCTCTTCTGTTTTTGTAGCATCAATTTCTAAGCCAGAGAGATTTTTAAAGTTATTTAGAAGTATCAGTAGTTCTGGTATAGAATCCAGGTCTCGCACGAAAACCGTGGTGTCGTCAGCGTATAAAGACGCTCTGATTTCTTTCTCACCTACTTTACTTCCCTTTATCGTATTTTTGTTTCTAATTGCATTGGCAAGAGCTTCGATACCTATCACAAAAAGCAAACCGGACAGGGGGCAACCTTGGCTCACACCCCTCTCTAAAGCAAAGAATCCTGACGCATGGCCATTGTTTAAAACACAGCTTGTAACGTTGTTGTAAAAGATTTCACCCAGTTTATAACGTCAGGTCCAAAATTAAACTTGTTAAGGGTGTCGATAAGGACATCCCATTCAATAGTGTCGAGAGCTTTTCGAAAATCAATAAAAAGGGCAACTCCCGGGACATTTTTCTCGTCTGTATATGACATTATGTCCAAAATTAAACGAACGTTTTCACCGCTAGAACGGCCTTTAACGTAACCCGTTTGGTCAGGGTTAATAATTTTTGGAAGAACTTTTCTAATCTCTTCGCAATTGTTTTCGTCAGCATTTTATAGCCAACGTTAAGAAGAGAGATTGATCTGAGATTCTTCAGTGATGTGGTGTCTTTATTTGGTTTCAGGATGAGTGTAATAATCCCTCTTTTTTGAGAAATTGACAAAGTTCCTGTATCAAAAGCAACGTTAGAACTTTTTACCATATGAAGATGCAATTCTTTCCAAAAAATATTCATAAAACTCTGCAGGTAATCCATCTGTTCCCGGCGATTTTTCGTTTTGGAAATCATTTAAGGCTTTCAGGCATTCTTCAGCGGAGACCTTTCCTTGACACATTTGCTGGTCCGTATTCTCTAGAAGGATAATGTTTTCGAAGAAAGCGGAACCTGCATCGTTTGAATTTTCAGTATGCGTGGCGGAAGTGTAAAGAGCTTTATAATATTCCATTTGCTCTCAGAGAATCTCGAATTGATCGTTTGTGACTGTGCCGTTTGAGCGTTTTAATTTTGCAATTGCCTTTTTTTTTTTTCATGATTTCTTTTTTCAAGGTTATAGAAGTAACGGGTGTTGCGTTTGCCGTCTTCGTACCACCTCACCTTACTTCTTAGAATTGCACCTTTGGTCTTGTATTGCATAATCCTCGGGCGAAGTCTGATGTTTAGAATTTCACAAATTATATATTTGTTATTTCGCTCTGCTTCAACTCTTTTAAACATATCATTAATGCGGTTCTGCAGAATGGTTTCAGTGGATTTTCTTTCTCTAGATTTGTTTTTGGAATATTCCACGGTAAAACCTCTAATCTCCATTTTAATCAGATCCCATTTCAGGTTTAAATCTTCGACATCAATGTACTTTTGCTTGAAATTTTTGAGTTATACACGCAACAATGACACGTAATTTTCATCATGAAAGAGTGACTGATTAAATTTCCAAGAACCTGGACCTTTCTTTTATTTCAGTTCTTCACTTTTAAAGTGAATAAAAATAGCAGAGTGGTCCGTTTCAGGTTCGAAAGTGATTGTGCATTTGTTGGTCAGGTTCATTAGCTGTCTGGAAATTAGAAAATAATCAAGACGACATTGTATTTTAAGACTTATTTCGCCATGTAAACTTCTCTTCGTTTGGGTTTCGTTGCCTCCAGATGTCCGTTGGCTCATACATATCACATAATTTATTAATTTTCCGGGAGAAAGGATTGCCGCCCTTCTTATCTATGTCAGTCAACGTACAATTAAAGTCGCCACCTATGATTATTGTTTCTTCTGCATAGTCTTTAAGTTGATGTTGTAATTCTTTAAAAAAGAAGACCTGTTGATGGACATCATTTGGTGAATAAATGTTTACAAGTACAAGTCGTGTATCTAAAAACATCCCGTCTAAAATTATGTATCCACCGTTTCTGTCGTTAATTTGTTTTTCAATTTTGAAATTTAATTTTGGATGAAAGAGAATCATGGTCCCTTTGCTATGATTTGTACCGTGATTAAAGACAATTTCGCCTCCCCATTCTGCTCGCCAGGCGTTTTCGCATTCTTTTGCACTGTATGTTTCTTGCAAGAAGATAAAGGAGCTACTTTGATGATGCAGCCACCTAAACACGGCGCGACGTTTTAGCGATTTGTTTAGTCCCCTGACATTCACTGATAGGCCTTTGATATCACAAAGATTAGTCATTAAGAATTAAAGCAAAGGGTGTTGCCACAGATCCCAGAAGATCAACAAACCGCTCATACGGTTCGACAGTTTTCACAGTTTCTGACAGATTAGACTGTTGAAATTTGCATATTGGAGTTTGATTTTGTATCTTAATATAGAAAAATCCGATTTACATTCTAGATATGTTTGATTGTTTGATAGCATTTGAAAAACGTGTTTGTAACGCAAACCAAGAGAAAAATTAAGCGTACTTACATAAAATAAAACAAAAAGAATAACACTGACATTAAAAGGTCCAAAAAGACCTGAACGCGAAGGAATACATATAATTTTTCGCATTTCAGACTGGCTTTTGGTTATAAAGATTATTTTGCGAAATACAAACGACCTTAAACAAACGTATTTTTTCTTTGGCACTCCGAATAAACATCACCATTTACATCAAAATTTGACAAGCTCTTGATTTGTAGGGAATAAAAGGAGGGAAGAAGAAGGAAAAATAATAACATCGAGACGAGTCTGATTTAACTTTGTTATTCAGCTTTCGTTGTTTCTACTCCATTTTTTTGGAATTTGATCAAAAGTGTAACGCTTTCCGTTTACAATAAGACGGTCTCCAGTGATCGTAGCTCTCGTACCCGCTATCTTTCGTGCTTACTTCATTGCTGGTACTAATATCGTTTTTCTGATTTTCCGTACAGCCGGAGGCAGGTCCTCGGGAAGGCTATAACGACTGCCTTTTAGGTTGTATCTTTGCCGCCAAACCAAGTCTCGATCTTCTCGACAAGTAAAACGCGCAATGACCGGTCTGGGCCTTCCACTACTTTGTTTAGACTTACCTAAACGATGCCGGTCACAGAATTTCGTTGAATTGACTATTTCTTCGCTAATCTAGCGGACAACATTACATTTTTGACTTGAGCTGTACAGTTCTCTCTCTCTGAGTCCTCTATCCCATATATGATTAAGTTCCCACGTCTGCTGTAAATATTCTGTCGGATAAGCTCATCCTCGATTCATTCCTCATTTGATCTTCTTCGCACCTGTTAACTCTCTCCTTGACTTCTTTATGCTCTGCTTGTGTAAATTAAGGGGATTCTTCTAGCGACTTGACTTGTTCGCATAGCGGAGAGATTTCTGCATTTGCTAGGTCGAGTCCAGATTGCATATCTTCTAATTTTCTTCGTATTTTCTTTATCTTTGCTTTCTAGTGCTGAAATGCGTTCTAGCATTTCAAGGTAAATAGCGTCGCCATCTTGGTCACTATTAGAACTGCCTTCTCTCGCTCGCTTGCCTTGGGTCTGAACTTGCCTTTTTGGTGGCATACTTCTACTTCTACTCGTTTTTAATAGTAAAGATTAAAACCAGAGAGCAGGAGAGGCATTTCAGTGCGTTTTCTACGAACTTTTCATCGGAGCGCACGTCCACACTCTAGCGCCTCATCACCAATCTCCGAGAGTGGTTACAGCACATCAGGAACTGAATATGCTATATACCATCATGAAGACACTCAGAGTTGGATATAACAGTGGAAGCATGCCTGTGAAGGATGAAACAGCAGAGTTTTGTCTCGAGTGGAATACAATCTAAAGAGATGGCAAGAGCATCTGTTGCCATCTCTTTAGATTGGCACGGTAGAAGACAATCAATCATCCGAAACCTGAAAACACAGCCCCAATATCCAAAGCTGCTCAAGACATGGACATAAACACTGAGCTGCAGTCAATTCAAGAAATCAAGGCCATCAGGGAGATGAAGAATAACGAAGCACCTCGAGTAGTCGACATCAGCACTGAACTATTAAAAGCAGTAGAATTTCTAATGCCCACCATCCTGCTAAAGATTTTCCACGAAATCTGGATTTTCAAGAATATGCCTGAAGACTCTAAGACTGCCTTGATCGAGAAGCTGGTGAAAGACCTATCTGATTTTAGCAACTGGAGAGGTATAACACTCTTGAGTCCTACAAGCAAAGAAGAACAAAGGGGAACATGCAAAGGGAATTCTTGCAGTGACCACATCTTAACGCTCAGGCAGATCTTGGAACAAGTATGAAAGTGAAACAGCACATAACAAAAAAAACAAAATAGAGTGTTGATGACGTCGATACCACCTTCACAGTCTTCGAAAAAGCGTTTGACAGTATTCACAGAGAAATGCTATAGCGCATCCTACGACACTACGGAATACCATCCAAGATAGTGAATATCATCATGAATCTGTACCATGACTGCCAAGGCCAGGTCATTTGCAGAAACAAGTTGACACAGTCTTCGCTCATCAAAACAAGTGTCAATCAAGGGTGAATACTCTCCCTGTTCCTATGCCGCAAAAGAAAAAAAAAATGAAAAGGGCATTTGACAGACTTTCTCAAACATGCTCAGTGATCTTGATTATGCAGATGACATTTACTTCTTAGCCTATACCACCACCGTGACATGCAGGCCATGGTCGGGGAGCCAGCATCCACAGCTGCTATGCTTGGGATCGGGTGGGTTAGTGGGTACGTGCAGGCAAGGTGCCTGGGACATCCAGAGGCCTCTTCATTTGCTCACATTTAGGGTCTTACTGGGTTAGCACTAATCAGTTTTTGAACAACCAAGGTGAGATTGAGAGTGACACCGTGATTGTCTCAACCAAGAACTCAATGCAATGACCCTGGTCAGGGCTTGAACCTGGACAGCTTTGGCCCAAGTCCAGTGTGCCAACATTAGGCCACTGTTCCGCCCACCTGATTAACAATACTAAAATAGAAAACTACCAAACAGAAGTTTTGTATAGTCATGCTAAATGTTCCCTACTCAGGTTCTATTGCCAGGCTGGCTCTGGAGTGGTATTATATTGCGGGACCCATGCTTGGTTGCACTGTCATATTTGCTGTTGGCTGGTACATCTGCAAACGTCGAAGCGCAGGTGAAAAGATTCCGCTCAGACTTTGAGCTATAGGTGCAAAAAATATTTACTAAAAATCTACTCACAGCACATTAACTTTTTGAATACTATTTAAAAAATTTCATTGTAATTCATTACTCTAGGTGACCCCATGGTTAAACCCCCAAGCATTCTCTAAAAAGTTAATGTCAAACCTCGTAAGAATGCTTAACGCGTGTGTTATTGTGCTTTCAACTAATGCGAAACGTCTTTTTTCATTGAACTATGGATAAATTCAAGTTCAATTTTCTCTCGCGGGGTCAGCTTAAGAGCTTTAATCTCGATAAGTTCTTCTTTCCTTTATTCAAAATATTTCCATGCTATGAGGATTTTTTGGTAACTTTATTTTTGCCATTATTGCTCGAATGTTCTGCGGAAATCACCTTAAAAGTGTTTTTTATCCTGGTCTTCTGTTTTTCTTTGCTAGTTTTGCTAAAAGATTTTGTTTTAAAGAAGAAATAATCTACTTTTTCTCCCTTCTCTACAAGTTAGTCACAGATTCATAAGAAATTCAGTTTCAGTGCCATGTAAAACACTTCAGTTGAACTGCTCAGCCCAAGACATAAATCATTGCCAGCTAATTTAGCTACACCAACTAGTGAATGCCAGATTTTAGAACACGTATTTGATAATAGACCATAAAATTATTCGTATTTTCTGTGTTGGACTGGAACTATAGCTTGCAACTGAGGCTAATGCAGGGAGTCTTTTTAAATCCAAATGACATCTATCTCTTTTTAATGATATTCCCCTGCATGAGCCCCTATTGCAAGCTAGTTCCAGTCCACTACTGAGAGTACGAATATGGTCTATTGCTCTTTAAGAAGTCACTCCTAAGTCCAGTATAGCAATTTTTCTAGAATTTTTAACACACCTTGGGTCTGGCACATATTACAGCTGACGTTATTGTTTTTGTGTCTTTTTTTACATGTATAACTTTTGTTATCTTTCATTGGGAATGTACATTTACAGCTACTGCAGCACCGTAAGTGGAGAATTTCTATTTTTATTTTTTTAAACTGTGGGTGGTTACATAACATTTACATCACTGGGTATGAACATCCACCGATAACCTCGAGCAAGCTTGGTAAATACGTGTAGGAGATTTATTAAGTGACAAAAAATGTCCAGAAAAAGTGCCGCAATCATTGATTGGAAAAACGTCGCAAACTTAAAGTGTGCAATTCTGCTTGGGCGCCAACCAGCAGTACACTTTCACCTCAGCTGTTGAACGAAACAGAAGGGAAAGAGAGTTGGAAGAAAAAGAAAAGGAATGTTATAGGTGAAAGCAAGTTCTTTAAGATAGATAGGCCACAAACCTACTAGAAAAGCTTCAAGGGTTATCGTGGTGGATCATTCGCATGTCCAGTCCAGTACCAACGATATTGGACTGGCAATAATAGAACAATCTGACTGATTAAATTTAGTTATTAGCCCTCTGAAGTAACATAGTCGTGTAACAATACAAGGTGTATTAGTGCCCTGAAGCTTTCAAAGGGGTGTTATCATAAGAAATAGATGGACAAGTTTTGATCTGAGGTTGAAATCAGTCGAAAACGCATCAAAATTATCTCTCCCTCCTGCTGACAATTTACGTTGTAGTTTTTTTTTTTTATTTTGGTGTTCAAATAGGCACATTTTATGTATGAGTGAAGGTACTTATTCATAAACCTAGGACTGTATTGGTCAAAAATGGAGCAAGATTCTCATGAACTGCCCCTTTGAGCATGAGCATGCATGTATGGGCATGTTTTGAAGTACAGGATTTCAATCTGCAGGAATACAATATTGGGAAATATGGCATGAACTTTCTCTGTCTGATATCTCACTGAAGTCAAGGGGGGTGGGAGGGAAGGAATGCATTATGGACAATAATAACCATTGTGACTGGGGTTCTTGAAGGAGGATCTGTCCGTAATTGAATAATTAATTTCCCTTTCAACTTTGTTTTTCACTTTTTGGTGATGGATGTACACACAGTGTGTTGCCTTAATTCATTTTGTTATTGCCCAGTCATAGAGTTCAGTACGTCCATATATGCAATTTTGATGAAGGCTTATTTTCAGTATCTTTGGCTGAGGGAGAGATACAGTAAGCAAGACCTCTGCATGAACTAAACTTTTGAGGAATGCATATCTTTAGAATACAGACTGATTGAAGAGGTTTTTGGATGATAAATATGGTAACAACATATGAGAGATGCCATTTAATTTTTGCAGAATGATCTTCAACAATAAGACAGTTTTATAGATTTGTTAGATTTGTCACATTGTGTTTCAATTGATCACAAAATCACTGACTTCTATATCATTAGTTGCAAATTTTTATTATTATTATTATAATTATTATCATCATTAGTTAGCCCTGCATTTTCATGATTTTAATAGTGTTGAGTTAAATTGTTTAGTCTGGATCAAGAGCACGCAGTTGAGATGCAGTTGCAGAACGTTGAAGTGGATGAATGGGAGATTGCAGTTGACCGTTTAACACTTCAAGAGGTCATTGGCAGGGGGGCATTTGGAGCAGTCTGGAAAGCACTTTTGAGTGAGTCAGATGGAAAACCTGGAAATCGGACAGTCGCTGCAAAATGCTTTACACGTAAGATCATGTACAGATGTACTGTAGGAGTAGCAAGACAAACTGAGATATGTGTTATTCTATTCTATATTGCACATGTAAACTCTATCTCATTCTTTGTTGCAGTCAGGCAATCAATGACCTTTTCATTATGACCCAAACAATGATTCATTTCTCTCTTTCAATTGCCATTGATCATATAGCACCATCTTCGCCCTGGTAAGAGTTCACTTGTCTAGTTACGCTCCTTTCAACTGTAAACTCCATTTACAAAAGTAGGAATTTAAATTTTGTTGCCCCTCACCAGAGGCTTACTATATCCTCTGTTTGTGTGGCGCGCCCCAAGATACTCAAACGTCTTGGTTATTACCATATTAAATACTTGATCGTATTAAAATTATATTTACATCAGTGTAGATATTATGAAATGAAGTAAAAGTAATAGTTACACATTGTTTATGTTTGCTTTTTTTTTGCAACTTGAAGAATATATGCATACATACTTTACATTATTTGTTATATACTAGGTCATTAAATAGGCAGCTAATACATGTTGCTGATGTAGTCCTACCAAAGAAAGAATAATTACACAATTTTGCGAAAGCTTACTTTATCTATTTATTTTCATCGCATGTCAATGCCGTTCTCTCAGTAGTATAATATATAGCTACTATAGTTTATTTTGTACCTCATTATGTTGTGGTGTTACACTGCAGCCACTTCTGGCGAAGATGGAAGGAAGTCTCTGATGAGAGAAATTGAGCTGGGAAAGCTTCTTGGAGGAAAACCTCAGGCAAACATTGTCCAGTTTATTGGCTGTGTTACCACCCAAGGTAAAACGTTGCAATTATTGTACTTGGTAAATCAGTTATGGAAATTATTTCTTATTTGGCTGCCTTCTTGCATATCTAAGAGCTATATTTGTTACGTTAAGCCTAGGATAAAATGTCACCATATTTCTAAGTAGAATAAAGGATGTGATCTGTGGAAATACAAATGAAATGAGGATCATTGTAGTTGTTATCACAATTTAAACGATATTGTAAGTTAAGCCCTACAAAGGACTTTCAGGCTTCGACAGGATTTGGAGCTGTAGCCTGCATTACTGCTGTAGTGCAGAGCCATGAAGACCTATACATTAGAGCAGACCAGTTTATCTTGTCCTGTGAAAGGAAGTGAAACATAGACTGAATGATGTGAACTGCAGAAATACAATGGAAAATGTAATTTTTGATAATCAGTATTCACATAAATTAATATTTTGCTTACGCGGATCAGAGAACTGGGTGCGAGTTTAGTACGCGAAGGCTCATGGGTGGTACGTTTGTGAAAAGAGACGGTTCAGAAACTTTTGACATTCTATGGTCAGCCGTGTCACTAGCACTTTCGCATAAGGTTTACTTTTATTGTGAAATTAGCGTTATTTGATTTTTTTTTTATTCTGTTGTTTATATATCAACCTTAAAACCCCAGAGATGGCGCCACTGCATTTGGTCGGGGGTACACGGTCCGTATTTTTCCTAACAAGAGGTTTTTGGGGTTTACGTGTCCAGCTTTGGCGTATGCAGGACCTTACCTGATGTATCTTTTATCCACTTAGTTGTAAGCTTATTGTTACAAGTAAACCATATCTTTGGCCTGGCTGACCAACGCGCCCATGCCTCAACCTTTGAGTGTGTTTGGTTGCGTAGTGAAGGCAAAATTGAAAATGTGATCATAGTTATTGTAATTTAAGCAGAAGACTTCTTAACCTGTAAAAGGAAATAAAACCTTGTCAACATTGACATTGCATGTCCAAAATTGCCAAACAAGACACAACAAACGCTCAAAAACACATTGCCATTTCAGGGGCCCAGACCTGGACCATGCAATCCTGTGTCCTGTATAGTAATTGTTAGGCAATCTCAGTTATCAAATTTCGCAATAACAATGTATAGAGCACCTCAAAAGGTGAGTTGACTGTAGATTATTGTTCTTGACCATGCTCTCATTCTCTTAGTTCATCCAATCATGCTCATGGAGCACTTGGTGTGCGGTGACTTGCTGGGTTATCTGAGAAAAAGCCGTGGAATCCAAGATAAGTATCATCTTGGACAGGGAAGTGTTTCAGAACTGGAAATATATGATCTAGTGTTGTTTTCCAAACAAATTGCTGCTGGTATGGTGTTTCTTGGATCCCGAGGGGTAAGTAACTGTGTCAAAAAAATAGGATTGCAACAAAATTCCACAAGCTAACACATTAACACTTACAAAAAATTCATACTCGTCCTGTATTTTATTACAAACTCTCCATCTCCGAGTAGTAGTATGTTGGTGTTAAGTGATTTTATAAGCATATTTTCATTAAATAAGTTTTCTTCTTTACGTAGTGTTAGGTTTGTGCTTGAGCCTATTGACCCATCAGGCCAGGGTTTATCTCTGGTTTCAGACGCACGAAGGGACTAGGAATATTCCCACTCTTCCCCCCTCCTCCCTTAGATGGCATGCTAGTCCATCGCATGGCCACCCACAACATCAGGAGTGAATGTCAATAAAAATCAAAGAAAATTCTAAGAACATGGCCACGATCAAAAAAACCGATTTTTCTCATACTTTGCCAGTTTAAAGGCCTAGATAATTAACTGAAGGAAACCAAGTTAGTTTTTGAAATATCCAATATAACGGCAGAAATTCACGAAAAACGGTCTTCGTACCGAAAGCTCAGATTTCACTTCGCCATAATCCGAAATTTTACACTTTTCATCTCCTTGCTAAACAGACGTTTACATCGCTGTGAAAGGTTCTCAACTTCAAATGTATACATTGATTCTTCCTTAATCAAGATATAGTAATTATTTTCATTTCTTGTGTTTTCTAAGCGAACTGAGCCCCGACTAAATAGACATACATTTCTAATTAAAACAGAACTCAAAAGTTATGCAAATTCAGTGAGGAAAAAAGCTGACCGGTAGTGATACAAATCGTCTGATATTCTAGCAAAAGACATTTCAGTCAATGAAGCTTAGGTTAATTGTTTCATTTTTGTGGGATCTACTAGCAATTTTCTATGAACTTCGAGAAAATAGTAATTCACCCCCTTTGAAATTTGCAATGTAACGCAACACGCTAAAATAGGTAAAAGCAATTTTGTTCGCTTGAGACAGGACAATCAAAGCAGATTAATGTCTTTAACGTTTGAAACGGTTTAAAAGTAGTATTTAACTTTAAAAAAATCGCCGACAAGAGTTAAAAAAAACAGAAAAAGAAACACCAAACTTTTAAATCGCACCATCTCTCTCGCTGCCCGGCGTCACGCTCGAGCGACTTTTCAAGGAAAGACAAATTTGAAGCCATTTGTTCACCGTTCAAAATGGGTCATTTTAATAAGGAGATCTTTGTTTTTGCTGCGCGAAACCTGGCATTAATAAGAGAGGATTTCCCAGTTAACCTCCTGAACGAAGTAAAAAAGGTCCCAATGGTATATACATGTTGGAACGATGCTAGAGATTAGAATTTAGCTTTATGCCGTCGTTAGCCAGTAGGAAACTATCTGTTCGCGCGAAAAGGTTGTGTTGTATCGATAACCAAACAAACAACGCACTTATCAAAGAAGAATCGGAGTGATCTGGATGAGTTAGAGACACGCCAGAAAGACGATGCTGCGCGACTTCGTTCTTCAATAAGGTGGGATTTGTGGCGTAAACAAACGCAGTTACGGTCATACCGCTCATACAGTGTAACAAGGATATCAAAAGCCACTAAAAGTCCTTCAGATATTTTGCATTGAGACATGAGTGAAGAATATTTCTGGCAAATGTATGTGTTATATATGAGAATACCGCTGACCATTATGCATAGTTGTGCAAGTGTTGAGTTATTGTTTAACCAATGACATTAAACAACGTGGTCGGAATTGAGACGCAAAATGGCGTCTGTGTCATGAATATGTAACATGGTGTCAAAATAGTGGGATTTCGAGCGCCACGGAACACATCAGGATGGCCGAAGGATACGCCAATTCGTCGTTGAACTGGCCAAGAATGAGCTGGACCGCTGCGGACCTGAGTAAAGAATGGGAAAGGTTTTATCAACATTGCGAATTCACGTTCGGAGGACCTCTCAGCAAATGCACTGAGAAGGAAAAAATATGCAACCTTATGAGCTTCGTCGGCGACAAAGGCCGAGAAATTTACCTCACTTTCCAGTGGAAAACTGTGCAAGTTGGATCTGGAGAAAGTGCACAAAATGTAAATGAAAAAGACATACTCCAAAGATATGTCGCAAAGTTTAAAGCACACCTCGAAGCAAAGAAGAACCCAATTATGGCGGCAGTTAAATTTGATCGAAGACGCCAGTTACAAGGGAAAACGTTTGAATCCTTTGTCACCGATCTTAAGCTCCTGGCCCGTGGTCTGGACATGACAGAGACGAATAAGTTGATCCGGAACGCCATCGCATGCAAATCTCTGGACGAACGAGTGAGGCAACGCTGCTTGGAGAAAAGTAAAAACCTTACCCTGGAAATGGCAATTGACATCGGTCGGATGTTCGAAGCGACCAAGGATGGAATGCAAGTGATGTCTGGTGAAGACCCGAAAGTGGAG
>Ga0126339_10002083_pt1 | contig 14153 bp, 6 predicted proteins | sample OrbTmetagenome_2_FD_92532 | JGI IMG/M metagenome (GOLD analysis project Ga0126339, IMG submission 92532) | Coral microbial communities from Petempiche,Puerto Morelos, Mexico - Orbicella T R C metagenome | ecosystem: Host-associated > Invertebrates > Cnidaria > Coral | place: Petempiche,Puerto... | reverse complement strand
GGGGGCGGAAGGAGAGAGATAATAACAGGAAGGAGGAAGAAAGAAAAAGATAAAATATAATAACCAAACAAGAAAAAGAAAAAAAAAAAAAAAAAAAAAAAAAAAGGAGAGGGGGGGGGGGGGGGGGGGGGGGGGGGGGGAGATGATCGGACGGAATGTATTCCAGTTTTGATGAATTATATAGATGATTGACAGGTATCTGTTAATTTAAATGATCCCTATGATCGGTGCGATAAGTCGATCATGTGTGTTTTTACACAGCAGCCCGCTCAGGAGAGTCCTGGCCCAAGCAGTCCCAGAAGGCGTGGCAGTCCCAGACACACAGGCCGCGGGAGCCCTGGGGCAAGGATCAGTTGGCTGACAGCAGCTAAGAGTGGTGTAGGGGGGCAAGTCATGTTGAATGACAAAGGTAAGGATAGTAGGGAGGGGACGGTGCGAAGTGTTGGCGTACAGTTGTACTGGCTGGTACTGGACAGGGGCGAAGCATTGGAAAAAGGAATGACCATCTTGAAGTGACGTTTGCTGTGAGATAACACATTCCTTACCATTTGATCGGAAATATGTAACTTAAAAGAAAGGCCTGTTTTCACCATCATGAGGTGATTGAGGACATGGGCGTACAGGCTTCAGACTTTTTTTTTGGGGGGGGGGGGTACGGTGACCTTGCCCGAAAAAAATTACGCAATGCCCGAATGCGTGATTGTTGAAATCGAGATGCAAAACGCACTCATGATCAAATTGCATGAAAAACAGAAACGTTCACAATTCTTGCATCTAATGGACTGCTATAATTTCAGAAATACTTACATTGAGAGCTTGCATACTCAATGACCTCAATCAGCAGTCTCCATTTTTTGCCCAAATTTTTGCCAATTCTGCTCGTAAAAGTTACATAATTTCCGTAGATGGGAAGCTGCAACCTCCGCCTCCGCCTCCACCCCCCAGTTCGCACGCTTATGATCGAGGAGATAAATGAGCTTATACTCTGTAGAAAAGATTTTTGAATATTGAACGTTGCTAATGCCCAGGCACTGATGACCGGAGCGAGTGAAAGTTAGATCAGTGGAAGACAATCTTTTTTGTTGACATGTTTCGCCATTTTAAAACCTTTCACTGTCCCCACCCAGGGTCTCGAAGGATGAACGAATTATAGCCTTCGGGAAATATTCAGTGTAAAGGCTTGACAGTTTTCGAGCGATTTATAAACCATCTTCTACCTGTTATTCTGTTTTATGGAACACAGACACAAAGAAACGCTTGTGCACAACTAAGCGGTTTAAGTCCTTTCTGTTCTACCGCCTGCCCTCCTTAAGAAAAATCGATTTTTTTTCCCTTGAGTAATGCAGGCGTTGTGGTGTACTTAGCATTGACACGATCTTCAAAGTTTTGTCTGTGCGGTGAAAAGGATATTAATGACGCTAGAAAAACGTCACCCTGGCACAGAAAATTGGTGTAGAGAAAACGGATTTACAGCCAAAAGAAGTCAAACATGCCACCAGGCACTGGGGAATTACAGCGAAACAAATTGCCTGTCAGTTTGGTTAAAATAAGATGCAATTTAAGGTGTGGAAAATCCGGAGGTGATTTTGCATAATCCTTATCGCTTCCTTCTGATGAAGCAATTCCGAGGTGTGGCGGAGAAATTAATTTCTCTTGTCAATTTCCATATCATAACAATCACAATTTGTTGTGGATTGTAGCGCTTGGCTACTTTGTCAATCGTTCGCCCGTGAGTTGCAGATGATATTTTCGTCTGGTGAAAAGCTAGGAGTGTTTCACTCAAAACAGACGTTCGATTTTAGCTACATATTTTCCGCGCGTTACATGTGCCTTGTGTGACCGTGTTTTCGCGTGTCGCTGATTCATTAGACTCGCTCGACTGAATGTTGACATCATAACATTGGGGTCGATTTCTGTAAAGACTTTCGCCGAGCCATATCGCCTCTGGATTCAAAGAAATATCTTTAACCACTGCACAATCAGGTGAGTCCATCGAAAGCCTTTTACCATATTGATAAATAATATATGCGAAATAATATAATTGTTGATTCTTGCGTGTACGCGCTGCGAGGTCTGTAATTTGCATGTAGAAATCTGAATACGTTAACTTGTAGTCGTGGCACGGTATATTTTCGAGTGTTTTAATCGGATCTTGTGTCGTTTTTAACCGCTCGTGACTCAACGGATCCCTTGGGGTTGTTAGAGGTGGCTTACCGTGAAATAACCGAACCGAAAAGAGACGAAAACAACGTCAAATTTGTGAACAGCCCGTTTATAATCATCGTATAACCTACTCTTCGCTATCGGTTCGCCGTGTTGGATGTTTGTGTGGGAAATGTCGCTTAACACTCGGCAATGGTGATGTCATTCCCTAGGAACGAAGTAGCCAGTGTATGGGTCGATCGTCATATTTCGGAAATAGCATTGTGTGGTTTATATTGAAGACTGCGAGTGTTGTGTTCAGAACAGCGCACGATCGATCAACAGCAGGACGTGATGCTATGGCCGGCGAGTACCTGGCATGGTTTTGACCGCACTTGATTTTGTTATCTCGTCAATCTTTGTGCTTTAACTCTTGGGGATATTCCTCTAAGAAATTTACGAAAAGCTGGGTGAACACGCTGTGTAGATCACCGAGTTATTCCACCAGAACGCCACCGGAAAGAAGCGTGTTTATAGTCCGGTGCCTTGGGTGTTTGGTATCAACTGTAGGAGTCTGATGCTTGGCGGAAAAGCATTAAAGGTAGAATCTATACGAACGCATATATAGTGTAGCTTTTTATGTTCTAAAATTTCACTTTTACGAAAAGACGTCTTCGTTTTAGCTTTTGTCTAGGCAAGTCTCGAATATCTGTTATCTTGAATACAATACAGCACTTTTAGCAGCGGGGTTTTTAATTCCTTATTTCGCGAGCAGAAGTTTGTGAATTGAAAGAGTTCTGCTCTAATGAGACTCTTGTTTTTAAAACAGATTTTAGCTTAATTGCTTGTAATGGATTCTTGTCGAAATGTCACGTAACTTCTTGCGTCACAATCTTGCAAAGTTAATATTTTTTCTTGGCCTCATATTGAATATTTATTATTGTGAATACATTTTAAATTGTTATTTTATAGACGTACATAGTCTCTCTCATTGTAACCAGGGAAGAGACATTTTTGTTGTTGGTCAATTTTGACTGTTAGTCTTTGTTTACACAAGCAGTTTTGATTTATGTAACTTCTGTCAAAAACTTATCTTCCACCGTGTTTACATTTTCTACATTTTTGGCTCTTTAGGGGTTGTTCGGCACGTTTGTGTAAATATTAAAATAATAAATAGATTTGACAGATGCTCACTCGATATATCTTGTTTTTCACCAACACGAATATCTGTTTGTGAAATTCAGGGGGTGTCTGCACGCGTTCTTAGGAGCAAAGTAGCCATCTGAAGATAAATTTAATCGCAAAAATGTTAATTTTGGGTTAATTGCTCTCATGTTGTCATAATTTCTCATGTTGTCATAATTTAAGCGCAAAAGGATAGTTAATGATATGGACCATTTCAATATAAATTATTCTCATATCGGCTCTTTGCATAGGAAAATAGAAACATTGTTAAAATTCAAAATAGAGGTTACGAGTGGTTATTTTGGTCGCTCTTAGTGTCGTACAAGCATCAGCTATCTTCAACCAATATAACAATTTTTGTGGTAAAATACCTATGAAGTGAATCATACATTTGACTTGCCGCTGAAAGAGGAAAAAAGAACTCTCTGTATTGAAGTATAAAGTATCAGTTCTCATAAGCAGACCCTGCCAAAATGACCAGTTCAGGCTGTTTTGCGTAGCAAATTGTTGTCTTGGAGCAAAGTACCCGGTAATATTTGTTTCTGTTGTCTACTAATCCTGCTTTTGCTGCCGTGAGATAATTTGCTCTAATATTATTTGAATTTTTAGGTTGCATGCAGGAGGAAGCAAGGACAAAGCCTTTTACTGACAAATTACCTAATGAAGGACCGCGTTTCATAGCGACAGCGGTCATACGCCCCCAAAACGTGCGCAATGGCGAGGAAACTCCCCGGAAGGGTACTGAAAATGGAGCGAAAGTACCTGAAGTCTTGGGGCTGCCCGCAGTAACGCGTGTGGGTCTTTCGTCTTACTCTAATGGACAATTTGGCTCAGAGTCGCTAACAAATGTTGCTGATAGAAGCCCTTGTTTGGGTAAGTCCAAAGAGACATCTGAAAAGGAAAGAAACATGGCATCAAGCTCATCTATTTCCGAGTCTGAGCCAGATACGCGTGCAGGCGGTAGTATCCGCGCTAGAATAGCGGCGCTGTCCGCGGCAGCAGGCGTGTCAAGATTGAACGTGACTCCAGGCAGGGAACAGTCGAAGATTACTATAACAAAAGGCGCCATTCGGTCAGCTGAGGACGAAACGCACGGAAGGATTAGAGCAGGCTTATTCGCTGAATCATCAAAATCAAGCGAAAAAGCGGCCGATACAGAAAGTCAACACGAATTTTCAAAAATTTCTGCCAAAGATGGTGTTGCATTCAATGTTGGATTTCAAAATGCATCAAAGAGTCGACCTCCGCCTCGTGTGCTGTCAAGATTTACGACTGCCAATCTAGAACGAAAGGACGAGGCCGTTGTTTCTCAACCTCGGATTGTAAGTAACACTGAAACTGAGGCAGTAAAGGACAAATCTGTAGCGTTTGAAGTGAGTTTCGATGATGAACCGCGTTCAAAACGCGCCAAAGATGAGCCGGTTTTGCTGCAGTCACCGTTTAAGGCACTCAAAACGCGTTCAAACCTCAGACGCCATCAAAAATCAAAGCCTTGTCAGCCTCAAGGTGCACAACCCATTTCTTTCTCGAACGTTGCTGATAAAGGTTTCCTGGCTTCTTCTCAGAGGGATGAGTCAAAATCCAAACGCGATCCATCTTTTGGCAGTGAAATTGGCGAAAAGGCGTCAGATTCATCTGGCAATCTAAAAGCAACGCAGAAACAATGCGAGTTTTCCTTTGTTTCAGAAAAACGCGTTACGGAAATAGAACTAAGTGGAGAATTACCTGTTGATACTGCTTGGAACGCTATTGCCATAAAGCCGGAAGCTTTTAAAGAGCAGAGTGACATTGAAGTACCAAAGCTGCTAAAACGAAACACTTTCACTTTAGGTACAGTGTCCGACCAAGGGTTACCAATCGTTAAGGTACTGAATGAACTTGCGAGTAAAGAGGAATCTAAAGAGGATATAGGTCTACCAACAGGTGAGCAAGTCTCAAAGCGTAGCACCTTCACCTTAGATACGGTGTCCGACGAAGGGTTGCCAATCGAACTTGCCAGTAAAGAGGAATGTAAAGTGGATATAGGTGTACCAACAGGTGAACAAGTCTCCAAGCGTGGCACCTTCACCTTAGATCCTGTGTCCCAGTCTATAGAGAATGCAAGTAGTGAAGGATTACCTGTTGTCAAAGTGCTCAACGAATTGGCAAACAAGGCGGAATTTCAACAAAGTAAACTGCAGTCGGATGCTGATACCTCATCGCTGCCAGATGACAAGGCGCAGAAGCGAGGCACGTTCACTTTGGATAGCGTGTCTCAAGAAATAGAAAGCGTGATCGAACAAAGTGGAATAGTAACTGATGTTTCACATGTAACGGCGAAGAACTTGAGTGAACGGGATGACAACTCTCTTCCAGATAAACCGGTTCCAGATGATGCATTAGCAAAAGAGGATTTAACATCGAAAGAGATCAACGAACCTTCAGAGAAACGATCCACTTACACCTTAGATGCAGTTTCTTCTTCGCTGCAAAGTGGAGTGGACGACGGTGTACCTGTTGCTGAGGTCTTATGCCAACTCGCCAAACGCGAAGAACTGAAATCATCAACCTTGCCTGGTGCTGGTGATTCTTCAGCGCAAGTTGAGTATGTTCCAAAGCGTGGTACGTTTACTCTGGACACCGTGTCACAGACGTTAGAAGATGCTCAGGAGCAAGGCTTGCCAACAGTGGATGTGTTAGATCAGCTTGCGTCTGAACACGAGTCGTATCCGTCACTAGGCACATCTTTAGAAAACACGTCCAAACCATCCCAAAACAGGGGAACCTACACATTAGACACGGTGTCACACGCGATTGAGGAAGCAGTGGAATTAGGAATTCCTGCATCCGTGACATTAAATCGCCTAGCTCAGGAAGGGAAGCCATTACGGAATACCCCTGCGCATGGAGATGATGATTCTTCCTGTGGCGATGCTGCGTGTGGTCTCAAAACTCACCGAGCGCTCTCTCCCGACCATCGAGACGAGATCGAGGCTTCGTTTGAGGATGCTCTGGAGCAACTTGAGGATTGTGTGACTTTTGTAGCGTTCCCAGCGGCTTCTCATCGAGAACGACCGTTTTCTGATCGGAAACGATCGCCTCCAGGTCGGGAACTATCGTCTTCTGATCGGGAGCAATCGTCTTCTAATCGGGAACGATCGTCACTTGATCGGGAAGGAGGGCCTTCCAATCGGGAACGATCGTCATCTGATCGGGAACTATCTTCGGAGACGTCAGGGAAGCGTGGCACTTACAATCTTGACGACGTTGAAAACACAGTTGAAGGCGGCGTACAAGATGGCGTCCCCGTGGTTGAAACATTAGAACGTTTGTCTAAAACGAACACTAGTTCCAAGGAGAAGGTTTCAGACGCTCAGTTGTCTGTGCAAAAAAGGAGAACCTACACTTTGGATGAAGTCTCACTTTCGTTGAAGGCTGCTTCAGAACAGGGCATTCCTGTAGTGGAAGCTTTGAAAAACATGACGAAAGCTAAGGAAGCTGCCAGAGGGACTGGAGAGAGTGCACAGAAGCGAGGCACTTACACCCTGAATGACGTATCGAAATCTCTGGAGCACGCTAAGAAAACCGGGATACCTGTTATTGAAGCTCTCGAGTCCTTGTCAAAGGAAAAACCACCAAGTCCACTACTGATTAAGATACCAGAGAGAAGTGCAGAAAACAGAGGAACATACACTCTGGATGAAGTGAGTTATACCTTGGAAAAGGCGAAAGAAAAAGGGCTTCCTGTTGTCGATGCCTTGGGACAAATGACTGTGCTTAAAGATGTTTCGCTCAGGCAGACGCCAGACGCTGTCCATCGAAGACAAGAGAAACTGGTAAACAGGAAGACTTATGCGCTGGCGAGTCCGCTGGAGACGATTGGCGAAGGGGCAAAGTTGCGTCTTTACGATGGAAGCCAAAGACAATTGATGTCGCCGCTGAGTTTGCACGCGAAAGCTAAAGAATTGACAACATCAAAAACCAGTGGCAATGAGAGCAAGGCTAGAGGCTTAGGTGTCGTTCAGAAGTTAGATTTCTTGACTTCCGCGTGCGAGCTTTTGTTACAAGCGAATGCTAAAGAGATGTCTAAGGATCTACAGACGACTGCTCCATGTCTGGAAAATACTCGGAACAATCCGACATCGGACGAATCTGTACGAAGACCACACGAAGATCACCCTGAACTTGTGAACGAAAGCGTTAAAAATGAAAAATCTTGTCTTGGTGGCAATCAAACTGAGCGCCGGACTTATTCTTTAGACAGTGTTTCACAGACTATTGACGACGCAAAAGCTGCAGGAATTCCAGTTGTTGACGCTCTAAGAGCTGTCACATCTGCTGCGAAAACTGATACACATAGGACAAATCTAATGCGCCTCAACTCAAAGTCCGACTCAGAGCTAATTAATGAAGGTAACGAGAAACACTCGGCCGAGAGGTACACTCACTCACTAGAGGACATGTCGAGGACACTTGAAGACGCTAAGAAGGCAGGAATACCTGTCATACAAGCACTGGACCAACTCACAAATGAACTGGTGGAATTCTCAAGAACAACTTTAGGAGGAAAGTTGAAGACAGCGCCATTAGACAAAGAGAACCGGAAACGTAAGCGCTACTCAGAAACAACTATCCGCCATCATAAACCAACGCGTGAGCAATCGCCTAACACCTCTCCCCTCGCGTCACCTTACCCCCCACCCATAAGGAAAGCTTATTCGCTAGATGACGTTGCCTTCGCTGTGCAGAAGGCGTTCCAGTCTGGTACGTCTTTAAGTGACTTTTTGGACAGCATTGCATCTGAAAAACCTGCTGAACCGGTTTCATCTTCCAGGGACGTCAGACCGCGTTCTGTGGATTCCGGTTTTCTGTCTTCGTTATCCGACTACGATATCTCGTCGCAAAGTTTCGATTCTTCGCGTAACCGAAGCAATACTTTCATTCTTGATAGTTCCAACGAAGAGCTCGATTTAGCAAAAATCGTACAACCGAGGGTAAAGGAGAACACACTTCATGGCGATTACGCGACGCAATCTCCTGTGGTCGACCAGAGTGAAAATCGCAGAACGTTTACGCTTGATCACGTGAGCGGTTCGGTGGAACGTGACCTGTCACGTGGTGTTCCTGTAATGGAGGTTCTGGAAAAGTTATCAAACAGTGCTGGACTTCAGAAGGAGAACGCGAAAGAAATCGAATGGAAAGAAAACGCCAAAAATGGTTCCACAGAAACATCGGACAAAACTGGTGTGAAAAGCTCAGGTTCGGGGAAAAAGCAATCGCCGCCAAAACCGAAACGACAGATCTCGAAGAAATCAAACGCAGGAAATTCAAACTCGGACGCATTTGTTATTGAGTATTTTTCATCAAATGGTCCACAACAACCAAATGCGTCGAAATTTCAGATTGTTGACAACAAGGTTGAAGAGGTTAACTTAAACAACAGTGAAGCGAACACTAAGAATCCTTCAAAACCCAGCCAAAATTCGGAAAATGAAGTCAAATCAGGTGTTTCTTCACCTTTGACATTTGTTTCACAACAAAGTGTCAAGGAAAGTGCTGATTCGGTTCGTCAAGTATCGATGGACAAAAAGGCCGACTTGGTACCCACTAAGGACCTTGAATCGGTGGAGCCGAAAACTGACTCAAACGTTGCGTCTCCCCGAGGACGCGCCACGTGGCGCCCTAGTGGTAGTGTATTAGATAAGATCGCCAGTCTAATGGATGCTGCAGAGGACTGTGGGTTGTCTCCTTCTGATGTTCTTAATCAAGTAATTGACTTGCCTTGCGATGATGAAGGTTTGTTTTGTAACGATAGACCCTTTCACCCCGAAGAGTACCCAAGCTATTATTAATTTTTTTTTTTTCATTTTGTAAAATTAAATGAATACTCGGAAGCCTTTCATTCAAATGGCTTCACACAAGGGTTTTAGCCACAGACGTGAAATCATAATAAAAAGCACCACATAAAAGAACTGCTCAATGGCTTTCATTTTAATAGTCACATACAAGGGTTTCATGCACAGACCTAAAAGTTAGAACTACCTCGTAGAGCATAGTAAACAGTTTTACATGAAAGTGCAATAGCTTTCACTTGAATGGTCACACACTAGGTTTTCATGCACAGACCTTAAAGTTAGAACTACCTTGTAGAGCATAATAAACAGTACCACATGAAAGTACTGCTCAATAGCTTTCATTTGAATGGTCACACACTAGGGTTTCATCCACAGACTCAAAGGTTTATCGGTGAAAAAAAAGTTGTATAAAGTAATTTTGTTTCTTTTTATCGTAACTCCTACTGCGCCATGTCTAAGGGATTTCCAGTCCAGTACCAGCCAACAAGCCAGGATTGCGTGACAGTTAGTCATGCGTTATATGGCACTGCGTAGCGTGACACAGACAAATATATTTACTGACGTGGTTTTGTGTTTTAGGTGAAATCGACGAAACGCCAGATGAAGTTGAAGACGAAAAGGTAGTGACGTCACAGATTGCTTACCTGCAAATGCAGCTTGAAGAGAAACGGCGTCACATCGAGGCTGAAAAATACCGTGCTCAAGCCGAGTGGGAAGATCAGCGAAGGAGACTGGGGCAGACTGCGTTTTGGTATGTCATTGGAAAAGCTCAAGGGAATCAGAATGTCCGAGAAGGAACTGGGTCTGAGGTGAGAAATTTAGCCGCATTTGTCTGTTTGTTTGTTGTTTTTTTTTCCTTCCTAAAAAACATGATAGTATTAATAACTCATGAAAAGCAGGTTGAATCAGATACAAAAAGCGGAGCACCAACTGAGGAGACTAAACAGTGGGCTTTTTTGGCGAACCCAGCACTCTTTCAGTTTGGCTACATAGCTGTTCTGGATTAAGTTATCAACATGTTTATCTTATTTCCAATTTTAGGCGGTGCACGTGGACAGGGTTCCCCACGATAAACCGAGAAAACCTTTGGCCGAGTTTCCTAATCAACCCTCTCCACCCAACGCTTGGTCGTCTCCAGCTAACTCTCCACTTCCTGCGTCCGTCTCTAAACCCAGTCCTTCCGGTGAACCGCAGTTTGAAACACGTGAATTTCGCCTTTCTGATTACCCACCTGGTGAAGATCTGGACTTTAATCAGGATGTAATGCGCCCGTCATCCCAACCAGCGGTCGAAGTGAGTTCCACGCCCACACCAGTCCCACCACGCCCGTCTTCGCACGATCCAGCGGCTTCCCGCCACACGGCACCCGCGCGGAAGTGTTGGAATGTGGACGTTGCTCAAGTACCGACACCACCCCCGTTGGTGTATCCGGACACAGCCTCTATGAGTAGCGATACCAAGCAAGAACGCAACGTCGTTCACCCTCCTGGGGGTGGTACAGCGGAAATTGAGGTGGAGATTCACACCCCTAGTAAGAAAGGATTGGCAATGTTTATTGGTGATGACGCACAACCTACAACACAGGTAAACTGATTTGTATTTACTAACAAATATGATAACTTTTTTATTGGTGCTGTTTCAGCCCGCCATGTTTTCGAAGAATTGCAGCTGTCTTTTGTTGATTTAATTTGTTCGGATTGTACAATTTGATTGTATCTTTTTAAAAAATGATGGGGGCGGTAGTAGAACAAGAACAAGTAATCAAAACAGAAACCAAGCCTGGAACTAGACAAGTAGTGCGAGGTTGATCAGCATTAATCTTCTCCTTTATAATATCGATACAATTTCAGCTAGAGTGATGTTGAGAATAAATATAATAATCAAGTTGATGAAACTCCAGATTTCTCAGAACTAGAGCTAAAAGAAATATATGGCAATCGGTATTCGATCCCTATGTAATATGGGTGGGTCTCTTTTGCCTGTGTAGGGCTTGACTCCAGAACAAGAACGCAAGCGAGAGAAATTTATGAGACTAAGGCAGAAAAAACAAGAAGAGGATAGAACTAGAAAAGAAGCAGAGATGGAGAAAAAGAGAAGGTAAATTGTGCTATTACGAATAGATACGTTCCCTTTGGAATTTTAATGAGCAATAATATTATTCCACTGTGAAAGATTTTTGTCCTTTTTCCTGCGTTACCTAGCTGGTCTTACACTAAGCAACGTGCAACTTGCCCGGCAACATCGAACAAAGTGGCAGACTTTTTTTTCGGTTTTCTGAAAAAGATTACCAACAGTAATGGCGACTTAAATCGTTTGTTTTTCACAGGAGAGAAGAAAAACAGCGCGAAAAAGAAATGCTTCAGAAAATGGAAGAGGAGAGACTACGCCAAGAAGAACTGGATCGACAAAAAGCCGAGCAGGAACTGAGGATGAGAGAGGCCCAGGCCGCACGAGTCCCAGACTCCTACTCCACCTACCGCCGCCCTGGGTCTAGGCAACATGTTTATGACGTCGATGATGACTCTAACAGTTATTTCGTTCCAGCCCCTGCGCAGCCCTCTGGTTTTGCTGAATTTAGTGGTAAGGATAGCTTTTGGGTAAAACTGTGAGATTTTCTAGATTTTAAACTAAATTTGTGTTTTTTTTTTTGTTGTAGGCCCACAGTGTTATGTCAAACCGAGCGGCAAGTCTAACAGGAAAATTATCGTGAATGCCATCTCTCATGTGTGTTTATCAGGAACAGTAAACCAGGATCAAAAAGAGAAGTGTTTACAGGTCTGTTCCAGTGGTATGCCTGTGTCCCGTGACTCGTTCTTTCTGTTTACAGATGAGATATTTCAAAGGGGGCTCAGTTTCCATTTCATTTTCTACATCAAGCGACCTCCCTCTAAACAACAACAACAACAACAACAGCGCATCGACAGCTTTTTATCTCGAACACTTTCTGTAGGAAGAAACCAGCGTAGCGTTTTTTTGATCTTCTTAATGTCAAGTGACCTCTTTAAGCAGTGAAGTAGTCATTCCTTCCACCTAGTCCACGTTACAAGTCACGAAAGCAGTGAAACGTTAGACTTTGGCCTTACTACATGTTTATTACTGGTTGAGTCTGCATACGAGCCAAGCGGCCCATCCGGCTGGAGCTTATCTCCAGCTTCAGTAGCATGAAGCGACCAAGAGTATTTCTACTCCCCCCTGGATGGGATACTAGTCCATCGCAGGGTTACCCGCCAGCATTAAGTTCGCCAATACCCATTTATACACCCGGGTGGCGAAAGGGACTGTGAGAGTAACGTTTCTTGCCCAAGAACACAACACAATGTCTTCGGCCAGGGCTCGAACCCGGACCGCTCGATCCAGAGTCGAGGTACTAACCGTTAGGTCACCGCGCCTCCTTATGTTTGTTACTTCCTCTCTTGCTTTTTTTCCTCGATGTTCTTATTTCTGTGTTTTAATGTGACTGCAGGCTATATCGGAATCCGACGGTCATCACTTCATGATCCTGTTTAAGGATGGACTCAAGTTCCGAGGGATATATGTACACAACCTTGAAAACGACCAGGTTATTGCTCTTTCTGTGTTAACTTTCGTTTTGTAAAATCAGTTTTGCTTAATAGTCAGCTCCAGAGAGAAACACAGTGAGAGATTTCAAGGAGCTCAGTCATGACATTTTGAGTTATTTTGGCCAGGTACAAAGTTACCTTTAAATTGAAGGAAACCTGAAAATAGTAGCTTGCTACGATAGAAATACACCAAAGAGATAATAGTAAACCATAAAGGAACAAAGATGGTCAAGGATGGAGAAGATTAACACAGATTACAAACGACGAACTTGAAAAATTTAGGCTAAACTTTTTAAGATACGCAAACCGTGACTTACCTCTTTAAAATGGCGCTGCAAACAAAGAAAACAACAACGGAACGGCAGGAATTTAAACGCCGTTCTCAGAATATTGATATGGCACTGTCCCGCTTGTCAGCGTCCTGTTGTTTTGTGCACCAACCCTTATTTTCAATATTAATAGATCTAAGTCACGTACCGCTTTCTACAGAGGTATGTGGCTTCGTAAAGGGTAGAACCTAACGCCTGATATTCTGATTGTTTTCCTGTTCTCAGCTGTTCAAAATATTTGGAATCGGACCACGTGTTGTCACGAGTAAAATGTTGGAAGGTCTTTATAAGTAAGTACATTATCACTGCACTTCACTATGAAGAATAACAATTAGATTGTACACTAAAGACACGAAATGATTATACACTAAAGACACGAAATGCGTTTCATTCGTGGAAGAGAACCTTAAATAAATACACAGACTCAATTCATCCGAAAGCATTCGTCTAAGTTTTTCCCGTACGTTAACTGTTGACACCTAAGAACTCTTAATTAGACCGTGTTACACTTAAATATATTCATATACCTTTCACCCTAAATTAACTTCTCGACTGTTAATTTCTCTACTTGATAATGAAGTCAAGATGAATTGGAAACATCGCAGCTTACTTTCGCTTATTTTTGTAATCAATTGCATTTCGAAATGTTTTCTTTTCATCAAATACCGACAGGAGAGAGGAAGAACGAAGCGCAGCGGAGTATTTCTGAAAACTTTCTAAACCGCCGACATTTTCTCTGTTTTAAGTTAATGAATTTTTCTAAATGGGACTGAGAGAAATATTTACTAGCTAACCTATTACTGTATTGTTCTGTTGTCACTGCAGGTATAATAGCGGTGGTAAAGAGTTTACAAAGATTCCTTCCAAAACCTTATCCATCGCAGTCGACGGATTCGCCATCCAGAAATCTTACTGGCAAAGTGGGAAACCTGTGGTACAGTCCAAGACCTCGTCTAATCTCAAGAGACCCCCTCGGCACCAACAAAGATGAAATCATCACCCCCCCCCCCCCCCCCCCCCCCCCCCCCCAAATTTTTAAACCCCGGGGGGGGGGCGATATAAACCCCCCGACAAAAAGGAATATGTCCCTTGTATTTAAGGTC
>Ga0126339_10002080_pt1 | contig 14159 bp, 4 predicted proteins | sample OrbTmetagenome_2_FD_92532 | JGI IMG/M metagenome (GOLD analysis project Ga0126339, IMG submission 92532) | Coral microbial communities from Petempiche,Puerto Morelos, Mexico - Orbicella T R C metagenome | ecosystem: Host-associated > Invertebrates > Cnidaria > Coral | place: Petempiche,Puerto... | reverse complement strand
TCACATTACTGCATACTTATATAATCAGTAATTAGTAGGTCACCAGTACTCTACAGGTACATATACACATATACAACAGTCTTTAGAATGGACAAACGCTACATTTTTGGTATCCGTGATCAGGATTTGTATAATCTATCTGACTTTGTTTACCAGAGTAACACTCTCCTATAATTTGTGTGTTTTAGATTGTATGTTTCAGATCATTCCATCATTTTGTGACATGGAAAGGAAAAAGCATGATATCTTTATAGATATAATTGCTTGTGCATTCATCACTACCTACATCAGGAGGGAAGGAAAAACATTATTCTGAGTAAAAGGCTTTTGCTTTTTGCAAAGAAAATAATGTATATCTGGATTCATGGAAACCATATTTTTCTGAGCAGAAAGCTTATGCTTCTTTGCAAAGAAAAACAGTGCAGCATGCATGGAAAACAAACATCTTTGGAAGGATTTGTGCATTTGTTTCTTGAGTAAAAAGTTCATACTTTTTGCAATAGAAAAGCAGTGCATTAATGTGGTAGATGTGTATTTTCTATGTGATTTGTGCCTTGCGCATTTTATGTGGAATATATGCATTTATCATAGAGATTTGGAGACATGTTGGACATGGTTTTGTGTGCAGTTTCTTTAGAGATTGTATGCATTTTACCACCATGAAACAGGAGTTGGAAGACAGAAAATGTGCATAGAAATATGTATGTTCTGTTGGAAGGAATATATTTCTGATTGGGTTATTTTGCTGTTTTGTGAGCGCATATTTATATGTCTCATATGCAGTATTTATTTTCCCTATAGAAATCTTTCTAACAGATTATTTTGTTTTTCAGCAACTTTTCCAGCATGGACAGGAATGTTCTCACAAAGCTTGGATGTGCTTGACACACCCCTGCAACTTGAGAATTTCCCACGATAATCCCCTTCCAGGATCCCCCTTGTACTGGTCAGTGACAGGGTGAACTAAGGTTCACCGAGCCATTGATATCTATCTGTGCCTGCAAGCCATGGTCACCGTGGAAACCTCAGATAACCCCTTGCATTGCACAATGCAGCCCCTCTGTGTACCAAGACTCTCGATGCAGGATATGATGTAATGCCAGATTTGACATGCCACATAAGTTCACAGTTCATAGGATGCAGAAGCATGTGTAATATGTGCTCAGCAATGGAGTACAGTAATTGTACAGCATACTCTGTTTACTGTGATCTGTCAACACAAGTTTGCATGATGTGGATACATGTAGTATAGAATACTATACTCAGCTATGAAGTACAGTACCTATATATAATATGCTATGTATATTTGCAACATGTAAAGAAAGGTCATGACATTGAAAACATTGAAAACCTTGGAAACCCTAAATAGTATCTAATACTATACTCAATTCTGGAATACAGGAGTATACATTTTAATGTATATATATTGCGACCTACAGTGCATACACTTGCATTGAATATTTATTCTTTTTGGTGTATAAACTTTAGTGCCAACTGTATAAACAGATTGAAAGTACAGTATTTTCCCTATATAATGAAATAGCCATGTAGCAAAGAAATTTGTTACTGATGATTCCCTGAGAAATGGATTTCAGTATGGAATCCATGCCAAAAACTTCATAGAATATCCCTGTGGAGTACCTCATACAATGCATTATACATTGTAATGAATATGGTAACTGTTAGTTAGTTTCCATAACACTTCAAACTGGAGTACAGCTATGTACTGAAAGTGTGCCAAAGGACTTGCTGATATTCACTTTGTGAATTGGAGGACGTGGATTGGACTTCATCAAGTGTGTGTGTGTGCTTGCATATGCCTCACTTTCAAACCGAGATGAGTGTTCCTGCCCACAACTACCAAGCCAGCCAAGCCTTTGACAACTTTGAAGCTGAATTCCTATCAACCCCAAATCAAGTGATGTTGGTGAGTAGAACTTGCATGAAAAAGTAGACATATTGAAGGACACTGAACTATAGTATATCATTTGTTGTCATTTGTTATCATTTGTTTTCACTGTTACATCAAGTGAAGTAAAGTAGCTGTAACCTATCACAGGTATACTAGCCTATCAAGTAGTTGCGACCTACTATTAGCAAAACTTCATTGGTTTACAGTACAGTAGCCATTGTCGTTACATAAGTACATAACATCAGTACTTGTCAATTGTTTTTGATATACCTTTAATGCATAACATCTAGTAACTAGTAAACTTGCGACCTACTTTTGAGTTGCATATAGAGTAATTTACAGTAAATCATAGTGCATTTATAGCGCATTCCATTGGTTTATTATATAGCCAATAGTTATAGTGGTTTACAGTAATCTATAGTGGTTTACAGTCAAGTTACATAGGTATACAGTCAACCTATAGTAAATAGTATTGGTCTAGTGTCAATCATATAGTACCACAGTATATCATATTGGTCTAGTGTCAATCATATAGTACCACAGTACATCATATAGGTCTACAGTATATCATATAGATCTACAGTGTAGCATATAAGTGTACAGTTGTTTCATATTGGTCTACAGTTGTTACATATTGAAAAGTGACATTTGCTTTCATTTTGTTGCGACCTACTAACTTGTAAAGATTGGTTTATAGTGTTCAGTGATCCACAGTACATTTGTTCACAAGTAATCTAGTGGACAAGTAGCCATCTAGCTATAGAGTATTAACAGACTAAAAGCTTAGTCAGTAGCATTCAAGAGTGATATAGATAACTTCACAATAGCTGTACAGGTATACTTCTGGCGTATACAGATCAAGTTCTCTAGTTCACTGCAGAGCGGATTTTCACACTCCTGAGTGTATTTATATACTTAGTGACTTGTGTTTTGAAACTCAGAATAAACAGTGACGAAGGGAGCGGACGCTGTTGCGTGAAGAATATAAATCTGCTACCGACAACCGTGAAGCTCTATTGATACTCGTAGCATACTAATCATTACATTGATCTAATAGCTTAATCTCTACCATGAACAAACAGTTTGTCCCAGAAGATCTGGACGACCAAGCTCGATCTCGGATCGACACTCTCAGACGACGACTAAGAACATATCGGGAACAGGAAGCTAAGAATCTGCCTGCAGATTCAGCAGCCCGTGAAGAACTCATGGAGGATGTTCCTGAGGATGTCCTCTCTCTGGAGGTTCAGCATGTTGCTGAGTTTGCCGAGAGAAATGAACACGCTCTAACGGATCTCACTGGTCAAGTGGACGATCTCAAGCGACGTCTCGACAAAGCTTTAGAAGACCAAGCTTTTGCTGAAAGCGACAGGGATAAGATTACGGACGCTTTCAAAGCGCTTCGTGCTCAGACTGCAGGACACGATGAAGGACAGAGGAATCTGCCTAACGTCTTACGAGCTGGTGAAAATCAGCACGGACGGCAACGGGTAGCCAACGATGGAACTCATCAACCGCCTTCTGGTGGTGCCCCTGTAGCAGACCCTGTAGCAGCCATGATGGGACCCTTGAGACGAGAAATACAAGATCAGATTGCTGTTGAAGTTAGACGCCGTGTCGACGCCATGCCGCAACGAACGCATGACGAACTACCACCTGGACACCATCGTCAAAGAGAAAGACTATGGACCCCAGTAGAGTATCTTACTCTTATTGGAGAACATACCGCAGATGCCGAGTTAGGTTTTGCTCATGGAGTAGCTGGCCAACGCATTGTTCCAAAGACGTCATTGCCACCAATGGATTCCACACTTCCCCCGCCTTTAACTGAGGCTGGAGAAGCACGATTCCGAGAAGTTTCACCAGAAGAACTTCAAGGCCCTTCACGTACCAAGCTGATGTCACATGTTTATGGAGCCGAGACTTCATCGCACCAGAGACGCTTAGCATTTTGCTTTGATAGCAGAGACTGGAAAACATGGACGACGTTTCAGAACGAATTCAAAACTCTAGCTGGACGAGAGGGATGGACGCCATTGCAGAAGTTGAACCAACTTCGTTCACGACTGTCTGGTCAGACTTCCGCGACTGTCAATCGAGTGGAGTATGTATGTGGACGCATGACATCACTGGAAGATCTCAGTGCTGTATGTCAATATCATGTCCTTGGAGAAACTGCCATATCTGATAGCAGATCTCAACTTGAATCAAGAACAAGAGGATCTGATGAGAACATCAGAGAGTTCGCATATGCTTTGTTGGACTTAGCTCAACTTGCATATCCAGGATCTATTAATGAGAGCATGCATAAAGCATGTGAACGCTTCATTAGTACTGTTACTACAAGCAGTGCCATCAAGAAGATGTTGTACCAAAACTTTGTTGGGAATCCTTGCCCCAGCATTGAAACATTAGCCTCAATAGCCATAAAAGCAGAAAGATCAGAAGAACTAGTCGATCAGGATCTACATGCAGGATCAGGATCAAAACCAAATTCTGTTTTACAGAAAGATGGTGTTAACATATCGAAGATGCAGTTATCGACTTTGGAATCACAAGAGTCTGATTCTGAATCAGAAGATGACTCAGAAGATATCCCAGAACTGATAGCAGCAATGAGAAACTTTCCTCGATCAAGAGACACAAGCCATCATAGATCAAGAAGAGACAGATCAAGATCAAGATCAAACTCAAGAAGATCAAAGTCAAGATCAAGATCAAGATCAGGATCTCGAAATTCTCGTGAGAAATACTATTCTCGAGAGAAGCATTATACTTCAAGATCAAGAGACAATGATTTGTGTTACAAATGTGGAGGAAAAGGACACTACTCTTCAGTATGTCCATCACCTGAATCTGTGAGATTAGAAAGAAAGAAGATTGGTCAAGAAAGAAACCAAGTCAAGTTCAAGTTAAGGAATCATGATCGAAAACCATCAAAAGGATCAAATTCCAAGACTAGAAAGTCTAGAAAGGATGTTATCAAGCAAGTTGTGGATTCTGTTATTGCTTATAGCAATGCCATATCTGGAAGTGATAATTCTGATCTAGATGATCAAGAACAATGACTAGAAAACAATACCCCAAACATGAATGAACCAAGCATGATTCATGAGAAAGAGGACAATCATTTTAGAATAAGTATGGTTACCTCTACACCTCAAGATTTCAAGTCTGATGTAAGTGAAGAAGAGGAAGAACTATCTTCTACTCTAGATGACTCATATATTGCCATCAACTCTACTAAGTCATCTGTGCATGATGCTATTGCAAATTGCAATCGCATACCAGAGCATTTATCTTCAATAGATGATTCATATTTTGAAGATGCAGACAAGATTTCATCTGTCAAGTATGGAAAAGAGGATCATTCACAGTTGTGTGATTCAAAGCCCCAAAGCTTTGCTGATTCACATTGTACTGACACCTCAAGTGTTTCTGACTTTGAAGGAGATCAAGACTGCGTAGTGGATGGAATAAATGATGACTTGTCATCATCCATTCTCAAGCATTCACCTGCCATGAAGATTGGAAACATGAGAATTCCAGAGAAGAATAGAAGACAGAACTTGTTCCCTTTACAGAAGACTAGGAACACAATGAATATGCATGGTTACACCGTGCTTGTGACTACCTATATACAGAACTTAGAAGTTCCCGCTATTTTTGATACTGGAGCTTCAAGTACCGTGATATCTCCCCATGTGATCTCAAGATTACACCAGAAGCCTGAAGTGCTTCCATTTGATAAATCTTATGGAGGAGTATGTCCCCAAACCAAATTGCTCAGTCAAGGAGTTATACCTCTTTCCTTCCAAATTGGAAAGGAAGTCTACAATTACAGAGCTGTTGTAGCTGACATTGACTGCCCCTTCATTATTGGAGCAGACTTCATGAACGACTTTCAAACCACGATCAAGTTCACACCTAAAGGTGGAAAGGTTCAAGTGGAAAGTAATGGATCATCGTTTCCCCTGAGAGTTGTGAAGAAATTCTTAGCTCAATGGGTAAAGACGAAAGTTACAGAGACCCTAGAACCGAGAGAAGAACGTATTGTACCAATACGAATGACGAACTATCTTCATCGAGACAAACCCAGCATTGGACAAGGAGGATTAGTAGAACCTTCTACTGCTCTACGAGCAAAAGGAGTTCTAGTACCCTACTCGTACTTACTCGCTGGACAGGAATCTTACATCACGTTGTATAACACCAGTGATGAAACTGTCTTGATAGATGCAGGAACCATTATTGGACATTGGACACCTGCAAAGGTCATTACGAAGACATCTCTCAACCTACCTGAAGATGTAGGACAAGATTCTCATACCTTTGACCCTGCCGTGTCGAAGTATGAACAAGGCTACGAAAGCGAAAGTGAAGAACATGTCAAGGAGGATGACATCATACACTCTACAGAGTGTGCGCCTAAGCTGTCGATAATAACTAGCCGCAGTGGATCCAAAGATGTCCCACTGTACCTTGAAGAACTCGTCAAGAAGAGTGACCTGAACCAAGATTCGAAGAAAACCGCCTTACGAAACCTTCTGAAGGAGTACCGCGATGTAATGGTTGATCCCAAGAGCCCTCTTGGTAGGACTCGAATGGTTGAACATTGCATTGATACTGGTGACGCAAGACCTATCCGACAAGTTGTGAGACCGCCTGCCAAGTCATTGGCTGGAGCCTCTGAAGCTGAAGTTCAGCGCATGTTGGATGAAGGACTTATACGACCAAGCGATAGCCCTTGGGCTAGCCCAGTCGTACTCGTTCGCAAGAAGGACGGATCTGTTCGCTTCTGTGTAGATTACCGGAAGTTGAACGAAGTGACGCGTAAGGACGCATACCCTTTGCCTCGCATAGACTCGTGTTTCGACTGTCTAGGACGGAGCACGTGGTTCTGCACATTGGATCTTCGGAGTGGATACTGGCAAGTACCTGTGTCTGAATCAGACATTGAGAAAACCGCCTTTATTACACCTCAAGGACTCTTTGAATATTTAGTGATGCCATTTGGACTGACAAATGCCCCCGCGACATTTGAACGCCTCATGGAAAGAGTTTTGAAAGGCCTCCAGTGGAAAAGATGTCTAGTATATATCGATGACATCATCGTCTTCGGATCGACATTTGAAGAAACCCTAGATAACCTACGTCAAGTCTTACAGCGTTTACGTCAAGCCAAGCTAACTTGCAAGCCAACCAAGTGTGAGCTGTTCAAACGTAAAGTCTCATTCTTAGGACACATTGTTAGTAGCAAAGGACTCGAATGTGACCCTGAAAAGACGAGGACTGTAGCTTCTTGGCCTACGCCGAGAACTGTCAAAGACATAAGATCATTCCTAGGACTAGCAGGATATTATCGCCGCTTTATTCCCAACTTTGCGGAATATAGTGCACCCCTAACGGAGCTTACCAAAGTCCAAGTACCATTCAAGTGGACAGAACGCCAAGAAACTGCCTTTCAACATCTGAAGACTAGCCTCTGTAATCCCCCAGTGTTATCATATCCAACGGACACTGGAATGTACATCTTGGATACAGACGCAAGTAATTTCGGGATTGGAGCCGTGTTATCGCAATTACAAGGATCGGATTCGGAGGAGAAGGTTATAGCTTATGCTAGTAAAACCTTACAAGGAGCACAACGCACCTATTGTACAACCAAGAAAGAGTTGTATGCGATGGTCTATTTTGTCAAGCATTTTCGTCATTACTTGGTAGGACGAAGATTTCTGGTCAGGACGGACCATGCCTCGTTGTTGTGGCTGCTTAACTTCAAGAATCCGGAAGGAATATTAGCCAGATGGTTGATGACGCTTAGCGCCTACATGCCATTTGACTATATTGCTCATCGCCCAGGTAAATTGCACGCCAACGCGGACGCCATGTCTCGTGTACCAGTTTCTGAGCAAGAAAACATCAAGAAATGTCCCAAGACATATACTAACTGCCCATCTTGTTATCCCGGAGCAGTTACCATTGATATGGACTCTGGAGAAAAGGATGCAACTTTGGTAGTTGCACAGGCTCAAGAACATCTGTTCGCTTGCAGAGAAGCTGCTGCAAGCATTCTACCCATGGAAACATCTCGACGAACTTCTCCCAGAAGAAGGAGGAAACCCTCGGAGCAATCCGAGCCTTCGTCGTCATCATCTTCATCTTCGTTACCGTCGAAAGATGGAAACGAACCACAGTGTCGTGCCAACTTTCAAATCTGGTCGTTAGGATGGGACACGCCATACCTACGAAGAACCCAGAATGAAGACCCGGACATAGGGATCGTACTGAGACGTAAGAAAGACCATGATCAACCCCCACCGAAAGATCTATCCAGGAGGGAAAGTCATGCCTTAAAGACTCTCTGGAGTCACTGGCATGCTCTGATCATCATCGATGGACTTCTGTACCGGAGGTATCGATTGGAGAACGCTCAGGACCCTATACTGCAATTGGTGTTACCTCGTAAGTTACGTAATCGTGTGTTACGTTACGCTCACGATAACCCCCTTGCAGCCCACCGTGGACAACATGGAACTATCTCTACCTTGAGACAACGGTTCTATTGGCCGACATACAGAAAAGACGCCAAGCTGTATGTAATGTCGTGTGAAAAGTGTCAGAAAAGCAAACCCAAAGAACCAGGACGCGCACCCCTGACGCAGACCGCATCAGGAGAACCTATGGAGTGCTGCGCCATGGATTTGTTAGGACCCTTTGAACCGCCTACAGATAGTGGAAATCGCTACATCTTAGTGATCGGCGACACCTTTTCTAAATGGGTGGAAGCCTACGCGATTCCAAACAAAGAAGCAAAGACAGTAGCTGAAAGACTCTCCGATTTCTTCTGTCGCTTTGGAATACCCCAAAGGATTCACAGTGATAGAGGACTCGAGTTCCACAATCAAGTTTTAGAAGAAATGGCGAAACTTCTACACATCCAGCCGAGCTTTACCACAGCCTATCGACCCCAGTCGAACGGTATGATCGAGAGATTCAACAGGACTCTCATCAAAATGTTGAAAACATTTGTGGATGACTTCGCTCACGCCACAACGTGGGATACATTGCTACCAATGCTTACTGGAGCATATAGAGCTACGGAACATTCTTCAACTGGATGCACCCCTAACCTATTGTTTATGGGACGTGAAGTTTCCATACCATTAGATCTACTAGCCGGATCTCCACCGCGTCAACGCACGTTTTACAACGCTGCAAGCTATGGACAATGGTTGACCCGTGCCATGAACATTGCTCATGAGTACGCACGCAACACCTTGAACAAGTCAGCCGTTAGACAGAAAAGAAACTATGACGCCCGGACAAAAACAAGAAAGTGGACGCCTACTATTGGAGAATGGGTTTATTTCTATTATCCGCCCTACGGACGATACAAATTAGGATCTCCGTGGACTGGACCGTACGTAGTAGTGAAAGAGTTACGCGCCCGGACGTGGTTAATTCAAGCCGCACCGGATCGCCCCGCAAGAGTCGTACATGAGGACAACCTCAAGCCGTGCATGGACGCTTACAAAAAGCGGACAACTGGATTCGTCAACGTCTTGCAAAAGACGCTACAACCCCAGTACCAGATGACGCCTACCAGTCACCTGAAGACACGGACGAGGAAGAATCCTACCCTGCCAGACGCGATACTCGCCCTGACAGACAGGATTTACCACCTGTTCGACGACCGCACTCGACTGATCGCTCTGATCAGCCGCCATTACCAACTGTTACCAAACCTACTGCAGTACCCCCTGTGGAAGACCCACAGCCTATGTCAAAGAAACCTTTGAAAGAGCCATCAAGAAAACAGCCGCCTGAAAACAGAACTGTCAACGACAAACCTGAAGTAACATCGTCTGGAAGGACGCCACGTGACAACGTCACGAAGCAACCTCGAAGAACAGACACTTCTGTACCACCAGTTTGTCAAGAAAAAGACTCAAACTCAAGCTCAAAACAGACTGATCAAAGTCCCAATGAAGACCCAGATCTACCTGCTCTAGATCTACCCACAGTTCCAGAACAAGAACAACCTCTTGCTTCTGAACCAGATCGATTACCTTCATCTCCCACCAAGGAGACCACAAAATCAACAGTGGATGACCCAGTTATGGAGGAACCATCCAAAGAGAAGCAGACAACTACTGAAACCCCTGCAAAATCTGTCAAAGTACCACCATCAGAGAAACCGCCGGAGGAACCGCCGCTTCGTCGAAGCATGCGTGACCGACGATCGCCTCAACGGTATGACCCTGATGACCCTTGTGGACTACAGAGAAAAGCAAAGGATTAGTAGTATAATACTACTCTGGATGAATGCTTACATGACAGGATCATACATATTTTGATATTTCAAAATCAATAGCTACCTCATTGTCATGACATTCATCACCATTTCATTATCATCAAATCATCGCTCAAAACCTCAAAACCCCCAAAATTTTGTGTGTGAATGGAAAGCTTTGCCATGGATGGAAAGCTTATGTGACAGATATTGTGTCAAATGTGAGAACTATGTTCTCGCCTCGATTCCATAGATACTTCATTATAACGCCATAGACCTGCCACAACCGTGAACAGCCAGAGTTGAAGTTTCCTCTAGGGAGTTCTAATTTCTACTTGTAGAAATTCTATTGTCCCTATTACTTTCACAATAAACCGCTTCTTTTCTTTTCAGGAAGAAAGGGTAGGGGTGTGAAAGTTTACATAGTGACCTACGGTGTGTGCATAAAAGGGTTAGGCTATGCACATAGCATGAACACATTGAAACTACAGATATTTTTGCAACTTTGCAACCTTCAAGAAGAACCTTCAAGAAGAAAGGAATGGAGAAAATCTTTTGTTAGATTGCCCAGTTGTGAGAATACTGAGAAGCCATCTATGGGAAGACTGGAGTATATGTGTAATGCTCTGTCTCAAGCATTGACATATCAAAGTCTGTAAAGGAAACCATCTCCATTGGCTCAGGAGATACCAGAACTACCGCCATCAGTCGTATGATCTGTACGCGACTGCAGCGCAGGAAAAACCTAGCCAGGCAAGAACGCCCAAAGGCCCAGTTAAATAAGAAGAACTCAATAATGCGACTATATCTCTACTATTGGGACAAGTACGTGATTGAAACCTGATTTTCCTACACATCAAGAAAAGAAAAATGGACAATTGGAAAAATTCTGAAAGGAATGGGTATATCGGCCTGCCGATATTAAGACTGTCATGAGTATTGACATTTAAAGGTCTAAATCATAAGCCAGGGATAGTACCCCGTAATTTTTCAAATTTTCAATTTTTCAATTCTTACCTACACTTGTGTATAAAGTGTATTTGTACATATTTTAGCATTTTAGTAAGCAACCAAGCATCATTGTATGCAACCAAGCATTATAGTATGCAACCTAGCATTATTGTATGCAAATCAGCATTTTACTATGCAAAACCTGCAAAAATGTAATTTTTGCAACCTTGTATTATTACACCCTAGTATTATTACAACCTTGCATTATTGCATAACTTTGTACTCTTGTACAAAACCTTGTATTATATTATGTCAAATGTATTTACCCCTTTATTTTTCATTTATCTTAGTTTATTTGGCCAAAACTTGTAAATTTAGCTAATTCTTGCAAATCTCATACATTTATGTAATTTTTGCATTTCTACAAATTCTTACAAAACCCTTACACTTTTGTAAAATTTTTGTGCACTTGCAAATTTTATAAATTTTTGTCTTTTGCAATTCTTGCAAATTTTTACAAATTTTTGCCCTTGTATATTTAGTAACATGTATGTAACTGTGTTGTAAAATTACATTTCGTACCGTACCATTTTTGTACGCACTCTACACATTGTGTGGTACGCATTGTAAACAATACAAATTAATTTTAGTCTTTACTTTGTTATATGACAGATTGTATTCTGTACAAGTGATATACCAATACCATCAATGGATTCAAGTCAAAATATATAGTGATATCTATGCCTATAAATCATAGAAATGTCGAACCAGTGGATTCTGAAGGAAAATATGGATAATTGTAATTTTTGCATATGTCAACATACTACCAATGGATTCATATGGATATGACATTGATATTTTTCAAATATCATGGATTTCACCTATATGTCAAGTACAAGAATTCAAGGAAATCTTCAAGTTTGATTTTTGTAGTCTCTACAAATATTGAACAAGCTGTATGGACTGAATTTTTGTGTGAAAATTTACCATCACCTAGGACTTGGAACCCTATCATTTGTAATTTGTACAAATGTCAAATATCAAGGAAGACCATATATTATCATGATATTTATGCATATTTCAAGCCTATACTTGGAAGTGTATGACTTGGAAAGTCGAGTCAATTGACCTAGTTGACCTCAAGTGACAACCCTGAACTCTATGTTTGCCCCAAGTGGATTGCGGATCATTGCAAAACACCCCTATTGTCTAGTCAGCTGTGAAAGACAAGCCGACAGCCAACATTAGGAAAGACACAGTTCATGTCATATTGAAGAGGAAAACACATGAAAATCTTCAAGATTTTCAAAAGTCTACCAAAACATCTGGAGACAGTTTGGTTATGTAACAGCAACTAAAAATAGCCTGTACGCGCCGTACGCGCCACGTACATAACGTTCTAGCTTGTACAAACACTGTTTAGCGCCCCTAGTGTTTACAACTGTTGAGTGTCAATGAACACCCTACTAACGCGCTGTAGCCCTACCTGATAGTAGCATCAGCAAAATAGGGATAACAAAACACTCACGGAAAGCTATTTACCCCTATTATAACACTATAGTAGCACTTTGTAAATAACACGCCAAATATTAGCAACAATTCTACCTAGTTATTTTTCACTAACTTGTACATTTAGAGCGCCCACCAAATTAAATGGGTCGCCAAAATTTAGACTATTTTTCCGAGCCAAGCGCTTAGCCAATCAGAGCACAGTATTACATCTAGACTCGTGGTTTTCTGCTGCTCGCGCCAGTAGACCTACCGAGAATTCTAGAGGTAAGAAGTAGTTTGTGTGCTGTAAGCTTTTGATATTTTAAAGTCATTTTTCGACTTACAAACCTTACAAAAAGTACAAGGTATTATAGTGGAATGTCTCTAGAGTAGATGTGTGTACATTTTAGACCTATAGTACATCGCAAAATTGCATATCGCGCGTGTTCAAAATGTAAACATGTGCTGCCATGTGTGTTTCAAACACCAGCATGTTCAACATGCTACATTCTGTATTTAGATTTCAATATTTATACCCCATTTTTAGACCCTATTTGCGCCCCCATACTATGCTATTATAGCTATAAATAATGTCAAAATTACCGCGGAATTATGCCTTCAAAATTATGCCCCAAACTTATGTTACAAGTATAGCCCTACTTAGTGTTTTCAAGTTTACAACAATTCTACTTTGATAGATCAAATTGTGTGTCAATTTTGTGTTGAATTTTGTTGGATTTGGTATTACTGGATCTACATAATACTGAACTTGTACCAAGGTAATCACAATCACTTTGTGTGAACCTGAAGTGCTTGTAGATGTACTTGTAGTATCAGTGATTAACTTGTCAAATAGTCTCACTAGTTTGTAGTACATTTTGAATGATCGAATCATTTGTATTTCAAGCTTAGATTGAGCACAATCTCTTTGTGTGTATGTCACATTGCTAGAAATACCATTCACTTATTCAAATTGTCAATATTTTGGTTTTACAAATTCAAAATTCAAACATTATATTTACTTATAGTACTTCAAGCCCAGATTGATCACAATCACTTTGTGTGATATCTACAGAGTTTGGATACAATTTAAGTATTTATTTGTTTGTGTACTTTGCAATATTTAAAAGCAGGACTCAAACACAATCTCTTTGTGTGAGATGCCACATTGCTTTGAATGTCAAAAAGTACTTAATCATTTTTGCATCTCTATATCTTTAGGTCTATAATATTTTACAAAATATTAGTTCAAACAATTGTTTGCTTAAATTCATTTCTACCATAGATCAACACAATCACTTTGTGCTAGATCTCATGTGGTGAAATATTTTTCAGCATTCATACATCTCAAAATCTCATTTCAAAATTCAAAATCATGGTTTAAACTTCAAAATTCAAGTGGTATGTTTTGTGTGTGTTCAACCAATAACCACAAAGTTGTTTAAAAGTTTCCCAAAAATTAACCTAGCTTTAGAGCCACCAAAGTGAACTGTCACTTAGCAATTTTTG
>Ga0126339_10002079_pt1 | contig 14170 bp, 9 predicted proteins | sample OrbTmetagenome_2_FD_92532 | JGI IMG/M metagenome (GOLD analysis project Ga0126339, IMG submission 92532) | Coral microbial communities from Petempiche,Puerto Morelos, Mexico - Orbicella T R C metagenome | ecosystem: Host-associated > Invertebrates > Cnidaria > Coral | place: Petempiche,Puerto... | reverse complement strand
TACGCAAATGTGTGGCCCTTTAAAAATGCGTATATACGCGATCTAAATGGTCGTATATATGAGCTTAAAGCCCATACGTAACGTATGTAAACAAGTATACGCGGCAGAAAAACCCGCGTATACTCCGTCGTAATTTTGAAACGAATGGTCAACCATACCTTTCATGTCATTCGGAAATCAACACACGGCAGCTCTTAATTTGACTTTCATTCGTCGGAATACACGTTTCTTTGCTTTTGTTTTGCTTTCCTGACATATTCTCAAGTAAAAGAAGTTAGAATTTTGAATTTGGAGGCATTTACCCGCTATAAAATAGGAACAGCTGGCGTATTGTTGAAATTTGACCCACTTCGCATTTAGACGGTTACGTCATAAACAAGTTGATCGCCGGATTACATGTTAAAATTCGCAGCTGTGCAGCAGTGGACGGGCGGTTTCTCGTACTTTAACTGCACGTTTTGACGGGCGAGAGCACTTTTACGCTGTTTCTTAAACAGGCAGCTCAAAACGGTTTGTATATGTCAAGATCTGTTATACCCTGGACTGGATCAAAAAAGTAGATGGCCGATGTGACTACAGAAGCGGAACGTTCATGGCACAAATTTCCACTGCGTTGGAGTCAATGATTTAAGGCCGCTCGGATAATAGAGCATTAAAAAAAAAACAACGATGAATCCACTCTGAGCAAAGATTTATTGGTTTCTTTGATTCAGATGATGATATGGAGTGTGCGCGCTTGAACGCTCCCAAAATGTCGGCTGATTTGTAGTCCGGGTGCCCACGCTGGGAAAGGCGGTTAAAAAACAGTTTCGTTTATTCGAGGAGTTGGTAGACTTTGACTCACCCAGCAATGTTCTTTAGACCTTAGGGAATAATAACGGGGTGGCAGTGGAGCTGGCCAAGTGGGCCGTGGTAATCGAGAGCACCTCGAAGTACTCCCCTTCTGAGTGTCTATGTATTTCTTCAAGTGATTTCCACAACAATCTGGGACAAGGGGTGAAATAGTTTATCACCTATGGCCATCAACAGATTTTGTCTAATGATACAAAATTTTACCAAGATAGAGTTCATGCCATGGATAACATGATGATGTTTATAATGAGTCACGTGATCAGATTATGACGTGATAAAATTGACAAAAACCGAGAAAGTCAATACGGCCGAGTACATTTTATCTGTGCACGTAATCTTAAACATCATTTCGGAGAGGGCATGTTACATTTGTTCTTATTTTTGCATGAAGTTCCCTTCACTTATCAATTAAAAACTATTGAGAAAAATATTAAACAATTAGATTATTTACTCTCGATTTCTATCACGCGATGGAAATCGAGGGCGAATAATCCAATTGTTTTAGTATAAATCTAATAGTCGTTTAACACTTTACTCTTTTAAACGAAGTTTAGATGCTCTTCACCGTACACTTCGAAAACGCGAATACGGGCCGTTATTTTGTTAACAAGGGCACACGGCTACGTTACTCACAATCTATCACAGATTGTAGTTCATCACTAAATTTTCTCTGATTGTTATTGATCAGTGGTATCTTTTCTCCTTCGTACTGACCGACATCGAATGGATTTACCAATTTCGTGTCAATGCACGGAATGATATTATTCACGTCATTTTCATCTCTTTCAATTCTCTGTGATCCCAGTTCCTTATGAAAGCTTGAGCCTGCTGAAGTTCCACTCATAACTTTGAAAGAAGCTGTTGCTGCTTCCATCATATGAGCTGTGAGTGCCCACCTATCTCGTGTTCTCTCCATGCTAGTAACTCCAACAATTCCTCCTTTAGTTTTGGAATCTCTGTTCACTGTCTGTTCCAATGCCATGTCTGGTTGGACAGAATTGAACGATGACTCGGAAGATGATGTTGAAACAGCATTGGCTCTATTCTCAGTGAACTCTACATGTAATGTTGGGGTGTCCTCTTGCAGCATCTTCATATCTGTTCAGTAAACCGTTCCCCAACTGAAGTAGTTTAGGTGGTCAAATGCTCTGTCATAAGGTAGCATTACACTGAATGTTTCAAGATGCAAAAGCCAATTAGCATCTCTGTCACCATGGATGAAATTCAACAACAGCCACACCATTTTCATGTATTCATTCCAAAATGCAAACAAAGCCGAGCATTTACAACCGTGTTCTTTGAACTGGATATACAGTAGACTAATCTTCTAAATCAGCAAGTTACCGAGCTCAATTGCGTTCTGTCGGATCTCGCTTCGTTGTTGTAGTACAGAGTTCTGCCCTTGTTGGAAAAGACCGAGAAACTCCTGCTTTTTCTCTCTGATGCAATTCATTTCTTTCTCATCAATTTTTCCGATTTTCTCTAACCATTCCATAAAGGGGCTCCACTGTAATCTCTCCAATGCTTCAAGAGTTAGTTTATGAGCTCTTATTGCTCTGTTATAGTGCGTCTCGCTGATTATCTTTGTTGCGACATTGCTACCACATATGTCACTCTCGATCCAAAGATCCTCAACACCTGATTCTGTCACGCACTTGCCAATAACACCGAGTAAGTTTTTAGCTTGATGAAACCCTCCCAGTCAAACAATTACATTGTCCAGCTCTTGTGAAATAGCCCACTGAATGCGCTCGGCCTCACAGAAAATTCCTTCGTCAAAGCATGGTTACCACTACATTCTTCTGACGAAAGCTCTCGCGGAAAGTCTTGTCCAGACTTTTCAGGCATGCGTAGACTGTGTTTGGTTCTTTAACAGATACAGGAACCATTGGAGGAAAACCTATACGGATTGGCCGAGAGTTGTTCACGGTGACTATAGCATGAAAGCCAGTCCACCCAGGAACGTTCTGCTTGGTTTGTGTTTGACGTACTTAAACAGTAACCAGCTTTGTTGGGGCATTTCTGGTAAACACCCAGGCTTGATTCAATCCTTGTAACTTCTCTCTCCAATGCACACTGTTGAAAGAAGTTTGCCCTGACTTTTTTGACAGAGGTGAGTACTGGCGTCTTACTGGTGAACGCAAGTTCTTACAATTTTGTCTCAGCAGATTTTAATACTCGTCTTCTGACCTTGCTAATTTTTTGCGCCGGGAGTACCAGGTTATTTGGATCTAGTGCAAACCCCCCTTGGTAAAAAGCCTTACTCATCACGTGTACACTGTCGTTCCCATCAACGGTATCCTGCAAGTAGTTTGCATTGTCTGCAGCACTTTGCACAAATGCATCACTCACAATGTTCGAAGGAAGAATTGCTTGATAATATCCATCTTCCTCTTCAAATTGATTCAAACTCATTTCTGGCCATTTTGTGTCGATCTGTTCACATTCCCAGTAGTTTACACAGTGCCCATAATGGTTTAACATGGTAATTATTTCCTTTCCACGCACCGTGGTTTTCATAGCCAGCCCAAGACCTACATTTTTGGGCATTTTCTTCTTGGCCCCTGAATTACAAGATACAATATCTTGGCCGATAGCTAAAATATTTCTTGTCTCGTTCTCCTTTAGAACACTTTCATTGCAATAATCATCTTAAAAATTGCTGCGTCTTGCAGGTACAACTTCTGTAGTCTTCTGTATACTTAGGTCAGATACAGTATAAACCCCTCAGGTGTTTCCCTTTGGTAAGATTTGACACATGGCTAACAGGCCTAACTTTGCTAACATCAACTGACTTGAACTGAATTTTTTTTTAATCCACCCCTTTTGTTTCAATTCAAAAAATATTCAGTGAATTTTAAGTGAAAAATGTGACGTATTGATTTTCAATTTAAAAAGCTCGCAATTTAAAAATGAATGGCGCTTTTTCGCACCTCTATTTCATTCAAGAATTCGTTGGGTTTTAGTTTGTACCGCCGTCAAATCTGCCTTAAACTGGTTTCTTTTTTTCTTGCAGGTGAGGTCGACAAGCCTTTTTTAAGGCTGTTTACTTATTTCTAATTCGTCGAGACCTCTTTTACCTCGACTAATTATTTATCTTTGTTATTTTTTAACGAAATAAAACGTATTCTATTTTTTTTATTGTTATTTTTCCATTTAGTGTTTGCAAGTGTGTAAAGAGAGCACTTCTGTTAAAATTTACACTATTCTTCAAACAGTCCTTTGTTAATGACTGAAATCGTCCCCCAGTATTACTCATTTAAAATTAACCTAGTTGTATCGGATTCTATATTATGTGCTTTTGTATCTATTTATTACAAACAAGTATCGTGGTTTTCTTGGCACGGCAGATGTGTTTTTTTTTTCTACTTCTTGTATGACTAATTCACCTTCCTTTTTGAAACTTAGCTTCGAGATGCGATCCAATAGGCTGATTCAAATAACTTTAGTATTGAGAGAAAAAGCAAATTACGAGGTAAACTGTAGATGAATAAAAACAGTTGACGTTTTTGTGAGAACTTACCTTGTGGGGCAAAATAACAACCACCATGTTCCCAGAATCAGACAAACTGCAAGTACTAAACATACCCTGACAGAACATGATACCCAAATGTATTAAGGGAAATAAAGTTTGTAATAGAAATGGATAGACGGAAAAATGAAGGGGAACAACAATAACATTGTGTCTTTAACTTTTAATCCCTTATTTTTAATAATGACATTTTTTGAAAGCGTATCTTTTTCAAAAAAAAATATAATATACGTGTAAAATATGTAACTTAGTCTTAATGTCATAGTATCACTGAAAAAGAATATTTCCTTAATAGGGTTGCTATGGAAATATACAATTTGGAGACTAACATGCAAAAGATGGAAGGGAATTTCGAAGCTACCAGTTTTTCTTTATACTGCCTTGATTTGGCGAATATTCGGTTAAACATTGAAGCAGCTATTCTAAAAAAAAAATAGGTCCGCGATGGGGATTTCATTGACAAGGTAGTTGTAAGGGTTTCTGATCGGAAGCAAAACTGTCGCTCGCCGTGAGTCGACGATACTACAGGGCTGAAATTAGTCAGTGTGGATAGTAATTTTTGTGCGGGAATGATTTAAACAAATACAGATCCATAGGAGGGATCTGGGGTATTAACTTATACATGTATCAAGCAATATGCCTTTCCTTCCCTCCCTGGAAGCTTTTTGGCGCGTTGTTGAAGGTTTAGTCATCGTTTTCAACAGATAAATTACCTCTTGGTGGCTTAAGCTATTTCTTTGCTTGTACGGCAATACTAAAAATACTTGGAACTGTAAATGTTTTCGTAACAGTCATTGAAAAAAAAATTAAAAAACTTTCTGCTACTACTTTTTACACATGGTCTCGTTTGCAGTCGTTGGTTTTAGTCTTGTCACTCAACGCTCCATGCCACCCTCCTAAAGATCACAAACGTAAAATTTTGTTAGTATGTTTCTTATTTTGAACAGCATTTGTTCAGCACACATAAAAAATGCATTTCTTAGTTATTGTGAACAGTGCACAAGTCAAACATTTACATGTATTGTTCTTTTCGACCCCCACCTGCTACCCCCAAAGGGGGAGACATTTCAAGGATTGTTATGAGCTCCCCAAAATACAAGAAAATCCTTTTCGATGCCCAGAAAGCCACAAAAACAAAAAGACTTGAAAAGAGCGCTAGTGCTAAATTTGTGACTGGTTGGACGACTGGTTGGACGTCAAACTCACCCAAAAGTTAGCATGGTTCAATGAAACTGAAAAAATGTAACTGGAGGACAATTTCAGCCTTGGACAGCAAACCGTTCGCTAGCAAGACCCTGAGAGCGTGGCGAAAGATACTGATGCGTTTTGCAAAAAAAAAAAAACAGATCGGTGGAAGATGTTCTCTAGCGACGCGTGTGTTCTCCTTCGCACAACAGATACAGTCATTCATTTAAGGAATGCCTTCTAAGATGCATTATGAGTAAGTAACTGTTAGAGTTGCGCAGCATTAGCGAAAGTTTCGTGATGCCCGCCAGGTTGTACTTCAAGAAACACGGTTTTAAAGCTCTCCAGCTGTGTCATCTTGAACCTACTCGACATGCATATGAGGAAGGAACTCCTGCGTGAAAACCAACTTAGCATACCCATGCTTAAGACTGCAAGTATTTTATATGGTGCGTGAACACACAGTTTTTCCATCCAAGGCGCAAGGTGGACAACATTTATGCATTAGGGAATGAAGACCCGGCTATCTCCTGAATCTACTGTGTGGTAATTATCCTCATGTTATAGGTTGGCAACTATTCAGTGTCAGACAACAGCAATGCGTTAGCAAACCTCGCGTGGAATTCCGTAAAATTCAAACGTCACATATACTTCTAGCTACTTTATCATACACTATGTAAATTTGTCCCTCATCACGTTTCACCCATAAGCACTTCTCAACATTCCACGAGGGCTAATTCCCAACTTAATCCACGTGGTAATGAACTCAGATGAATGTCGACAGTTATGTATTTTAAGTACACAGATGTCCTCATATGAGGGTCCTTGTTCCCCTCAATAGTTGTTGTATTCCCTTGTTCCCGCAATTATCCGTGCTTGCTCCCTACTTTACTCAAATTTTCTTGCCCTTTGCCATGTTCCCTAACATTGTTTGCCTTTGTTCCCCTGTTCCCCAATCGAAATCGACCATGCTCCATTGTTCCCAAAGACACCTTCATGGGGGACCCTCTCGTATGGCTTGGGTTCACTTGACAATACGACTCTTAACTGGCGTTTAAGCTGGTTTGTCTACGCTAGAACCACATGTCCTCTCTGCTATTTGCTCATATTCGAATGAGCACATGTCGTGTAAGCTTGGCTTGGTTTAGAAACGACTAAATCACAATATCATCTACACCAAAGACAAATTCAAAAAAGTCAACATAATTTCTGATGACTGATTTATCCCATCTGTGTAAAAGAGAACATCATACAATCCAGCATATGATTTTAAGGTGCTCCCAAGTAGCTTATTTAAGAATGAATTCTTTGACTGGAGGTCGCAAGTCACCAGTGAAAACATTCATTTATCTGACTCAAGTCTTTTATACGGACCTACAAACTCACTTGAACACCATCAACCTCCAAGCTTGGTTTTGCTGTTGGCAAAATACTTTATTTACAAATGTAATTTGAGTGAACAATCTTTACTCTTCTCACTGTTTAAGATACAATTTCGAGAAGCCATAATGACTGAAAGATGCACCGAAATAAAAGACATAACTATCAAATGGAAATACCTTATATTGAATTATTTTGTCCAAGAAATTTTGCCACCACCAACGTCGCAATATGCAATAAGACAAATTAATTTACCTGCTGTGTCAATGTTCCCGTGTTTTTAAAATTTCAGTATCAGTAAAAGGGCCTAGCATTTATTTATATATTGTAGTCTTCATAGTGCTGTAATTGTCTTTCTATGTGGTATTTACTTTAATCTATGTTTTATTTTCCTGAACGCGTTTTCTATGAATGAAAAATAAATAAATAATAATAAAAATGACCAGGTGTTCAGTTCGAAAGAAGCGTGTGTAAATTTGTGACCCAAACGTTCCGCTTCTGTTGTGAGGTACTTCATTGATCCAGTCAAGGCTATACCAGATTTTTACATTCACAGACATTGCCCGTAAAATTTCACCACACGCGTCCATTGCTGCCCTCCCCCTAACCCCTAGCCCCACTATCTCTCGGCCAAGTTACGTCAATGTCACGTGCGACTTTCGCTCTGTGTTTTGGCAAAACTGCTGAGGTTTCCCGTCGGGAAAACCCTACTCGAAGGTAAGGAATAATTCCTAACATTAAGTGCATTTGATGGTTGCCTCCTTGTTAATACTGCCGTTTTCTTAAAGCGAATTTTAATATGTAATCCGGCGATCAACCTGTTTATACGTCTAAATGCGAAGTGGGTCAAATTTTATAGCGGGTAGATGCCTCCAAATTCAAAATCTAACTTCTTTTACCTGAGGATATGCCAGGAAAGCAAAACAAAAGCAAAGAAACGTATATTCCGACGAATGAAAGTCAAATTAAGAGCTGCCGTGTGTTGATTTCCGAATGACATGAAAGGTCAAAGGGTCGCTCATATTGCTCAAGTGACCTGTTTTGAAAATACATACATACATACATACATACGTTTATTCCCCGTCCCCAAGGGGCTTTTCAGTGATCTCAGAATTCGCCGATTAATTACCCCAATTCTTTTTTCGCCCGACGTGTAGTTGAAATGATTGTTCTTCCCCAGAGTATAGTCTCGTTGGGTGAAGCCATGCACCAGAGTACTTTTTTGAGCCTTGAATTTCGTCTAAATTCAGAGTTGGTGAGCACTGTCGCGAAGCATAAATTAAAAAAATTCGTCAACAATTCACGGACAACTTTCAATTGGATTTTACACCGCGAATAAGCAGAGGAAATAAGGTCTTTTGATTTCCTAGGTTAATCTTTTCTAGAATGCTTTCACTTTTTAAACGAGAGCTTCCGAAAAATGCCCAATTTCGGCGTCAATTTAGGCTGCCGCGAGCGCAAAATACAAAAAAAATTGCAAAAAATAAATAAAAATCTAAACGACCTGAAACTTGTATTTTTAGAACTAGTTGACCTAGGGCTTTATTCTGGCCAAGTTTGGGAAAATCAGTTTTTTTTTTATCTTGCATGACCTTAGTTGATCCTTACAGCAAACTGCTCTTAAGTATCCGTGACAAAATCTTAAGTGAAAAGTAATGGAAACATTTATAGAAATAGTTAGAAAATTTCTTAAAAATGGGCGTTATTTGGAAAAGTATCTTATGAATTTACAGATTTAAAGAAATGGTTTCATGTAATATAAATTACCTTAGATCATTAGCTACAACGAGGGATTTATTGTGGAGAGTACAAGAAGATAAAGACTGAAATCAGCTTATTTAAATTGAGTATAAAACGTTTGTCAGCAATTTGTGAGGAAGTTGTGAATTTTAAACGAGCTCTGTCACGTTATTTCGGTCCGCTGTAAAATGCGTAAAGATGTCTTTAAATATGGGAAAACCCAACAAATAATGAAGCAGTTTATTTTCTAGACTGTGTTACTGCACTGAGACTAAATACTGTCTTGTGTTACGGATGGCAAGGATGAAAATGGATTGCATTTTGAAAAATTTAGCCTACATTTTTCACATTCTCACACGTTATCTTGAAGCTCAGGCCAAAAATGTACTACTGGTGACTTTTCCTGCAAAAACTCAAGCGATGTCTTTCTGCTACTTTTCAAGGGATGTTTCGCATGGGTCTAGTCATTAGGTAGTATTTTTGTGTAGTCTTCGCCGGAAAACAGAAAAACCCCCATGACAGATCTCCTTTAAATTCAAAAACTTTTTACAGACGTGAACACGACTAGCGGTAAAATGGGTGCATTGTAAAGCACTTTGTTAATTCAGATAATGACAAACTGAAATGATCCGAAAATTGCTGCTAAAGGTTCTCTCATGAACATAGTTTACACTTTTTATCTTTTTCAAAGACGCTATAATTTATGAGACAAACAAAGCACATAAAAATAAGCTGTTTACAAGCAGCCGATTCGGCACCCTGACGAAGAATCAAGAGGTTACCCCTATGTTTAAGATCTGACCCTACAGATAGCCCACCCAAGACCAAAGACAGCACACGAGGGGTGGCCACGGCCAGAGATTCCGCCTAGCGGTTGTTTTAGGTGACACTGTACAGCCAGGAAACGGGGCCTATCGTTTTTCTGTTGATATCCGAGAAGATTAGAGGGCCTAGCCATTTACAAACATGCGCTCCTGTACGACACTAACGGCAGTGAATTTTTGCCTTGGACAGAGTTAACCTCATTAAAACCTGAGAGGTCCTTTTGCAACTACACCTAATCTGTAAACGTTTCATGACCTCTTACACATTATTACAGGCGACCCAAATATTTGGCTACCAACGATTCAAAACAGTTTTTTTCTCTTTACAAGGTCCAATGAAGCATCATTTTTTTAAAGCAATTTACAACACTTTGAAAGTACTTTTGCAGTTGAAGAAAGCACGCCAACAGGCTCAGTCTCTTCAGCCGTCAAGATATTCATGTGTCTACCACTTGAAACGAACATTTCTCCGGCAACAAGTCGCGGCTTCATGATGGTACAACTTCGATTAACGGTGCAGCGTAGATGTTTAATAATAAACTAAAAACGCATTTGCCACTGAAGTCTCGAAACGTCTGCCTTTTCTTTCCACTTTTGGCGCATCTTCAAAAATTTTCCCATTTATTTATTATTTGCATAACGGTACGTTGAGCGAGATGCGAAAAGAGTTTGTTTCTTTTGTACTAGAGGCCGACTAATTCTTTCTTTGGCATTTCTTATGCCTCCTTTCTCGAATCTAATCTCTAAAACTCTGAACTATCAAAAACGCTTAAAATATCCTTACTCACTAATTGCTACTTGAATTTAAATTGTTTACGAATTCTAATGTTTAGGCAATGTTTATTTAGGCAAAATATTATTATTATTATTAATTTTTTTAACAAAGCCATTCTGGTCTTTCATGACAAAAAATATTGTTAACCGTGCGGCCATGGGCCGAGCGGGGTTCATGTTTTACCCGTGGTTTAATATATTTTTTTTCGTCGTTTTGTCGGTGACCAGACCCAAACTTCCTCTCGGTCAAATTCTGAATCACGCAACCTGTGATGTTTATTCGCCAAAAGCTGTTGAAACATTAATACACGGACAATGTTACGGATACTGTTTTCTTTATTGTGTGTAAAATATATTTTCTTTTGGTTTTATCGAAGCGTTGGATTCGAAGGGAATAATAAATACGCTAAGAAAGGTATTACGTTAGCCATGGAATGCGCTGACGTTGCAGCTTTCTCTTTCGCCACATGACAAATAAGATTTTGTTTACTTCGCACGTTTATTTCACCAGGAGCGAGTCTTTTCAGTTTTCCGAGTATTTTTCGTATTTTTAGATAAGAGAAGTGAATTGCATTGTCGAGCTCTTTTATTGAAGCGAGTTCAGAGATCGGAAGGAAAATAAAATATTTGCAAGCCAAGCAAAGAACGTCTCAGAACGTGCAAGGATTACGTCATTGGTAGGGAAATAACCACCGTACTAAAGATAGCAGTGGATAACGTAATTCTTGAACTATGTGACTCGTGTGACTTCTTCGCTAGCCCTTTACTCAAGGAAAAAACAATTAAATTTAATCTTGACTTTTAAGAAAAAAAGCTGTTGTTAAAAGTGTTCGTATCTTCATGCCCATACATATCGCGAAAAAAGTTCCAGATTAAGACTATTACGTCATCGCAGATTTCACAAAGTCTAAGAGTGATGGTGCAATAATACAGTTTGTGTTGATCAAGTGATGTGGTGTCTACAGTGATCAACGAATCATCGAGGACTGCTTTGGAATATGCACTGCATTGCGACTGTGGTGCTAAGAAAAAAGTTAAATTTTAAAAGCGCGGTTATAAGATCTAAGATCTCCTTGTTTTGTTTGTTTTTGGAAATGCTGGTAATCAAATATCTCTGGACTGTTCCCAGCATGCCAACCCTTGTATATGGTTATTTTCACATACCTTGAAGTAGAAATAAGAGCTGTAATAAATGCGCGGACCAGAATCGCGACTTATCTGTAGCTTGAATGGAAAACTGAGTATCAGTTTATGTTTCCAGTTCACACTCTTTTAACCAGTTGACTTATAAATAATTCGCAAGAATAGTGGGAGGTCAAGGAAGTTTTGTGTTCGGTTATTTTGTTTGGCGATAGATGTTAAAATCCACTAGCTTTAACTGGATTGGCGAAATCCGTTTTGAATATATAAGGCAAGAATATATTGAGTAAGAATTCGTGGAGAAGTTTAATAATATTTCCTACTGATGACAAATTAAAGAAAGGTTTAAATCTCGAGAGTACCACAAGCTTTGGGCGATCAGGTAACCTATTCAAGTGCGTAATTGGACAATAAGCCACCCTCTTTAAAGTTCATTACATTTTTACGAGCATATTAGAAGATTTTACAAAACGTTTAAGTAAATAATAAGAGGTTATAAAGAGAAAAAATTAGACCAAATGTAAATTGTAAAAGGATTGCAATAAAGCGAGTTTTTGGACGACCAATCGACCAAACAGGATATAACATACGTAGACGACCAAATGAAACAAAAAGATAAATAATTTAGTATAACAAAATGGTAAGACGATAAATTAGAGTCCCTTGCCGCCAATCATTACACGATCAGCGACACATTCGTGTACATGCATGAACGAAGGTCCTGAACTGATAACAACGACGATTCCCCTGTGTCCTTTGACCTTCAATCATGGACAAAAGTCTTGGAACAAATTTACACTTTTGGCGCTTTTGCGCACACGCCAGACGCGAATACAACTTCACCTGCTTAACCTCGCCCCCCACCTCCTGTACAATGTGGAAAACTATTACCTGCAATTTCTTCTGATTTTCAACATTGTTTTGGATGGGTAGGGGGAACAGCAACGCGTTTTTAAAAGGAAAGCAGAGCTTTTTTTCAAACTTTAGTAGTAAAACACAGATAATTCGTTAAATTACATGTGTCCCAAGGACTTTTGTCCACGATTGTATGTTTCTTCAATTTTTGCTAATAATCCTCGGCAAAGAAACGATATAATTCCTTGCGGACAAGGCCTTCAGCAACAACTGGTTTAATGAGAACGGCTACAAAGGATCAAATTTCCTGTTTAACGGTTACAAATCCTAACCCTATATCAGACCAAAACATTCCATTTTCCATACCAGTTTTTAGACCTGACGCTGAGGTTCCAAATTTTAATACTGGCTTTGTTGTAGTGTAATTAAGCTCCCATCAGTGCCGAAGCCAAGAATTGGTAAAATTCAGATCGACTGGATATATTTTGGTTACTTTCCTTTCTCTGTTATACATTTGAAGTTTAAAAGACAAGTACGTTTATACGCTGTCGTTGTTCCTTTGAAAATGATACCCGATTTACGACCGTAATGGCCAAACTCTATACCGGTTTTCAGGCCAAAACGGCTCAAAAGCCATGCTCTTATTTATGTTAATTCTTCGCGCCAAAATCGCTTTAAATGTTGTAATTTGCACGATCTAACATATATTTTTTCTTGATAATGGAGTCATGACGACTCCGAAACGTCGGATTTTATCGTTCGTTTTTTCCGTTTTATGTCTTAACGAGTGGAATAAACTGGAAAAGTATTTACCACATAGATAGGTTACACAAGGCGTCAAGCTGTTTTGTGACAAGTATCGGTCTTAAAGGAGCTCAGTGACGGTTTGCGCATATTGAAAAGTTTAACCGCAATTGTTAAAATTCGTCTTTTTTAATCCGTGTTAATCTTCTCCACCCTTAGCCATCCTTGTTCCTTTATGGTTTATCATTATCTCTTTGGTGTTTTTCTATCTTATTAAACTGTTATTTTCAGGTTTCCAACCGTTTAAAGGTAATTTTGTATGTGGCCAAAATAGCTCAAAATACTGTGACTGAGCTCCTTTAACATGTGACGCAATAGGCGTGGACAGAGGTCAAGCACTGTTATTTGAACCGAGATACAGACATGTTGTATCACTACCACGAGCTCGTACAGTTATCGTTCTATTTTGGTTGGTCATTCGGATGGACCTTTTGGGAGCAAATCTCCCATGGTGGGGACCTTTAACCTGTCAAATGCCCGTCAAATGCCCGGGAAAGGATGACCACACTTGGTATTGACAGAGCCATTACGGCTCAGTGATGTTGTCCATTTCTCATTGAATACTCTTCCGATGCAACCAAAGGTACGAACAAACTTCTAAAGACTGCTGTGACAGATTCTTTATCTGAATTAATTAACCGACATAAGACAAATTCTCCAGTAAAGACGACGTCAAGAGCTAAGTACTGAGGCTCGAGATACGTACAGTCAAACCTGTATTAAGCGGACCCCATATTAAGCGGGCACCCTCTATTAAACGGACAGCAGTGCAAGCTCCATTTTTCTTTTCCCACATTCACAGTAAATAATACCTGTATTCAACAGACACCTCTATTAAGCGGACGCGGACAACTTAAACTTAACTTTTATGGTCATTTCTACTGTTAGAAAACTGCATTAAATGGACACTGCAAAAGAATGCATGATTTTAAAATCTTAAAAGTTGTTGTCACTGACTAAAAATCTTAAAATAGACGTTTCGGCTAAAATACTATAACCTTCTTTAGTGATGAAATGAATGTTAATGGCGTCTAAATGTAAATGAGATGTTTATAAGAATGTGAGGAACTCGCTAGGGATTAAT
>Ga0126339_10002078_pt1 | contig 14172 bp, 8 predicted proteins | sample OrbTmetagenome_2_FD_92532 | JGI IMG/M metagenome (GOLD analysis project Ga0126339, IMG submission 92532) | Coral microbial communities from Petempiche,Puerto Morelos, Mexico - Orbicella T R C metagenome | ecosystem: Host-associated > Invertebrates > Cnidaria > Coral | place: Petempiche,Puerto... | reverse complement strand
AACAATTACAATTTCCTCAAATGTGATTGGTGCATAAACTGCTGTATTTTGCTCTAATTAATCTGCAAAGTTGTAATCGGACAGTGTAATCGGACAGTTGGCTGTAATCGGACACCTGTAATCAGACAGTTATATGAGCCAATCATTTTAAGTCCTCTCCACTAAATCCACCAATCACAACATTGATTACAATCACTATAGCAACCAATTCAAGAGACTGACTTTGTAAAATTGTGGACATCATGTCGTCCAATTCAGTCTGTAATCATACTCGTGGTTAACAAATCGGACTCCTGCTTTGCAGTCGTCCGATTTTGTTAATCACTCCTATGATTACAGACCGAACTGGACTCCACTCAGTCCTATTACCATTATAAATCAGGTTGCTGATAGCCAATCATGTTCGAGAATTTTGTTATAGTTTTGATTAAACACAGAAGTGGAAGTGAATAGTGGTGGATATTTAATGAAGCCATGAAGTGGCGAGGTAAATATCCACACCACTTTTACAAACACTGAGGTGAATAAATTTGCTTTTAGGATATACTAGTGGACAAAAAAAGAAACTGACAAATGGTGGGAAATTAAAAAATCCCAGCTTGAAGGTGAATAGTACTTTGTTAATCACCTCTGAAATAACCAATCAGAATGTGTGAAAAGCACTCTTCACTTGTGTAGAATGTATACTTAAGGTGGTTATTCCAGGTTACTATTATTTCTGATATTAACATTTATTTAATAAGTAAGTATCTACACTTTGTTGTAACTTGTTGCTATTAGTACTGGAGTTATTTGCAGTATCATAAGCATTGGCTACTACTGCTGCACCTCAACAAACATGTTCCCATGGACCTCTGACAATGCCTCTGGTGGAAGACCACTTCTGACATGAAGTCCATCACAATTCTGTGACACAACATGCTTGACCTGACAATGATAATGAAAGAAACAAACAAAAAAAATAAACAAAAACAAAAACTTATCTTAAGACGATTAAAAACTGCCGTACATTAGCCTCTTTTATAAAGGAATCCTGGAGATGCTTTTTTAAAGCACCATCTTCCAAGGAGATGACGTTTTTGCTTAATAGTTTATTTAGTGAAAACGCCTGTGAAAACTAGTGTAAGAAAAATATAGCAGAGGAACATTAAAGAAGACAACTTATCTGTGGGTTCCACTTGCCTGTTCAAAGCACCACGCAATTAGATACAGCAGACAATATGTTTACACACGGTAAAGTAATCAAGGTAGATTGGAGAAAACCTTCTAACTACACAAATGTACATAATCAAGGGAGAGTACTCACCAGTCTTTCCTGATAAAGCTTTGTGATGCTCATGTGAGTTAAAGTTGGATCAGCATCAGCCAAATTATATGAACTGAGAAAAGAAACAAAAACTGATCAATACCTCATTTATTCTTTCTCCTGTTGTAGTTTCACATTCACTAATTCATCAAGTTAAAACAAAGAAAATCATGAACGTGAAGGAGGTTTGGATACCCGGTCTTAATTAACATAGATTTTGACGATTTTAATTCTTCGTTTACTCCTTAGTTTTTGTTTCAATTGAGAAGATATATCAAACACTTGAGACTGTTTCATCAGCTATCCAAACACCTAGTATTTCATCAAAAAATAATACTCCACTGCGGGTTGTATTTTCAACCCTCTTCTCCCTGTTTGGATGTCCCGATGAAACACTGTCTCTTGTGTCTGATACATTACTTCACAATAATGGTGGGTGTCCTCAATTAGCACTTGTCTGAGGTTTCATTCACTTATCATCAGGCATGGTACAAGTTCTGAAACTCTAGAGAGGGTCTGATGACTACTGAAGCAGGGCCCCTAACTAACAAACATGTACCAAAGCTTGTGGGAAAAACTTTCCCACAAGTTAAATTTGACAGGGAGAAAAAGCTACTGTAAACCTTAAAACTTGTAGCATAAGTTTAAGAAAATAAAATGACAATTTTTTTTTACTATTGATTGGGTTTGATTGAGTTCATATACATGTAGTTCAGTTGAGTTCAATCAAGTTAGATCGTGTCCGATTTGAAACTGGATGGCATGGTGATTGAAAAACAACAGTCACCTAAAACCAAGGACAAAGTCGTGGGGGAATGGGAAGAAATCACTCTTTGCTGTAAGCTCACATATGCGCTCCCCAACAAGATTGCCAGCTATGTAGGGTACTTGGGTTATGAAAGACTCCCTAGGCTGATAGAAATGAATCATGAAATGGAATGGAACTATAGTGAAGTACGACTAACTGTCTACTGTCTGTTGAACTTTACTGATTTTTTTGAATTTGTCCATTTTACAGTCAGTTTGTCCATTTTACTGTAAGCTGGCATGTGCACTCTCCAACAAGACTGCCAGCTATGTAGGGTACTTGGGTTATGAAAGACTCCCTAGGCTGATAGAAACGAATCATGAAATGGAATTGAACTACTGTGAAGTAAGACTAACTGTCTACTGTCCATTTTATGGTCAGTTTGTTCTTTCATTTGTAAAACCTGTTATGTGTTTTCCATGCTCAAAGGTTATTTCAATAAAAATATATTACTATTAAAATTGACAGTTGCTTGTGGTAATTCATTGTTCTAGTTAATTATTAATTTGTGGCTGTTACTATGACAGACTGATCAAGAGGTATTTAGGTGAAATTTTCAATTTTTTCAACTGTGTTCGATTGAGTTCGATTGGATGCTATTAGTTTGGAAATTGAACGCAATCCAAATCTCTCACACAATTTTCTTTTGGTTCCATTAAATTCGATTACCAAACAGTTTGATTAGTAACATTGGGTATAATAGACACATTAAATGTCCTTCTACAAGTTGTGCTAGGTGAGACACCAATGCTTGTTCATGGTAACAGGTTGAAATTCATGTGAGTTTCCTTTTCTGAGGTCCAATTGATTATGCTGTTTAAGTTTTGATACTGTTGGAAGTTACTGATCTGCTGGCAGATAACAACTTTTTGGAGGTAACTTATTTTGAGAAACTGGCCATAGCTGGTTCTACAGTGAAAAGAGCTGAGCTGACTTCTTGTGAATGTATTTAATTTGCATTTTTTTTCTACTTGCTGGGGAATTTGCATTCTGGGCTGGTTCTCTGATCAGAAAAAGCTATCAGGTATAGCTTTATTATGCATGTATATACTGCTTTATCACATCAGTACCCTGAAAACACTACACCACAAAGCTACAACACATCCAGTGTATCATAGCCTTGAAGTTAACTGTCAAAAGCTTCACCTAAGAAGCTTAAGCAATTAACAGAGTTTAACCGGGAACCTGCTGCTCTGATAATTAATTAATAATACTCTACTAGCACACACACAAAAAAAAACAGTTAAAAAGTGTTTTACCCTAGTTTTTCTCCTCGAGACAGGCGAGTCCACACTCCATCAGGGCCTCTACAAATGTTACACAAGACTCAGTCTATTTGACATGTTAATGAAAAGAAAACATACTATTTTGTAAACCTACGCTTATATCAACGGAGGCTGCGGTATCACTATAAATTTTTAATATATACAAGGTCAACTAACCTATAGTCAGGAATCGAGGCCGCCTGGAAGAAAAAGGACACATTATAATTAAGTCTTGCACAATGGAAATTAAAGAGGAATAGATGAACTTACTCACAGGGTTGCTTCACGCCCGCACTGATTAGTTTATCTTACCGTGCTAACTCCAGCACCAGTGTAAACAACCAGGCATTTGGCCTTCACTATTGCTTGAGCCAGTTCAGTTGTCTTTTCATCCAACACATCAGGCGGATCAAGCACCTATATCCCAAGAAATGAAGGGGTTATAAATAACACCCTTAAAAATGTAAAATAAACAGAAAATTGAAACAGCTTCACGACATACCTCTTCAACTCGGCGCTTAGCTAGTTCTTGTCGCAAAGATCGCCTCTCTATTTCTTGGACTATTTCTTGCGAATTTGCCATCATTTGCAGCTCTTCGTCATTTCTTAATGAAGGATCCTTTTTCAAAATCTGTCTAATGCTATTATATCGCTCCTTTGCCTCAAATTTAACAAAAATGTCGGCTTTTTGTGCCAACTTCCTCTTCTCACGGAAGCCCACGGCAGCCATCTTGGTTTCGTATAAACATTGATAAGTTTGTACCCAATATTCTCACTCTTCGAGGAGGGAAAAGATCTGGGGGCGAACCTGCGCGACAGGGTATGTGTGATGGTCACTGTTTTTTTCGCTTGCATATAATTCATGGTAGGCGCCTTCCCCTTCACCCCTTAAATGCTAACCACAAGCAAACAGCAGCAAATAAATGCTAACCGCAAGCAAACAGCAGCAAATAAATGCTAACCGCAAGCAAACAGCAGCAAATAAATGCTAGACTGCAAGCAAACAGCTAGACTACGAGTAGTCCCTCTTTCGCTTAGTCCTCACTGAGTCCATCGTGCGTGACGCGAAAGAAAACCGCGAGAAAAAAATGGCCGCGCGAAATCCTAGGGGCGAGGACCGCCTAAGCCCAAGAGTTTGACCTATCACGGCCGAGTGATTTTTGGGTGTAGGATTTCTCATCTTGACGTCGTCTTATTACCGCCTGTTGTCAATAACCGCGGAAGATATCCTGAATAAAATTGCTCTACTCTACTCTTCAAGTAGCCAGGCAAAAACATATGCTGTGAGAAGTATATCTTCGTTCAGTGTTCGTTCAGCGAAACTGCGAAAGAAGTTTTAAAAAGAAGACGGCGAATGAGGCATCATGTAACGATTTTCGCTGCGTCTGTAGGTGTAAATCTAAGTTATTGCGAAAATTTCAAATGCAGAGTTTCAACCGAGAATTTGCATTATGTATTCCCGGGGTATCTAATCGAACAGTTCGGTAATTTGAACACCACTCGTTCGATTGCCGAGCTCAATCGAACATAATCGAACTCACAATAAAATTTTGCCAATCGAACACAATCGAACGTTCGATTACCGAACTCTTGTTCGATAGGACAATTTTCATATCGCATGATAGGCACGTGGTCTGTGGAAATTCAGTCTTAAGGTCAAATCACTGTTGGCTTCCCCCTTCCCTTTTCACCCGACTTTCAGTAAACATGTCGAAAACGTCAGGAAGCGATATCCAGGAGACCCGGGAGGACACTGCACTTATCGAGATTTCGTGTAGTGTAAAAGGCTACAAAGAATGTCGGTTCAGTGTAGATGTGGGAGAAGAGTTTCTCATCCATAAGAAGATTGGCTCCAGGGGAAGAGCGTTTAAAGCCACTAACACTAGAGGGCAGTTAGGACATCTTGAGCGGACCTTGGTGTCACCTCTTTGGCCCTTTAAGGACGGGATGAAATGGGTCTGAAATGGTGAGTAATAGTTCCACTAAGACTAAACGGATTTTGTTTTCACCGGGTTTTGAAGAACACCCGGGAGAATATGGTGTAAACGGTGGTGTCCGTGTCAAGCGGAAATCCCATGACCACATGTCTGACTGGCTCGCGTGGGTGTATAATTGAAATTTACCCGGGAATGACAGTAGAATTGCTGTGTTTTAAAAGGTGAGGAAACGAACGGTGAATTTCAGTTAACGGAAGATGATCAAGTATTTATCAATAGTAAGCTTCCTGAGCTGTTTGAGAAAGAATCAAGACGGAAGAAACAGGAAGAAAAAGAAAAACAACATATATTCAACAACTAAAAGCAGGGGATCCAAAGGACATGACAGTAATTTTTCTTAGGGAAGTATTATTAGAAATGGGCCTTTCGTTCAAGTCGGGTGAAACAAAAGCTTATCGATAAAGTCACTCACGCAAGATCAAGCTTGGATATCACCCGGGATATAACTCAGCCAGTCGGTGCCATGGCAAACAGCGCGAGTACGATGGTGCAGCATGCGCAGCAAACATCAGTTCAATCCCAAGGCATAAATTTCGCGCGGCGTGATTTTGAGAACGACTCAAGAAGAACAACATTCTCATCTAACACTTACGAACAGTTTGATTACAAGGTTATTGCCTATATATTACGTTGATTTCGATCTAAGGGACTGTGCAATAAAAATTACCTGGAGGTGGGGTTGGGAAATTTGAGGGGAGGAGGGCATAGGAGAAAATGACAACAAGAGAGAGGGGGGTTGGAGGTAAAATTTAATACATACAGGGAGGGTATTACTTTTTCATTCCTTTCTGCAAACTGGAACAGTAGTGGAAGAGTTTTTAGAATTAAAATACTATCATTGAAATAAAACTGACAAGGTGTTCTGATCTATGAGCTGTTGTTTTCCTATCTGGAGAGAGGTCTTTGCAAGAGGTATGTTCCCAGTTCAACGTGGACGAGACTGCATGTAAAAGTTATGTACAGCACCTTGAGTTCCTCGATGCAAAAGCCAAAAAAACAGAGTAAGAGAAAGGAACACTCTTCCGCTTATTTCTTGAACAATTGAAAAAGATGTAAAAGCCCTTACCAACAAGCAGCTGAAAATGTATCTAAAGCAAAAAGGTCTTAAGATAAGTGGAAGCAAGGCTGAGTTGATTGATCGAGTTCTCACCAACACACGCGGGAACCTTAGTGCCAGAGATGCTGTAGAAGATGAGGAATCTCCCAATTCATGAGAAGATGACACAAGCTCAGTGTCCAGTGATTCTGATGACTCTTCAAATGAATCTTCGACATGCGTCGAAGAGTCATTTGAAGTGATGTTTGTACCGGAGGAAGAACTCCAACAAGTAAACTAGGCATGAGAGATTCAATGGGAGGAGACTTTTTTCAAGAGGGGTAGCCTTAATATTATCATTAGTGAGGGGGGGGGGGGGTTGAAATCAATTTTTGCCTAATGAGACGGGGGTATGACTTAGTTTTGGGGCATATTTCACCCATTTCCCAGCACCCCCCCCCCTTCGGGTAATTATTGCACAGTCCCTAAAGAAAAAAATTGTTTTACTTGTCCACTTATTTTTTTTATCATCTATGTTGATTACGAGCTCTTCTGCCGAAGTAATTGCTATCATGCTAGCGACTGCTCTCCTCGTCTCCACGTCACTCTTGGCCGCTCTTGAAGACTTAGAGAGAGTTATGGCTGCAGCGCGGTGCCTACTAATGTAATCATTATAATTTTAAACACAACTGCCTGTGTTGCAGTTATTGAAATGGTACGATTTCTGTCTGTTTACAGTCACATCGAAGATAATCGTATAAGCCATTTCCTTTCAACACCCACACAGTACACCCGGGAGTACATGAGTAACAGTCGCTGACATTGACTTTGTTTTGTTTGAACATTGACATTCAGTATGAAGTTATTTCTCTTTATTCCCATTCAATAAAGGCTGATAGTGACTATACCCTACGTGTTTTACTACTTTCCAGTGTCAAGAGATATCGTCTGAACAAAATTGCATCGGATTGGTTCGATTTTGTTCGATTGGTTCGAAAATCAAACTCACAGCAAAATAGATGTTCGATTTTGTTCGATTGCCGAACCCAATCGAACACCAATCGTTCGATTGAGTTCGATTGGATTTTGGTTCGATTTTGTTCGATTAGATACCCCGGGTGTATTTGACATGGGAGATCATCCAACCGCGGTGAAATGTTTGCCGATAGCAGCGGAAAGTTTCAGGTAAATGTCCGGTTTCAAGTGAAAGTCCGGTTCAATCTTTCAAATCAGTGGACGGCAGAAAGGCCAAGCTCATATTCGCTGACTTGGACGTTGCTGTTGAGCGGCGAAATCACTAACACGCTCGCAGTCGGGTTGGAGGCGGAAAACTTTGCTAAACAAGACACTGGATAAATTTAAATTTTTCCAAAGCCTGTTGGCAGATTCGCAAGAACATCACGGCTTGCGAAGCGCGATTCCAATGTTTCGATTTGCTCTGGTACCGCTTCGATTTGCTCCGGTTCCACACATTCCTGCAAGACGTCACAGGTATCTTGAATGTTGGCAACACGTTGTCAACGCTCCTAACATAAGCCAATCATATTTTTGCGTTGTGAGAGCAACGCATAATTCAAACTCTTGGGTAGTCCCTCCTTTCGCGCGCTCCTCGCCTCCAGGATTTCGCGCGGCCATTTTTTTCTCGCGGTTTTCTTTCGCGTCACGCACGACGAACTAAGCGAAAGAAGGACTACTCGAAGTCTAGCAAACAGCAGTATATAAATGCTAACCGCAAGCAAACGGCAGTAAATAAAAGCAAACTATATATGTGTCCCACCGATTTTGTCCTACCATGAATTATATCCCAGCAGCTTTTTCAACAAAGCTTCCAAGTGCTTGCGAGAGCCCCGAAAGCAAGGGACTACTTCCAAATTAACCTATTCTTGCCATTTTGAGCACTCACTGAGACATCTTGGTCCGCTCCTATGGTCGCGGCTGACCACTGAGGAAAGGAATGCCTCATCTCTTGACATAGAGAGTAGATGACAAATTGCTGAAGTGGGTTATTAACCTGACTTGATGAATCTATTGATTTATTCTAAAATTTATGAGAATCTTACTTCATAATTATGTATTTTAGCATGTTATTAGGAAATAGCTCATCTATTAATTTATTCTAAAATTTTAAAGAATTTTAATACTTAGGTCTATCCGAATAATTACGTAGTTTACCTTTTTATATTAGGTACTAGCTTAGTGTAGGTGTCATATATTAGTACGGCTTTTTAGTCGAGCTAGAATAGTCTGACACGTGAATAAAGTTGGATTCATTGATTGATTTCTCTGGATCACTGATTCACATCGGACCCCATGGTTACTGACAAGAATTGTATTCTAACACGCTCGAAAGTCGTTTCTCGAAAAGTTATTGAATGGATTAAAGCGGAAAAGATCTCTTTGGAAAGCTGTTTCAAAGCGTCGGAAAGTTAGAATTTTTCTTCCCCTTTTCTTGTGAATTGCGTTCCGAAAATCCGAGAGCAAGGTTTTTGCATATTTGATTAACTAAAATCAAACCTTCAATGTTATTACGCCATTTAGTAAATTGGCCAATCAGGTGTCTTTCCTAAAATAGTCTCGAAGTATGACCACGTGCTAAAATTAGAGTGAAAAAGATTATCACTGGAAGAGGCTCAAGTATGGGGGATATTTTCTCTTAGATCATGATCTTTTTCCGAAAGTTAGTATCAGTAGAAGTAGAGAGCTACTGCGCAGATCAATTATTTGCTTCAGCCTCTGACTTCGGCAAATAATTGATCTGCTCGTCACTGACAAATCACGACATTTTGCTCAACTGCGTCCAATAGTTGTTAAATTAAATTCCTAAAGGAGACCAACATAAGATTGGCTAAGATTTTTCTAGAACCCCAAAGGATGCCATTCTAAAGCAGATACATGGATTAGAGCTGTAGCGTGACTCAAATATATACAAAAATGCTTTTATCTTTGAAGTAGTTATAGGAGTTCATGCCAGATCTACCTAAAAATTAATAATAATAAAAAATGCTAAAAAAATGAGTTCTGCCCTAAACGTTTCAAATCAAGAGACCATAATCCTAAATTTATACGCGAACATCCCCACCCCTTTAACCTGAGAGTCCCCCCCAGGCCAAATTGCTGGCTTAGTTGGGCACCCCTGGGATTATTATTGGTAGACTGAACAAGAGTCAGTGTCAATCGAAACGATAGACAATAGATTATCTTGATTGAGCGTTTTGGACCATGTTGTGCAAGAAAGGGCATGCAAGTTCTGGGGGTCAGCGGAGATCGTTATGAACACCATATCCCTTCATAAAAGGATCCAGGAAATAAAGTTGAATTGTATCCTCTGTCTAGCTAATGATGATCTAAAGTGAAATACCGTTTTTAAATCACTTAGAGGAACGAAAATTGGTTCGAAAAATCGGAAAGTTCGAAAAATCAAGGAAAGATTTCTTCTAACATTTTATGCCAAGGGAGCAAGAATGGAGATATCACTGTGCGGCGCCCTAAAGCGTGTGGCAACACATCGGCCACTGATAACTTTGTACATCATGTAAAATGGCATAAAATGATAAATGAATCGGGGAAGTTGGGAAGAGTCTAATTTGTGATTGGCAATCTGAATTGGATGAATATCGCATAACATAAATCATCAATTATTTATAGAAAGTTGGCACGGTTTGAAAGTCAGTAGCTGGCTTTCTGTCTACATGACTGAGCTACAAAATGAGTTCTGAAATTTAAATTGAGCACAGTTAAAATCCACTATTTTCAATTGCACAGCATTTCGAGTCTTGCCGGAACAGAAATGCGGTCCGGAACTCTTCACTGCAGCGTAAAAGCCTTACTGGTCTCTGTTTGTTTTCTTCTTCAAAATGTGAATCAGGCGACTAGTTATTTTGAATCGCAATGCAACGAGGAACAGTTTTCTCGAAACTGCCCAGCAGTGCCATCATGCCCTGCAAAATGTGTGCGTGTTTCATGGCTTCCCAGAAGGCCGTATGTGTTCAAACATGGCAACTCTACTATTGAAGGATTTCTTGACGGTAAGGTAAATATTCATAGCGGCTCAAAATTCAGCCCTCCGTGATTCGTGCGGCTTTTATTTTGTAAAAAGATGCATGTGTCATCTAAAGGCTTAATTTAAGTTTCACACTTTTCCCGGTGAAGTGTTCCCCATCTACTGGTTTTAGTCTTGTCAGCCAAATAAGAGCCAAGATTAATTCTATCTTAGTAGACCCACCTTTTTTCACAAGCAGCCTGAAAGTAATTGAAGCTGTCTCACTGTTATGGTAACAGTTGGTTGTATTTGGTGCGAGCTAGAGAGGATGTTAATATTTGATAACAGCTGTAACCCATTCAGTTCAATTCACACACATCCCGTCAGTTTCATTTCACACTGTACCGTGATTGATTTGTTTATAGTGTTATGTCTATTTATGTTATTTGAAACAAAAAATAACAATCTCACCTGATGAAAGTTTAATGAAGTCATATTTAAATTTTTTTGTTCGTGGTATTCAGTTCAATTTTGCTAAATAGTTTTTTTGGGTGTGTGTGTTTCGTGCACTGAAGCACTCAAGGCGCAGCTATAAGCAATTAATTACTTCAGAGAACTGTAAGCAATTAAGAAATAAGCCACGCACCGGTTTGTGGCTAAAAAAGTTCCCTGCTAATTCGCTAAGCTAAAAAAATTCCAGTCAGCAAAGTGACCATAAAAACTAAGTTGAAAATAATAACTTCAAAATAATATCAATAGCTTTCTGTGTAAAAGTTCTCCGGTCTTGCCACCACATCATTCATTTCCATCTCGATCATTCATCATTCAATGATTCATCATTCATTTCAATTCAGTCTCAAAAAACAGTAAATTGCAAGCAGGATTTCACCTGCTGTTTGTCGCCGAAATATAACGCGGAACGTACCCGAATACGGGAAAACTCACTGCTTAGTTTGCACGTCTAAAATTAATACTGAGTTGCTATTTTACATATTTACAGTAACAATTATTCCATGAGCGCGCGTTGAATATGAGATAAAAGGAGCCCCTGGGCTCCTGGAGATGATAGATAGCCAACGAGGCGCGTAGCACCGATTTGGCTTTGATCATCTCACATCCAAGAAGCGCGCGTGGAATAATTGTTTAATTAAAAACGCGCCCAAATTATAGAAAACTGGAGGCGGCGTGGATTCAAGTGGTTCGGGGCGCTGAATTTGAAATCTGGAGGTCCCTGGTTCAAATCATCCACCCTGCCGCCTGGATTTGAACTCGGTATTCCCGAGTTCAACTCCGCCACCGCGTTGTGCAAACAGCCGGCCTCTCACCAATTGGGATTTTTAATAGTTTATGTTCTACATGTATTTGTTTCATTATTTACAGTGTCCGCAATTAGCACAAGAGTGCTAAATACAGTTGACACTTAAGTAAAGTTATTTATTTTTATTATTTTTAAAAACGCCCAAAAAACTTACGCGTACGCTTAGTCCTATTTGCAGATAATTACTACATGACTGAAAAGGTTCAGCAAAAATCTCATGATCACGGACTGGAAAAACACCAAAACAAGACCAGAGCGCAATTCTGAGATTAGAATTGATGTTTTACGCTCGCATTTGACGATCTCAACAGAAAGGAAAGAAAAGGAAATTAATTAGAAGAAAAAGAAAAAAAATTGTAAGGGGTAATTTTATTCTTTTGGTAACTGAGTAAGCCACAAAAATCAACCAGAAAATCGTCATTAGTGGCGGAGAGGGATCATTCGGGGACAGTGCACAGTCCAATACTTAGGAAATATTGCACCGGCAATGGAACAACTGATCTGACTGGTCGATTTTAGCTATTGGCCCTCTAACCTAACTCAGTTGCTAACTCAAAGCTATAATCTTTACTGCTCTCCAAAAAGCACAGAGGAATAACGTCATAGATTTATTCAACTTGATCAGCGCCTACTCTTTCATTCCCAAGTAGTGCGTTGCTCTCTAATAAACCCCCTACGGCGAAACCTGGCTTATAACTTAGCGAGCAATGAAATCAAACTCATGCACGCTCATAGCGTGAAAAAAGTTACATTTTCAGGAGTCGCTCTGTCCGCCAGCATCTCCTTTCCTATTGTCCGTCGCCAGGTCTCTCTCGGTCTCTTCTCCTTTGGCGACGGAAACCCGGCTCTCTACTCGAGATGCTGACTCCCAGCTGGGATTGGCTATGCAACACCCGTCATTTGTTCAATTGCATTTTTCTGCTGTTAATGCTTTCAGTTGGTTTCTGGTGTAGATCTCTGTCACATTTAGTGTTTTTATGCGTGGGGACAGAATTTTTTGACTACCAGAAAGGTGTACGGGAAGGCTGTATTTGTTCGCCCATTTTATTCAATACGTCACTTAAAAAATGAAATCCCTTTTTACTAGACCGAGAAGACACAGATCCCATCACATAAGCTAACGGCTCAAATTGAAACTGTTTATTGTATATGGACGATTTAGTGTTAGTCTCTCACTCAGCTAAAGGCCTAGAAAAGGCACATTCCATTCTCGCAAAATATTGTAACGATTGGATGCTCTAGAAAACAAAAGTTGTGATCTTTCAAAAGAAATGTGGGAAATCATCCCTTGACAAATATTACTTTGAAATAAACGATGATAAAATCGATTTGTCATTAATTATACTTTCCTTGGAATTAATTTTAATCGATTTGTCATTAATTATACTTTCCTTGGAATTAATTTTTCTGCAAAAAGCAATTTTCGTGATTGTCACAATCACGATAAAACAAGAAGATTCATCTTTGCTACTCGTCGTTACTTAGATTTGTCAAAATTATCCCTCGATGTCACCGTAATATAAACTTTTTGATCATCTCTTTGTCTTCCTATTCTTCTCAGTGTACGGTTCAGAAGTCTGGAGTTTATATGATAAAGAGGATGCTAAAACTTGGGAGAAAGATGATATTGAAAAAACATATATTTTTGCAAACAATTTCGAATTCTTGGGGTAAATATACAATGCCTAAACGTTGCAACCAGAAATGAGCTTGGTAGACTACCTATAAAATTGGCCTTTGAAACTTCCATAAAAAAATTCTGGATTCATCTTCAAAGTTTGCCACAAAATAATATCGTCAAACCACGTCTCTCTAAGGAGATGGCTGATAAAAACCAGACAGGTATGATGCAAAAAATTGTTCAACTTCGCATCACGTACAATTCGAGTTCTATCACTTCAAATGAAAATAACGAAAAACGCTTTACTTCCCACATTAAAGAAAACATTAGAAAAGCGTGAACAGCCCCTCAGTTAAAATTAATTGACGCAAACAGAAAATTTAATTTTTACGCTTCTTTTAGGAGAGATACCAAAAATCTATTTCCATCGATGTGTTTAACAATCCTCATCACAGAATCGCTATTAACAAATTTCGATTAAGGAATCATAAATCAGGTATTGAAACAGGTAGACACACAATACCGACTGAAGACTCCTAGAAATTTGAGACTATGCTTTTTTCTGTCATTCAAATGAGGTTGAAAATGAAATACACTTTCTTTTCTCATGCCAGTTATATGATAGGTTACGTTTAACATTCTTTAATGAAATAACAAACCAACATAGTCTTCTTATGAGTTATAGATCTTGATGCAAAAAAAATTAATGGCATTGATTCTACTGTATGTCGATCAACTCAGTTGCTTTTATTTTCCAAGCAATGCCCCTGAGACAAGAAATTTCGTTTGTAAAATAAGTTCTGTTTTTATTTTATTTTATTTTATTTTATTTTATTTTATTT
>Ga0126339_10002077_pt1 | contig 14176 bp, 8 predicted proteins | sample OrbTmetagenome_2_FD_92532 | JGI IMG/M metagenome (GOLD analysis project Ga0126339, IMG submission 92532) | Coral microbial communities from Petempiche,Puerto Morelos, Mexico - Orbicella T R C metagenome | ecosystem: Host-associated > Invertebrates > Cnidaria > Coral | place: Petempiche,Puerto... | reverse complement strand
TTGATGCCCTGATGATTGATAAATACAACTCAAATGAAGTTCAATAAAGCCTTCATACTATAATTATTATACACGATCCAAAACAAAACACGTTTGCCGCTTTCGAAAACAGAAACGACATGTGAAATCATAACAACGATCGGCATTATATGAACTGTTTTATTTATTCAGCAAAGTCCGGTTGTTTTGAGAGCTTGTAATTTGCTACTGTAAGTCGTGAACAAAAGAAAGTTCAAAATACCTTACGAATACCATAAACGAACGAACCAAACACGGAGAAAACTCAACCAAAATGGCCATGCGATAAATAAAGATGTTCTGCGAGGTAAACACTGATCACGTGTCAAGAACTTGTGCTCGTGTGTCAATGTCACAAAGTGTGGGTTCGAAAATTTGCGTAAAGTTGTTATGAGAAACGGCCATATTCCGGCGGAAAGTTCGATAAATATTTTGATAGACTGTTGTCTGACTCTTAATCAGAAGAAACCAATTTAACTACATGTATGTGACAAAAACAACTTTATCTGATGAAACCAGCGCCAACAAAACGCCCGTTGTTTTGAGACTACCTTCATGACTTCAGAAGGTACCGCTTTTCGCATGCTCTGGCAAGAAAGTGTAATCTTTCGCGAATCCACAGCTGGAGAAAGCAGTTACTTTTAAGAAAACTCTACACAAAGTCATTGTGTAAAAATAAGTACAAGCGACAAATCCATTTGAGTAAAACGATAAAAAATGTTCACCCTGCTCGACTGGCGAGTTAAATTGTTTACATGCCGGTTTAGCGACGTTTCGTGTCCCACACGATAATAAAGGACTCGAATTCTGAGTTTGTCTGTCTCGATGAGGAAGTGATAGTTTATATCACTGAGTTTTGCTTTCAATGCTCACTGTGGAAGTAATTTTTTAAATGTTTGTCCCATCGACGACTGATGAAATAGGCACTTTGTGATTCATTTTTTTTAGAAATCGTGAGTTTAAGACTGATAATGGATTGGCACGGTTATGAGTTTTTAACATTGGACTGAAAGCTATGCTGTTTGTTTGTTAAAAGTCCTTAGATGTAAACCGTTAGACAACCGTTAAACGTCCTTAGATGTAGGCTGTTAGACAACCATTAAACGGCTTCAGTCATCCGTTAGAACAAATTGTGCAACCGTTAGAACGTGTTCTTCATCCGTTAGGCATACTTAGTTAGCCGTTAGAACGTTAGGAGAGAGTGTTAAAATGCTTTGATCATCCGTTAGGCACAATTAGATAACCATTAGAACATTAGGACAAAACGTTAGAATGTTGTGAAGGCCGTTAACTATCCGTTAGCTATCCGTCCGTTAGCGACCGTTTAACAGATAAGCGTTAAGGTACGTTTTCCCGTTCACGGTCACATATACATGTATTACCATGCAACAGAACAAAGGAAAATATAATGTGTTAAGGGTAAAACTGAACCACTTCATGTAATTTACATGTAATGGTGTTATGGCAATGTGTGATAGTCATTTGGGATTCTAATCTAATACCAGTACCAAGGCTTAAGAAAAAATTATAGCCTAAACATTATGTTTTGAAGCATGCAAGACGTTTTTTAACTTCGTTTCTGAATCAGGTGAAAAAACAATAAAATAAATCCTATTTCAGTTCCATGTAGATAAAGAAAACTGTGGCAATGAGGGAACATGCATCGGAGTTGCTCGTTACCCAGTCCATGATGATAATCATCGTTCAACTACTGACATGTGGTTGTATCGTGCGTACAGTGGAAATCTGTACCATGATGGAGAAACACCTCTTACTCTGTCTGGGTTCACCCAGGGTGACTGCATCTCTTGTGTTCTGGATATGGATGCAAAGACTTTGGCTTTTGGAAAGAATGGCATGGTAAAATAATGGTATTTTTAGGTTTTGTTAGCATAATTACATGTATGGTTAAAAGATATAATATTATTATTATTAGTTCAAAACTGGAGAATTCTTGGTAAGACTCTTTTCTTGTCATTGTGTAGCCTCTTCCAGGTGTTCAGTTAGATGGTGCCTAGCATGAAAAACAGCAAGCTAAAAAATGGGGGAAAAATACGGCGAGGGCTAGAGAAAGCAAAAGGATACCTGTGGGCAAACGTAACAAAAGGTCCCTCCACCTACTTATAGACCACCTACAAGGACCCGTAACATGTCTGCCAGCTTGTGGTTTTCAGTTGTCAGCAGATGTGTTGAGAAATAATTATCCAGGATCGTAGAACAAACGAACACTAAATTGCTGACTGGATATACTCCTTCCACCAAGCGTGCTAACACCTACTCAGGTGATCGACAGGAATTGACTGGAAATTCGGCATTCTTTCTCGAAGTAAAGCTAGGCAGTCTCTGAAGAAAAATTGGATTAAGATAAATATCTCAAATATTATACCCGTGATAAGAAGCAACAGACTGTACTTACAAACAGTTCTCATCAAACAGCCAGGCCCTAATAACACAGTATGAAGTGTCCCCCATAAACACGTGTGAAGCAAGAAAGGTGGAGAGACTGAAAAGAGAACGGCAAATGTACAAAATTAATGTCATGAACCCATTTTACACTGACCGCTGCTATTCTTGGTTTTCATGTGCCATAGTCATATGCTTTCCTTCTGAGGTTTTAGCTTCATCAGATAAAAGACGCTGTAGAGCATCTCCATAGAAAGCTCAGTCTATAAAGTTGAGTGAAACACTTCTCCGAGTAACGCCCAAATGAAAAACAGCAGAGACCTAATTAGTTAGGTTAGTTTAAGCCATATTGGCAACAAACAGGCCAAACAAATGTCTCATCCAGTGGTACTAGAGAGACAAAATCCCGGTCTTGCTTTTTCTTGCTCAGTTCTCGCCACAAAAATAACATTACACTGTATGACGCAAATCGCGCCATAATCTCGCTTGGTCAGGCCACAAATTTTCACCCGGCAAGGAATACCGGTACATTTCATCTCAGTTTTTGAATTTCATTCAGTAAGAACTGAATCAGGCAAAGGCCTTTGCATTCAGAAGTAGGCTCTAAGAGCTCTTTGATTTGGCTGATTAGCTAGCATGGGTTACAAAATTGAAAATGGATTCATAGCTGCAGGTGTTTCAGTTGTAGATGTAGTATAAAGCAACCGGTGTCATGACTTTGGTGTTTAAATTAACAAAAATGTTAGGAACAGTAATTATTTCTTCTGTTCTAGAAAGAAAGTTCCCACTTTTCCTATTTTGTTAATATTGTGAGTTCCCCTATTTTCCTATTTTTCTGAACAACCATGCTGCTGGACACCCTGCAGTCAGAGATCAACCAGTGGAGAGTTTTTGAGATCAAAACTAGCTTTAAATTTAAGAAAAGTCTTAGTCCAAGAATCTAGCCAGTGAAATTGTGTCTCCTGAGTCACCTTTTACTTGTGCTAAAATTCAAGGCCCCACCATGGAAGCAAAGAGGGACAGACAGCTTTGGGAATGAGAATAGCCCCTCTTGTTTACCATGTAGTCAGATTCAAATATATGCCAGACTTCAAATAGATACCAGTACCTCAAAGAAATACAGAGTTTTTTAATTTAAACTTGACCTTAGCTTGTAAGCCCAGTGTTTGAACCAGCAATTGTTCAGGGCCCATCATTTTAAAATTGAGAAGATATGGAATGTTATGCTGCTATAGTTTCATTCACATGCATATAAAATTATTATTAGGTATTTCTTACCATTACTTAAAATAGTTGAGAATTTTTTATGTATTAGGAACCTCAAGTTGCTTTTGAAGGCCTTGATGCTTTAGAACTATACCCATGTGTGCTGTTCTATAGCACCATATTTGGCGAAAAGGTGAGTCTTTTATCTGTTTGATCTATAATGTAACTTGTGAGTCTGAGTTGTCTGTTCCCACATGAACTGAATAATCAACCCAGTCACTTGTAGTAAAATACAAGTGTAGAATCGTAACCACTCAAACTTTATCAACTGTCCAAGCAAGAATTGGCAATATATAGTACTTGTTAGTGAGTAGGATCTGGGTTGAGTCACAGGTATACAGTAAGTCCCTGACAAACAAAAAGTATTGCAGAGATCTTACTGGGTTGGTTATGCCAGTCTAGTAATGAAAGACAAGGAGCAAAAGCATATGAATTTTTTTCTTTAGGTGACATTAAAAGATGTGTACGTAAATGGCACCCCACAGGATCTCTTTCCTGGAGATCCAATTTGTGCCCCTATACGCACAGTACTTGCTGAGACCTCAGCTTCCTTAGTCAGGAGCCTTTCTTTGTACTCAATGTGGAAAGACCATGTTGTCAGCACTATCGTGAAGGGTTTTCAAGAAATAAGGCATGTCCTGCAGTTAAGCCCTGAAAAGGTAGAGTTGAGCAACAACAGCTTGAAAATGAGGTCTGCAGTCATTCAAGCAAATCAAGGAAATTTTACTGAAGATAATGAAGATAATACACAGGTAAGATGGCATAAACAATTGGGTATAACAATAAGAGTGTAAATGAGTTTTTCTGATTTGTTGGTTTTCTGTGGGACTTTTAAGCAAAAGGCTGTTTGATTGAAATGATATGATGGTAAGTGTGAAATTCAATGAAGTACTGTAGAGATGTTGACCATAAAAAGAAAATCCCAAATTTTGATTACTAGGTTCTATGTTCAAATTCGATACTTTTTTACTAAATTTTAGTCAGAAAGTTTGGGAGAGGCCTATGTATTAGTCTTGTTCTCCAGAAAATAATGAGTCATGTTCTTCCTTTTCAGAGAGACAGAAATGCAAGTGAGTCAACATCACATAATCCAGTCCTTTGTTACTGTGTTTGGCCAGCCTTGGCAGTTATTGGTGGGATTGACTCTGGGCTGCGCATTGGTGGTCGATGTGTGGACAAGCTGCTGTCTAGAGAAGGAACAGTACTAGGTGCAAGCAAACCTGGCAGTAGGAGTGTGAAAGTATTGTGGGACGAGGGAAGTATTTCAGTCAGGTGAGGCAAAATAATGTGTTTTGAAGTTTCCAAGCTTAGGTTATAAGAGCACTTTGTCAAGTTTCAGTTGTCAATATATGTAAGTCAGCAATATATCTTCTATGATTTTATATACTCGTGTGTTGTCCATTATTCACATCCATGAACATTGAAACAATACTACACTTGTTAATTCTAGAGATTGTTAGATACAATGTGGATGTGGTTCTTAACAATGCTCCATGTCTGATATGTTATTCAGTTGTTTCTTGTAGGTCTTCAATATCATCAGGTCTTGGATGTCTTTGAGGGTGTCATAATACCATACATGTACGTACATTTAGGCCCAAAAACTTGACCTGTAGGAGAATTGTTTTTAAGAAAGGTACATCTGGCAGTTCACTGTAAATTGTCTCAGTTTTTTTCCTCAAAATGTTCTCTAAACCTGTCATTTAATTTCTTGATTAATTATTTTTGCCCTTATTCAACTGAACCCCAAAAACTATAAACTGAGTTCAAGAAAGTGACGTTGTGATCAGAGACACACAGAACATGGTGACGTGCTTCAATGATTTTGACAAATGCACTTTGTGCTCAATTTATTTGATAACAAAGTATGGAACTATCAAGAAATTGAAGGCTTTCGTGCAAAAAGGCATATCTTGCATTTTGGGCCGATTTTTATTTTTTGCAGGATTGAGCTAATTTTTGGCAGACTGACTTGTTTTGACATGAAAAGCATCGTTAAGTAATTGTTTTTGTTGATTTGCGCTTCATTTTGCGAGAAATAACACATGCAAAAAAACTCAGTTTTCCGAGCGGCATCTTTTGGAGTGAATCCTTCGGAGGTGGATTTTGACGCAGTGCAAACTTAAACGGTTACTTTTAGCAGCTTCCACAGCAGGGTTTTTTTAAAATAGATGTTTTGATTTTTGAAAGAAGTAGAGAAATAGACCAGAAAAAAAAAATCGACCATTAGTAGTAGATGCAAGTGAATATCATATCTTTCTCCACAGTTCAAATATATGATCTTTCATATCTTCCCTTGCATTCATCATCATCTATGGGTATATTACAAACTCACAACATGACCAGCTCCCAGTGGCTTAATAGCTCAGTTGGTGGAGCACTGCACCAGTATCGCAGAGGTCATGTGTTTGAATCCTGTTCAGGCGTGAATTTTTTTTCAGGCTTTAATTCACAATAATATTGTTTAAGTTGTGTTCATAACTGTGATGATCAATCATGTCTTCATATTCTCCAGACTCTGCTGCCTCAAAATTGAATTTGGTTTTTACATGTACAAGTATTGTATATTTGGTATCGGTTTTGTATGATAATCAACAGTTAATCTAGTGTGACTCTCAGAGTGAGGGTAGTCCTGAAAATGGTGGTCATTAGTGACATGTACATTTCAGACAAGACATTTCTTTTTTAATTTTTAAGGCACTTAAAATTTAATTTTATCAAATTTAATTTCTTAACCAATAAAGAATGTATATTTGATGGCCACCATCAGTCCCTTACTTCACACACTGCCTTTCCCTTTTTTTCTCCCAATCCAGTGACACCTTGGCTTCAAGCTTAGAACCATTGGAAGCTCTGAAATTTGATGCACGTCTCCTGGCCAACCTCCCCTTTGAAATACTCCTTGACTTGTTGGCACTGAGTGGTTTACTGAGTGAAAGAAATGGCTCAAATTTCCATCACTATTCCACTCTTGAGAACAGTGAATCTCTAACTCGTAATAATGGTGGTTTGCAGAAGCCTCTGGATGCAGATTCAAATGGGACAAGAGATTCTAATGATCCATATAGAGTGAGGCACGCAACTGTTGATGGTGAAAACAAAGACATTCTTCACCAAAGTGACAGACTTTATGAACGACCAACGTTACTACAAAATACCAGCAGTGATACTGTACCATCGGTACCTTTGCAAGATAATATTGCAACAAGGAGAAATTCATGTAGCAAGCCAGAGATGACAAGCATTGTTAAGCCGCTTTTAGAAGTGTCTGCCTTGAAATCACTTACTGTTTTACTCAGCTCAAATGGACTTCTGGAAACACTGACTACTGAGGTCTATGTTCAAACCTCAACCTCAAGTAAAGAACATTCTCAGCAGAAGTTGAATTTGTTACAGACATTGTTGAGGAGTATGGTGTCTTATGCAGTTTTGCCATCTCCTTTTAAAGGGGTGGTCATTTTAAGGGACTTGGAAAGGGTACAAAGTGTGCTTATGAGAATGCCATCTTCCATTTATTCTAACAGAGAAGTTGCAGTTGAAAGGAAAGCAGCATCTGAAGGTTATATGCAGTTTTGATATCTGTTACTTAAGGGAGCTGAATACAGTTTTTGATACCTGTGTTTCATTCACCTTTTTCTCTAAAATCCTTGATTCTTTGGTCACCAAAAATGGCAGCATTAGCAAGTTAACAATACAAACTTTGGTTTTTTGATAGTTAAGCTGACGTATGTGCCGTTGCCATGGCAATGTCAATAAATATAAACAGGTCTTTAAAATAGTTCTCGTTTATTGGCAAAAAATTTGGTCATTAGATTTTCTTTACAATTTGCATGCAACAAGCTTGTAACGATGCTTACAAGTTAACATTCAAATAATAATAATAATAATCTAACAGAGAGATCTTTAATTATCCCTTGTTGAAGGTTCACTGGAATATCTAAAATTTCCTCTGTTAAAGTTCAATTTTCTTTTTGGAATACTCCAGTTACTTATTTCCTAAAGTATTTTTGTGGCAAGTTTCATAAAATTCTAATGAGTGGTTCTCAAGGAAAAGGCATATTTCCAAGAAAGCTATTCTACATTCAATTGCAATTTTTTGACTTACTACGCATGCACTGCATTTAACTGGGTTCTTTTGATTACAAAGAAAAATCTGAGAATTGCTGGGTTCTTTGCATCAATACCTTTTCTAACACACCTTTGTAATAAAGGACTAAAACCATCAGTACACTCTTTCAATTATGAAGCAAAATAGCGCAGATAGCATGGGCATTGAGCAAATAAACTGATTGCTTTATCGACACCATGTTTGTTTTTTGCAATCCTGAATCGCTTTAGCAAGAGCGCGTGAGAAAACTGTGTTCGGCCACCTTAAGCTAATTTACTGTTACCATAATTTGAATTTCATGATTAAATGCCAGGCCTCAAGGCAAATACAGAATCTGGAGAGTACAGTATAGAGTTGTAAATGTTTTCTATAATTATTATAAAAGGACTAAAACAATACCTACTTGGCTAAATGGGATGCTATTCTATTCCACCAAATTGGTTAGTAACCAAATATTTCCCTACAATAGGTTTAGAGAGGGACTTTGTTACGTAAGATAACAACAAAGTGACCTCACCCAGGGCTCAAATCCTGACCATTGCATTGAAAGTCTAGTTCACTTAACCGTTGTCATATTTGTATACTATACAAGCTGGAGTCATTTCCAATAATATTCTCAAAGTATTTAACATGTATAATTCAGTTTAGATGAGCTGCTTGTTGAAAAAAAAAATGCAACTTTGTCAAAAAATCTATGATGAGGTTCCACATGCACAAACTACCAAGCTGGTGCAAAATGAAATATTATCAAAAGATTAAAAACAGAGTGGTGTAATGTAGTCTTAAGTTACAATGGTAAAAAATGTTGCTGATTTAATTGTTTCATATAGCAGAAACTTTGAGCCCATTGCAAGAAAGCAAGGACAACCAAGGTGACCAGCAGAGTGCACTTTGCTGTACTTCACAGAACTCTACTTCAGCAGAAGACCACTTACCAAACAGTAGCCGATCCAGCTCCTCCAACTCCATAGGCTCTCCGCCAACACAAAATGCAGATTCTGAAGACATGGGATCAGCTCCTGAACAGGAACATCCACCTGAGAGGCGGTACAGCCAGGCTTTTATTGAAGAGCTCTCCTCTCAGTTAACTGCCCCTAAACCTGTTGACGTAACTTTACAAAATGCTAGTACATCAGCTGGTGAACCTTCCACCCATTTCCCTTGTCCAGCCTCTCCACCAACCTCATTACCAAGGGCATTGTGTGAAATAGCAGCCCTCTCATCTCTCCCTGATTATGCTCTGCCTCTGTTAGAGATGGGCTTTTCCAGGAGGCATGTTATTCAAGCCATGATGGCCACAGGTACGAGAGAGAGAGCTGATGCCCGCAGAATCAACATGTTGGTCACATGGTTGCTGGAGCACCCTGTTTCTGATGATGGGGTTAGTGATGAGTGAGAAGCACAGTGAGGTCTTTGTATCTCGATTGTAAGCCAATTAGTTTACATACTCAGTGACCTAGCGGCAGTTAGTCGGGTAGGGATGAAGTAAGCCTGGCAAAAATTACAGTGTATAGCAGGGAGAGTTTACAAGAATATATATTACATGGCATGACAGTACGACATAAGTTTTGTGTGCCGTGAGGATACGTAAAAGTAATGGGCTCTAACACCCTTAGGGTGTAGCAGTATTGTCTTGAGATGACCCAATCTATATTGCCTTTGTTTTAGTGTAGATCACTTTTAATCTTGATGCTTTTTACAGCTGATCTAGTAATTTTACTTTAGGTGTTGTATGGATTCCTTTCTTAGGTTACAGAAGGTAGGGAATATGACATGGAGAGGACACAGGAAGAGGATTTCATTTACTTGTATGTTTAGGATGTGTTAAATGATGTCTTTTGGTGTTTACTTGTTTTTTATGTGTTATAGGATGATGAAGATTTAGACAACTGTGAGTCCAATGATGAAATACCTACAGAACCAGAGGCTTCACCACCCACTTATCAAATGGAAATTGGTAAATGATGTTACAAGTTTAACTTAGAATTGGCAAGTGTGTTGTATATTACTCTGAGGTACAGTATAGTATACATCTTCAGGTGGTCGATGTAGAATGCTAGTCAAGAAATGCAACATTCTATTACACTGCAGTTAACACATCACTGTATTAGAGCTTGGCACATATTTTAAAGACTGCACTGGGGTTGAGGGCAGACAGACTAATTTTAAAATGAATGTGACAGTCTCAAATAGTGCAGAGTGCAATTGATAGCTCTGAGGGAGGTACTAGATACGAATCCCTGCTTGGTTAACTTTTGGTTTGTATTTACCTTTGGTAGTCTGATAGGGCTTTTCCCCTTAGCAGTGTGTATGTTTCATGGCTGTATTTTCATTCAAGGTCCAAAATTTACTTACAATTACTGTTTGTCACAACAGCTTTTAACTTTTATTCTGGTGTTTTATGTTGATTTTTGTTCATATTAAATTTATGCCAACATTGGTAACTTGATACTTTTATTGTTTTCCTCACAAAGGTTTGTCAAATGAAGTCCTTTTTTTGTCAAAAACACATGGAAGATTTGCTTGTTTTCTTTTTTGCTGCTAGTGATAAAGGAAAGAAAGTTAAAAATCTGATGAAGAAATGGAAGAGGAATGATTTTGTTTTACTCAAAACAAATTTTCTTTCCACCGATAAACAAGAAGTAATTTAATTATCAGGTAGTCACGGAATACCACTTTCTTTTTCTGTTGCCACCTTTGTTGTTAACAATTTAAAAAATTCAAAATTAATACACAATGATATCGATTGATACAACTGAGAAGCATTTCAACGAGAAGTATCGAAGGTAAACCGCACTACTTGGCCGAGATTATATCCTACATTGGTGAAGGAGTCTCCTCAACGACTGATTAAATTAATTTGGGCTTTCATTACGTGTCACGGAGTCTGCAGCAATATTTGAGCACTTTCCTGGTTTCTTTTGTGGGAAATTTACAATTATTTTGAAGAGAATTAATGCCTCTAACTCAGGAACTTTGTGGTATCTCTTACAGACGCGATTAAGGCAAGAAATAAAAAAGCCGTTAAGGAGAAGTAATAGGTTTCCCTTCTTTATGTGAACCCTGACAAACACACTATTTTAGTTTGAAAACAGCAGATGATAATTGTTGAACCAACCTATGGGTAATTCTTAGTGATATGCAGCCACCATGATAATGTTTGTGTTTTGCACGAAAAAGGGAGAAGTGGCGCTACCTGAAAAATTACGGCCATCCTCCATCACATCACATGACAAAAAAAACCCGTGTGGAAACATAGTGTATAACACTAACAATGCTAGAACATATGCGTCTTACATGTTGATTTATACCATAACAAAAAGCACTCAACATTATTTTGTGTGTGATCCCATATGAAATGTATCTTCCACCAAAAAAAAACAGAAGACAAGAAGGCTAACTAATTTGTGTATGTGTTTAGAGAAAATTGGTTTTGTTCTAAAGAGAACAATACCACAAGGAGAGCGAGGGGTTACCTGAAACAAATAATATGTTACTTTGTGATGTTCACACACAACTAGGTGGAACATTTTTTTTATAGCAGATAGCAGCCCCCAAAACCTTCCCAATAGTGCACTCTGCTCTAACAAGTTTTTAAAGACAGGTTTTGCATTCCTGAGAAAAAACATCAGAAGTGTAGCAGCTCTTGTAAGCCTGTAATTCTCTTCATTGTTAGCAGCGGTTATTGTTTTAGGGCTAGGGGCATCGTTTCTGTTGTTTGCTCTTTTGTTCTCTCAAAGGGTAGCAAGCCATTCATGTGAGACCTTATGAGAGCTGCTACATCACCCAGAAACATGCCTGTTCATGTCTCTAAAAAGTGTCTTGCACTTTTTCACTTTTTTTCTATTAGCTTATAATTTAACTTCATTTGCAAGGAAAATATCTCTTTTATGGAGCTTTAATTGATGCTTAGGGTACCATGGTAGGTGAATTTTTATGACAAATGCAAAAGTAGTTTTTGTTTTGCTGTTTAAATTGAGAAGACTGAGATAAATATTTTGCAAAAAGAATGGGAAAAAACTTTTTTTGCCTTTTTAGATAAAGAGAAAAACTATTTTTGAATCTCATTAACCTCTTATGGCACATTAACAAGTTCTATCACCTCTAATTAAAATTTACTGCCAGTTGTAACGTGTAAGACAAATTGCGCTGTGATTTTTCATTTGAATGAAAGAGACGTGCACGCGAACTGTTTTCGATCTGGTTGTTTCATTGCAAGTTAGCTTTCGTTCTTGTCAAATTTTCTTTGTCAGGATGAAAACTTTCACCCATTTTCGTCTTCAAAGAAGCTGAAGAGGCAAAAATCTGGTGGAACCTACAGGTTCAGTGTAGAACGAACAAGAGCTTTGGCTCTGAGTGACCATGGCTTGTACTTTAATGAAGGAACTCGAGGACACTAGTCCCGCCAATGAAGCTGAAGGACAAACTACAACAAGTGCTAGTTGCACAAAATTGCTGGAGAACAGACACAGCTCTGAAACTTCCACAATGAGAGAGTCAAATGCAGATGTAAATGTGGAACCATAGGACAAACTTCATTGAAGGACTATTGTTAGGTCCGCTTGCTGGTTCCACCTCCAGATTTCCTCTATTTGGCTTCTCGAGGCATGGTTTCACAAAATGTCTGGAGAATGAAGAGGCCTGAACTTGAGCAACTTAATACCAATGCAGCCGTAAAAAAATCACAGCAGTTTACATTAAGATTTGTATAAAGATTTGGTACTTTGTTGCTTCTCAGGTGATAACACTGCGATGGGTTTTTGTACCAGAATTGTAGACGTCTGTTTATTTTAAGTTGCTATAAGCCATTGTTGTGGTAAACTGACCCATGTCGACGTCTGTTAGTGCGTCATCAAATCTTACCTGAGGGGATTTTTTCACTCCTAACTAATCATACCAATCTCGTAAGAGGTTTTTCATCTTTTTCTTGATAAAATTAAACTGCATATAAGGATGAACATTCTTTGTTCGTTCACTCACGTTGTCCGATGGAATTGGCTGAAAATCAGCAGGCATGTTCTGGGATACCTTCAAAAAACAGTGTTGTGCTTTGTTTAATTTCACTTCTGTTTCAAAGTTAAGGCCTCTTTTATAGAAGGACACATCCCCTTTGTAAATATCAAACTTAAGGAGGGTGTAGAAAAAAAAAATTCAAACCACCTCTGGAAAATCGCTGCCACCGTTTTTGAAGATGATGTGTGAGAAACCATTTCTGACGTTAATCACCACTCTGATAATTCATGCACGGAAGCAAACCAGTTTAAGCAAAGCAGTGTTTCTTGGTATTTCTTTTAATATCACTGTGACATTAACTTTTAAGAAAATTTGAAAGATATGGCTGTACTCTATAACTATTAAGCTTTCAAAAAATGTATAGGTGGATGGGGTGTTCTTTCAAAGCACCCACATCATGTGCAAGTAAGAGCGGGATTTCCCAACATTGTCAATCCTCCTACCATGATACCTTAAGAAGGCCTCATTCCTCTTGGGCCCTTCAGACTATTAGTTGTCAGCATGAAAGACTGTTTTGGCATCCTTTAAGAAGACCTGCATTAATTTATTTGGCCTCCCCTTACAAGATACTGAGAAATATTTTGTTATTAGGGATGAATTTCCCTCCTTTGCCTTAAAACAGGCAAAACTCTGACAAGTCTTCTCTAAAACTATCAATCTCCCCAAAGAACTGGGTCTTTCAAACAGAATGGTTCTAGAATGATCCCTACATGACACTCTTTTAACCCCAATCCTTGTACCTCCACCAAAATTAATATTCCCAAGCCTTTCCAAAAATTCCCTTTTTCTGGCCAAGATTAATCAACCAGCACCTGATTCAATGGGAGCAAAATAACTGCAAGTTCTGAAGTCTTCAAATAGGTTTTTGCTCAATCATGGTTACCTGTTGCCTTCCTGTTACAAAATATTTCACCCATATAGCAAGCTCAGCCATGCTGGCCCATCACATTGAGTCTTTTCCTCAGTAACTCAGTGTTACAGTCCCACAGTCGTCATTCCCTTGGGATCCCTTAGATCCAAACAGGGTACATATCGTCTCCTTTTTGACCATGTGTTGCATTGCCAGCAGTACTACCAAGCATAAGGCTAAATTTTTTGACAGTGCAAGCTTATAAGAGTACATGTAGTTCATGAATCTCTCTAGTAAACTACATTGTAACAGTGTCTTTTCATAAGACCTGGTAATATTCTGGAGGAAAGCCATCAATTCATGGGCTTTTTCCTATGTAGTCCTGCTGTTAAGAACCAAAAATAACCAGAATTGTTCATTTTGTGATAAAAGCATGAAACTTCCCAGGATGACTAACCTCTATAAGGTAAACATTTTCTGATATGGAGCCATCCCAAATTTACACCCAGAACCACGCT
>Ga0126339_10002076_pt1 | contig 14178 bp, 9 predicted proteins | sample OrbTmetagenome_2_FD_92532 | JGI IMG/M metagenome (GOLD analysis project Ga0126339, IMG submission 92532) | Coral microbial communities from Petempiche,Puerto Morelos, Mexico - Orbicella T R C metagenome | ecosystem: Host-associated > Invertebrates > Cnidaria > Coral | place: Petempiche,Puerto... | reverse complement strand
TTGTTATTGTTATTGTTATTGTTATTGTTATTATTATTATTATAAACCTCTAAGTTGTAGCCAGGGCTTGAGTAACTTTTTATTCTCACCTGCGCGATGGGCAAGGGATGAGGCAAGTTGTCTGCCAATTAAATCATTAAAAGAGCAAACTAAAACCTGCCCAGGGCAAGTGAAACTTGAGAGCTACTTGTCTCAAGGGTAAGCTGGACTTCACCTTTTTTTTTTGAGCCTTGGTTGTGTAATTGTTAAGTAGATCGTTACTCAGTGGTTTGTTTTAAGACGCAGTAACGCAATCTTGTACAAGAATAATGTTGAGTATAACAGAATCCTTTTGTTTGCATTTTCTAAAAGCTAGAGATAAAAATAATTGCCTGAAATAACACCAAAAACACAAGTTTCCCCATAGGAACTCGAGAAAATAAATTTCAAAGTTCAGAGAAATTGTGCAAACATAGGTAAAATTTCATCATCAGTTTTATTTCAGTTAAATTTCATTTGAAGGAAATAATCTTGGTTCAAAGTTTTTTGTCCGCTTGTTACTCGAACTTCTGGTGGATACCTTCTTAATATTTATTTTAGGGTGACCCAGGAGCTGATGGCAAACCAGGAGCTGCAGGACCTCAGGTATGACTGGTCAGCAGTTCATTTTGGAAGATAATATCCTTGATACCAAGATCTTCAGGCATGAAGTAATGTATCAAACATGAAAGACCATGTCTGACCACATGTCCAAACATTTAGAAGAAAGTTGAAAATAGGATGCTACCGGATTATTTTTGACAAACTTCAAGGTGTTTGGAAATCTTCTTAATTGAAACTAAAATTAAGGAGAAAACAGGGCATTAAAATTGTAAAAATCTATGCTGATTAAGATAAGATATCCAAACACTGTCACTGTCATGATTTCCTTGATAAACTTGATAAACTTGATAAACTTGATAAAATCAATTAATTGTTAATGAATTTGAGAACCACAATTTCCAGAATTTACATTGCAGTACTTTGAATTACTTATATGTTGACTAAAATGAATCAGAATCATTTAGTAGTTGCTTGCAATAGAGAAAACTTATTTCTATTGAAATCCCAAGAGTGGTCATGGTACTTTAGCAAGCTACATGTATAAGAAGTGGGAGCAGTTGCTTAAGAGAGATTTTAATTACGAAGTTTGAGAGTCTTGCAATTCAAATGAAGTTTCATAGTCACTGTAAATAGAGCTGTTAGCTTGCACAAGTTGCTGCAAGGAGACTGTAGAGGTACTATACAGCAGGGTATTGAATAGACCTGCTTTTGCAAAGGACATCTGATTGGTTTGAATTGATACAATACTTCAATATATTCTGTATAATCAGGGAGCACCTGGAAACCCCGGACCAAGCGGCTTAACAGGAGCAAAAGGAGCAATGGTTAGTAAAATAGAGAATAGGTCAAAATTTCCTAGGGATATTGCATGATTACTATTATTATAATTATAGGGCAGTGTGGCTGAGTGGCTAAGGTGCCAGACTTGAAATCCAAAGGGTCTTACTCTGACCACTAAGCTGGAGTTGTTTCTTGGTAGACCCTAGTTCGACTTATCAGTCATGTTTGTAAATAGCCAACTGGTCTGTCTCCCCCAGTTGAGATTTTTAAGCGTATTATGTTCATTTGAAATATTTATTGTTTTATTCCAGTTTAAGTGGTATACCTGAGAACTAGCTAGGTGGGTGTAGCTAAATGGATGGACCATTACATGTATAAAAAACAACAATATTTGATCTGTTGAACTACTGGAAAAATGCTGAATAATTGTTATTGTATGGCAGCCGGGAATGAGCAAATCAATCAACCACAGGCTGCCTGCAAGTCAGTCTGTGTGATCTTGACCCTGACCAGGGTAAAACGTGACTGATTTGTCCGACAAGTTCATAACACCTTTTGCCCCAAATATCACAATTTGCATGTCATAACTCCTGGTTTTCATTACTTGGTTAATTAAGTCGCAACTCTTCTCTCTAGTTTCCTAAAATTGACATTCATTGGATTACAGGCCTCACTATTTTATGGTCTATACAGTATGGAGCCCAGTTCTCGGCCACAAAAAACATAAACTTGTATTTCTTACCTTAGAATAGCCGTAAGGACTTAAAATTTCACACATAACTAGCTTCAGCATTCAGTTTACACCTGTAGAGCTATCAACTGCTCAACGCTGTTTTCTCCTGAGTAATAACAAAAATGGCGGCTTCGTTCATGGGTCCAGTTATCGGTCAGTGGGCCCAGTTCTCGGCCACAAAAGAGTGCACGCAATTCCTCAGAATAAACAATGCTTTATTACCATTTTTTGTTGTTAAATCACTTATAAGGCTTGTGTTTTGATATTTCAATCACAAATTACCCTTAAAGAGCTTTGTTTCACATTAGAAGAGGAAGTTTTTTGCACACCTAGCTTTTCTCTTAAGTGCAGTCAAGCGAGGCTGAAAAAGAGTTGGGTATCTAAACCGGGGTTAAGTCAGAGCTCATAGTTTTCAGCATGCCACCCCATTACAGCTTTATTTTTACAGCCGACTTGACACGAATACTCCACACAAAACTATGAGCGCTTCTAGTGTTGTATGCGAGCAGGGTGGCCGAGAATAGGCAAATACGCAAAAGTACTAAGGAAATATTGAGGAGTGAATTTAGGTCAAAGAATTAAACAGGCCAGGAAAGTTAATATTTAACAGATAGCTTTATCACTCTACATCCTTTATGCCAAGAATTGGCTCATTTGGGCTTTCTAGACAGACAAAATGTAAACTTGAATTAAACCATGTAATTTGAGTAGCCGTAAACAAACACGTTTTGGGGGAAACCAAATTCACCTACCTTCATGTCACCTCAACATGCTCACAGAAAAACTTGGCAGGACAAAACAAAACTCAGCAGAACGGAAGACAAGCAATCAAGCTACCTTTGGAAACAATTGCTTTTTATTCAGATTCATTTGTAGCACGAAAAATAAATGCTGAACAAAAAGTGGCTGAGAACTGGGCCCCACACTGTACTGTCATCAGCCATAGCTCTTGATCAATGACCACTCATAAATGGCATACATTTAATTAAGAACTAAAAAACATTACTTTGATCACCAAAATGTGAACTCTCTTTGCTTGCGCCATCATTATGTCAACAGCTTGTGCTAGTTCTGTGTTTCTATCGAGTTGTAGAAACATGATATCAAACCAATCAGCATGGGTATTTTCTTTGAGCTATTTTCTTAACTGTACTAATATAGTGCATGTTTTATTTTTTTAGGGAGAGCCTGGGGTAGCAGGTGAACCGGGACCTCCGGGAGCTCAAGGAGCAAAGGTAATGATAACACGTCAGCTGCAATGCAGTTATACGCAGCCACACCTTGATGTTTGTTTCCCATGAGGGACCTAACAGAAGTTTAGTTTAGGTTGTGTCACCAAGGCCTTCAAACCCTGGCCCTGTTCAAAACGAGATGCCTTGCCGTAAACTTCCTAAAATAATGACTTTTGGATGGTCACTACTTTTTTGGATTTATTAGGGGCCACAATTTTTTGAGGTTACTTTCAGGGATCGCTGATTTCAGGGGCTTGTTACTTTTAGACATTTACAGTATTTTGTAACCCCATGTAAGAAGCAGTCTAGTCATCACATACTGTTTTGAAGACTGCGATTTGAAAAAATATGTTGTGCTGTTATGCAACATTGAATGCCTTGTCACTGATTGAACTTGAATCACAAAGTAGGGTAACCTGCTTCTGACAAATATTATAGATGCTCACCTACACTTATTTAATGATTTTGATTGAGACACTAACTAAAAAACAATTAACAGTGAAATTGACCCTGTTTCAGGCAAAATGCCTCACAACACATATACCTCAGTTAGCATACATACCAACTTAGGTAAAGTGAGGTGATGACCCCTCCCCTCCATGGGGGTTTATTTACATTTAACTTGTTTTATTAGTATTTTTGGCCATTAGGGACCCACTGGGGTGTTGTCAGTAAGGTCATGGGGAGTTATTAACTTAAAATTTATTGATCAACTTTGATCTGTGGACTTGAGGACTCCAGGAATGGTGTCTGTTTCTTTGGAAGATGGTCTCTTGATGTGGGCATGATGGCAATATTATCCTTGTATGTTCTGTGAGATAACCACTGGGTCTGTATCATTTTTGTGTCTCCTCAGGGTGAGACTGGAGCAGATGGAAGACGTGGACTTACTGGAATACCTGGGAAAATGGTATAACATGAGATAACTTACATTACCAGCGACTTGACTTGTAACAGCACCAGTGACCTGACTTATAACAGCATCAGTGATGTGACTTATTACTGCACCAGTGACTTCACTTATAACAGCATCAGACACTTGACTTATATCAGCGCTGGTTTCTTGACTTATAACAGCATCAGTGACTTGAATAATAACAGCACCAGTGACTTAACTAAGAACAGTACCAGTGACTTAACTAAGAACAGTACCAGTGACTTAACTTATAACAGCATCGCTTGTTGACTTATTCATTATGGAAAACTCACGCTCAAAGTCAACTTGAATGAAATATCTACAGTGTACCTTGGAGGTCTTGATAAAAGCGTTCCTTCTTTGGATAAATCTTTGCTACGTAATGCTTCTTCCAGATAGGCAATGATCAGGGTTCACATGCAGCTTGAAAGTCCATGAAAAGCACATCGTAGTGACTCTTTGAAAAACCTTGAAATTTGCAGTTTGATTGTTTGGCTAATGAGGCAAAATAATAATTATGATAATCGAAAAATGGTGTGCCTGCATGTAGTTCATTCAAAAACGAAACAATCTTAGCTCTTCACTATTGTCAGTAGTGGAAGAGTTTGAAAAGATAAGTTTATTGACTTGAAAAAATCTGGTAGGTGTATGTTAAAACCATTGTAGTGATATTTTTAGCAGATGGGATCCTTAAAAAATGGACTTGTGTCCTGGAAAAGTATGAACTCTGTATGATTGTTTTTGTTAAACAGGGCAGACAAGGTGAAAGAGGTGAACGAGGAGCATCAGGGCCACAGGGACTCCAGGTAAGTGATACCACGGGACTCCAAATCCTGATGTTGTTGTGGTGTTGCCAAAGACAGCTAAAAATTGATTTTAAAATTGATTTTTATAATTGTAGCATTTTGTAGTCCATGTTATGGAGGACAACATAATTTATCATTGTTGTAGGATGTTTAACATGTTACACAAGCAGCTAACATGTTGCAGTATTTTAAATGGAATTTAAGAAAAATCTGCAACAGTTTTACCTAACTTTTTTTGGAGTTACTCCAGGTAACATCTGTCACTGACTTAAAAAGCAATGTTGTTGTGCCTGGAAACTCTAAAAATTACCCTTTGTGTTTCTTGTAAAGAATAATGGAAACAGAAGGTGGACAGAGCTCTTTAATAAAAGGTTACAAGGATGTACTCTACTACAAAAGTTTTATCTACTTAAGGTTTTTCTTTTTATATTTTAGGGAGCCCCGGGCAGTCAGGGGCCAGCAGGTTTACCTGGAAAGCCAGGAGAAACAGTGAGTGGCATTGGATACAATGCCAGATAATTTAAAAGTCATTTTTGTTATTATGTTATGAAACCTATTATTAAGTTATGAGACCTCATTTTGGTAAATTTCTAACAGTGTCACGTCCACGACTGCTCAAAATAAACTGAATATTTTGGCCTGAAGTTTATTACTAGATTCCATGTAATTCTATTGCTATCCTTTTAAAAAGCCTAGAACTACAACTCCAGTCAATGAAGTTTTCCTTAGAATCAATTATTTACAACACTTTTTATCTGGGAAGGTTAAAGAATGGTGAAACAAAAATTGACCAAGACACCTAAAATACTGGAAAACTTATATGTGTTCTAGAAAAGACAAAATTGGAAAATTGCTCCTGAAAAAGAACAAAAACCCTAATTTTAAAACCCAGTATTAAAATATTGCTGGTTTATGAACTTGGATATTAAAATGTCTTCTCCAATTCCGTTCAGAGTAGCCTTATTAATCTGTGCTTGTTAAATCACTTAGGGATCACCAGGAGAAAGTGGAGCAGATGGCACTCCAGGAGCTAGGGTATGTATTTCTAGGGGTAGTCAATAAGAAAAAAAATTACTGATATCAGAAAACTGCCCAATAAGTCGATACTGATAACTAGTGTCACAAGTCATACTTGTATGCTGTTTGTAATGTTTTAGTGTCACCAACAGTTTGTTTGATAGTATTTCATATTGTCAAGTCCTTCAGACAATGTTACAGCTCATTGATTGCCACCTATTTTTTTGTGCTATTGTTAGGGAGAACGAGGTGCTCCAGGAGAACGTGGAGCCTCTGGCATTGTTGTAAGTTTCCTCTGCACTAAGTAAAACAATAAACTTGAACATTTATTTTGATGAGTTCCCTTGGAAAGCTAAGTGAGGTACATGTATCACTTAAGAATGTGGGCATGATAGAGAGAGGGGATTGATTATCACATGTTTCCAAGTTGTGGTGTACTTCTCTTATTTCCCAGTCTGTTGGCTGTATTATTCTTGTGTGCTGAGTCTATGTCTTTCTGTTATGTCATGAGTTTGACTCAACTCCTTTAAATGTTGGGCTAAACATGCTTTCAGGTAACTTTCATCAACTTGCTACTTTCTTGTCTTTCTTTTTCGAATTTACACTTGTGCTGAGCAGCATTGATGCACTTTGGATGAAATCATTTTGTTGCTAGTGGACACAGGTTTTTCACTGTGTAAACTTAAGTTAATGTAAGTCTTGGAGGATTTAATTGTAGTAGGTGCTTATAGCCTTGAAATGTCATTTTTGTCAGTTTTCATGAACATGACTTGTAATTGTGACTCAACTAACAAATTCCTTTTCCCACCTGACAAGTTATTAATCAATTTTTTTGAAAACTTGTGTCCGGTGCATGCTTCTGTTTGTCAGAGCTGAAAAAAAGAACAGACAGACAGCCTTAATTATTTAGGCTGGATGAAAATTTTTTCAAGTTCTGCAACTTATGGGGTTGTGCTAAAACATTTTAAAACTAAAATTTGACAGCCATGTGTGCAGCAAGCTCTGAATGGATTTTTTAGTCCTAAGTATGCCATACTAAATGCAAATTAGCATTGATCTGTGAAGAAAAGTTGGCTTTGAATCGGTTGGAATTGACTTCAGGTATGTTATAATAACAATTATTCACTGGAGTGGAGGTGAATTCATAGTGGTGGATATTTACTGAGCAGCGTAGCAGCGAGGTAAATATCCACCACTTTCACGGACACCGAGATGAATATTTGTTTTAGTATATAATACCACACGAGTTAAATAATCAGCCAATTGTTGCCATTTTTGGTTACCAAAGCAAAACGGAAAGCCATTTTTTTCTCTGTTTCCTCAGGGGTGAATAGAACTTGCTATTCACCTCTGAGCTAGCCAATCAGAATGTGTGGAAAGCACTATTTTCTTGTGTGGTGTATACTAATTATAGTTATTTGATGTTAATTTCCTTTGTACTGTAGGGTGCACCCGGAGATCCAGGTGAACCTGGAGCTGCTGGTCTTGACGGCAAACCTGTAAGTTGCTAGTTATTTCTGTGGCATGGTTGCCATGGTTACCGATTTAGCTGCATGCTTCTTGTCCATATGTAACACGTTATTATAAGTTGTTTTTATTCATCAATGTGAAAAGTAGTCACTTGTAGAACACTTAATCTTCTCTAATGATGGTGATTATATAATTATTAAAGGGAGGGTTTCACAGTTCGACGCATGTCTGCATTATTCACTTGTGCATGCTTTTTAGCACAGGCCCAGTTTTTCCTTGTTTATGAACCAATGGTAAGCAAATCACCTAATTTTGCATGCAATTAGCTGTAAAATCATCAACCGTAGAATAAATACTAAATTCAATGGTCGACAGCTTTGGTAAAATCCACTGAAATCTTCTGCATTTTTCTGCCATGACTAACTATAGCATGTAATTACTAAACTGCATCTGAGTGGGGTTTTTAGAGCGATAACTTTGATAAGAAGCGAACAAAAGTATTTTGATTTATAGACATGCACACCGAACTGTGAAACCCTCCCTTTAAATGCTTGATGCCTGATTACACAATGGTATTTATTTTTGCCTATTACATGATGGCTTTAATGGTTTGACGACATTCTCTCGTGAGAAAGGGTGAAATAAATGCATCAGGCAACAAAGAAGAGCAACACTTATTCTCTGTTTTGCATTAATGTTTAGGGCGAGCGAGGTCTTGCTGGTCCACCAGGCCCGGTTGGCTCTCCTGGCCTTGCGGTAAGTGCTATAGTGTCGTTTGTAGATTGATCCATGCAGACTGAACAATCTTGTTGTTCAACTGATCTCATGCATACCATCTTGGTGTGGTGTGTTGTCCATTTATTGAAAGTAGTTCGAGTTTTGTCGGAGTTTGACTTTTACTGATTAGTACTGGTATATCAACTGTTTAAGGAAATGCTTGAGTAATAATCATGTGAGATAGAAACTATGCTCAATTCACTGTTATTTTTCTTAAGGGTTTACCAGGACAGCAAGGACGAGTGGGACCTCCAGGTGCCAAAGGATCAAGGGTGTGTACATTACATTATAAATTTATTAAATAAAGAAATGGATTACTACACTGCCAGTAATAATTAATTTTGTAGCATTTGATGTTTTTCTCGTGGGTTAGGGTTATTAATTATGGGTAGTAATGTGTTGCCTGAAGTTTATCACTTTCTGGCTAATTTGTTTGCACTGAATTATTTTACTTTTTTGTGAAATGCGGCGAATAAAACTTTTTGTTTGTTGTAATTGTTTAGGGAGATCCAGGACCCTTTGGTGAACGTGGATATGACGGAAAGGATGGAGAGCCGGTAAGTTACACTGATTGAAGTGTTTCCATTTAGTTGATCCAGTTCACATACAGTCAAACCTCTACTAATGGCTACCTCTCTACAACAGCCAACTCTCTACAAAAGTCACTTCTTTTTTTCCGGCAGATGTCCATACATTCACCCTTATTTAAATCTCTCTACAACAGCCACCTCTCCCCTAAAGCACATCTCACCTGCCAAAATGTCCTCTTGACAACAGCCAGTTAATCAATAACTGACTCATGGTGTATATGAAACTCCATTTTTATTGTAAAAGGTCGTGAAACTTGATATGTACATGTGCCTTGCATCATTGGTGGCTGTTTCTGTTTGGTTTCTGTGTTACATGTACCTTGCATCATTGGTGGCTGTTTCTGTTTGGTTTCTGCGTTATTGATACTGACTTAGCAATTTAACATTACAACGTTGTATGTGTGTAACTTGTTATATCTCTCCTTTGCAAACTTCATTACAGTTATACACTAAGTTTTAACTAAACTAGACCATTTTATTTGGGTTTCCATCAACAGGAATATGTCTTTCAGGTTTTCACTTTTTGACACCATATACATGACATTGCCCCTTAAAGTAATGCTCCCTCTTTGTTTACGTCTCATTTCTACAGGGACAGGATGGAATGGCTGGGCCTCCAGGACAGTCAGGCCCACCAGGAGAAAAGGTTCTTCTGTAACACTAAATTTCTGTTCTTGTCACATGTCAGTTGGACAATCTTTGTTTACTGTTGCCTTTTTTATCTCCTCATTGACATAAATTTCTCAAAAACATTATATGTGGTGTAGCAAACAGATATGATTAATTAAAATAGGCAGTCTGATGTTGTTCATGTAGGCAACTGTTTTCTGTTGCTTTGACAAAAACCAACAATTTTTATTGTTAAAAATAAAACTTTGTTATTTGTTGTAATGTATTTTCATGTTAGGGTGAGGATGGTGTACCTGGATCAGATGGTACTCCTGGTAGCCGTGGTGACACTGTAAGTTGATAGACTCCATGTTACCGTATGTCTATTCACTAATAGATCACAAATGACATCAAAATGTGGTAAGAACAAAAAAGTGGCAAACAAGCCATTAGGCGAGTTAGTCACTGATGTTCTTACCACATTTTAATGTCTTCTGTGATCTATTACTGAACAGATGCATGGCAATACGGAATCTATTCATCTAATATAATATAGAAACCATAAAATTGTTATTGACATAATCTTTGCATCTGCCCTCCAGTAGATCATAAGTAGGAACCACTCAAACCCCAAGAATAATTTATCATGCAGGTGAACCTCCCTTTGCAACCACCTCTTGTAAATGACCATCTCACCTCAGTGACCAGTTTTCCAAAATACTAAAAGTTTCCAAGTCAAATCACTATATTTGGCACCTCTTGTAAGCGACCACTTCTTGTCCTAGCTTGATATTTTGGATGGTCCCTTATGGGAGGTTCGACTGTATTACATAAAGTATGATAGCAGGACACCAGATACATGTACATTGAACTTTTACAGGAGAAAATTGGTTGTAATTGAATGGTCCCAGCTGGACTGCTAAATTACCCTTCTGGTGGTTTGACTAGGTCAAGTCTCTCATGTTCCAACCTGAAACATGTACCTTTTGTATGATAAAACCACTAGGGATGGACTGGTCTCTGCTTAACTCACTGCAAGATGCAAGGTGCAAGCATGATTTGACATAATAGTACAGTGATTTTCTGGTCATTTCAATTGGAATCGAAAAAGGGTGTACATCATTTGGTGGATTTCCCTTTTTTAACACAAACTTTTCACTCAAATGAGCTACACCATGGAAGTGTTTGGTTAAAAATTTTGTTTGTTCTGGCAAATGGTAAATGTTTTAGATAGTTCAATTCGGACAAAGCACATTGCTCCAGTTCTTGGAAATATTAAATATTTTAATGTTGATGTGCATAATGGTGCAATGATGTATTTAAGACACCTTTATGTATATTTGTTTTTGGGGATGTTTTTTTTTTTGCAGTGGGTTGAAAGTAGCATCAATGCCTGCCATCTTTGTTTCCAATGAAGTTAAGGTGTTACTCATTAAAACATTAATCGAGTACACTTGTGTTTTCTCAAGTTTGTTGGCAGGAGTCTAGCTTGCTTGTGAACTCTAAAAAGAATTTACAAGTCGACTTTGTTAGCCATGATTTGGAAAGGAGTTAGTGTATGGCTTTTTCTGTTGCAGGGTCCTCGTGGTTTACCAGGAACTCCTGGATTACCTGGCAGACCAGGGCAAATGGTATGTACACTTTTTTGGAGATGCAAGCTAAAAAAGGTAGCATGCTGCGCTACCATTGTTATTTTTTTAAAAAACTGAGAGAAACAATGTAGCAGGTTTTTTAACGTTTGCCACTTAAAGGCATGCTTGTAGCAAGTTGTAGGGTAAACACCCGCATATAAGAACAAGTGGATTAAGAACATCAGGCTAAAAGTTGGCCAATAAAGTACCATATATATAAGAACCAATTCAGCACGATAAGTAAAACATGTTCTTATGTAAAAAGAAAGAGGATGCCAGAATAAGAAATCACTTATAACTTAGGCATATTAAAGGACTATGGTGTGCTAGACCATACAAACTCTAAGAGCCATACTGTACCTGACAGAAAGGATAGGACTGTGGGATTATTACAGTTGACACCATTTTGCTGACCTTTACCAAGGGGATGATGCTGAGCTAAATTATACCTCTAGTATTGTATAATGTATAGTATTCCTGACACAAATTCTAAGAACATTTTCGGGCTGATTTCTCACTAAGCACCCAGTTAATTAGAACTTGATCAGCCTGAACCCCAAAATCATAGGTTCATATATGAGGATGTTCACTGTATTATTAAGGACAATCAATTTGTTTGAAAACATTTCTGTTGTGACAGAAGAATGAGCATTTTTTACCTGGCCACAACTGGATTGATTTGATTGTGTATTGACTAAAGGAGCTTAGTCGCGTTATTTTTGAGTTATTTTTGCCATGAACAACCTAACCCTACCCTTTCCTTTACTGAGATAGAAGATAGATTTGAGATCATCATAACCAGAGGTGAAGGAGTGTGGCTTTATTCACCTCCCAGTCCTTTGGCTGTTTCTCTAATCCAAATGTGAAGATATACTTAATATGCTCTCACCAAAAATATGCCTGTGCAGAAGAGCTTTGTTCTGGGGTGTATATTACGCCCTGTCATGGTTTAGTCAATTGAGAGTAGCCTGTGTTGCAGGAAAATATTTTCCCCTAAATAACTGGTGATATGTTAGCATCTGGGAAACAGGCTAGTTGAGGGGAGCTGAGTTTTGCTCTGTGTAGATGTTGCTGCCTCCTAGTCATCTGGACAGTTGTACTTGTCATGATCCATGTGTTCATTACGTTTTATCATAAGTAACTTTCATGGATGCTGAATTCATGATGAATACAAATCATAAATAAAACAGTTACTTACAAATATACGTTTGAAATGTTACTGTTTTAGGTTTTAAAATTTAAGTCATTCAGTGATTACTTGAGGAATTACACTTACTTTCTTGTAATAATTTAAAATAACATTTTAGGGACCTGCTGGCCCAATGGGAAGTGAAGGACCCCGTGGACCACGTGGAGAACCGGTGCTGAGTTGGTTTTTGTTTTGTTAGTAAGAAATCAGTGCAAAAGGGTATTTCACATCATCACAAGCTGGAAAAATCCATCCATCCATATTGCTGTATATTTTAATTCAGGGTTGTCACAGGTCAGGAAATGATCAGGGAAAAAACATTCTTCAAGGTCAGGGAAAAGTCAGGGAATTTTATTTTGAGTCCGGAAAATTGACATTTTGAAGAAAAGTCAGGGAAATTTGAAATAATTTAACACGGCTGTTTTAATACCATTGAGGGCTGGAGGAAACAATCAGGGTCACTGTGATCTCAACTATATTTTTCCTTAATGAAGAGGGAAAATTTGTTGAACACTTATCAGTCTTGATGAACGAGTAGAAAGGACAGCTGTAAGGGAAGGCTATTTTGTATTTATGTGTCAGGGAAATTTGATTTTTTTTTTTTATCAGGGAAAAGTCAGGGAATTTTGAAAAGTGATGTCTGTAGCTACCATGTCATTTGATAACATGTGGTATTTTAGAATAAAAAAATTCCATCCATCGTTCAGTCATCTGTCCATGTGATTTCTGAGAATAAAAATAATACAGAGAAACAAGCATGTGCTTAGTTTAAGTTGAACTATAAGCCAGTTTTTTTTTATCTCCATTATCAACAAGGTACAACTAAGTTGACTACTCCTCATTACAACAATGATGGCAAGTTTTCAAATTGTTTTAGAAGACACTACACAGTGTAGTGAAGGTTCCCTTTCTCCTGTTTTTCTCCTGGGTATAATTACACCTAGATTAACTATTATTAGGATAGTGATTATTTTTAAGTTGAACAATTATGAGCTTCTTTTAAGAATTTTTTTTTAAATATAGCTCAACATTTTCATGAAAAGTAGATAGTATAAATTACTGTTACATTACCATATCATACTGTATACGTGTATGTGACGGGCCAGATGATATGAGTTGGTCTGAAAAAAAAAGCCACCTGACCACACGCAAAAATTCATTTAGCATTACAAATGTTCACCAAGACACTAAATTATTCAAAACGTCTTGACAAAATCAAGTTCAGTAGTGGTGGTATGATAAAATATTTATTGACTGAGTCAGGTCGGGTCAGATGGGGAAGTATTTGCCTCTTCTTCCCTTTTGGACAGACCTTGTACACATGACATTTACATATCTGGCCCTCCCACTCAGTCGATAAGGTCATGTGCCTTTTGTAATGTGGCTGATGATCTTCTCTTCCTTACCAAGGGCGTCAAAGGACCTCCGGGCCCTCCAGGACGACCAGGTCCAACAGGAACTGCGGTATGTTATCCTGCTATTGTTATTTAGGAAACAGTGTTAAAAAAACAGAAACACTTTGCGTTGCAGTTTTTAGTAGTGTAAGAATTTATCAAGACTTCAGCTTTCAAGCTGACCCCGCAAAAGAAAATTGAATTTGAAATTATCAATATTTTAATCAAACTGGACGTTTCGTGTAAGATACACATTTAAAAAAAATACACACACTCCTAAATTTGGAAGACATGTTTCAATCTCGTTCATACTGCTAACAAATTTTGGTAAAATAACACATGCTTTAAGCACTTTTTTGAGGTTTGACATTAACTTTCTCGAGAATGCATAAGTGTTAATCACGTGGTCACTGGGAGAAATTAATTTAGGTGAGATGTTTCAAGTAATATTC
>Ga0126339_10002075_pt1 | contig 14181 bp, 14 predicted proteins | sample OrbTmetagenome_2_FD_92532 | JGI IMG/M metagenome (GOLD analysis project Ga0126339, IMG submission 92532) | Coral microbial communities from Petempiche,Puerto Morelos, Mexico - Orbicella T R C metagenome | ecosystem: Host-associated > Invertebrates > Cnidaria > Coral | place: Petempiche,Puerto... | reverse complement strand
TTGTTTTCAAACATGCAAAAAAATTAATTTTTGCTTTTATAGGTTGCAAACCAGAGATGTTTGTATATTCAAAGATCAGTTCAAGGAACAATCAAGTGACCGTAGTGTATGCAATACTGTTACACTTTGTGTGTTTGTTTTCGTGAGTGTAGCAGGTGAGGGAGGGGGGTTAAGCAAGAGACCATAAGTTAGCAGCAAATAGAGGTTCTCAAGGCTCCTCATATTTTTAAGGGTGGGGGGTCATGAAAGATACCACGGGCAAATTATCAAGGGAGGGGTTGAGATATCTGAAATTAGTAAAAATTGGCATTTGTAGCCAAATGAATTGATAATTGATTAATCCCTTTTTTTCCTCTGGGAGAATTGGGTCAGAGCAATAATTGTATCTAACCAAATATAATTTAACAGGTTTATTTGTTTGCTAGCAAATAATATGGACATTCTTTATCACATTTTACTCCTGTCTTGCTGGAATAGAGTAACAACAGCTATGCAGCTCAGTCACACACAGCAACAAACACTTACAACAGAACAAATGAATCCCTTTCATGTCTTTCCCACCTTATACAGGTAGAATATTAACACAGAAGCATATCAACACTACACTCACTCGTTCTCTGACTGATTAGTGGAATGCCGATAAGATCTTCTGTTTCTGCATCTTAGTGGTGGGCCAACCAGCGACAACACAGTTGTAATTCATAATCACTGTGTAGTCTTCATGCCCCATTATACATCTAATACGCTCAATACTACCATCAAACATCATTATCCTTCTCGCTGGAACTAATTCTTTGCAGCAGCGATACTCTCGTGCACCAACAAGGGTTTCTGTCTTGCATAAACCACATGAACACCTAGAACGAACAGGAAGGCCAACGTCTGACTTTCACTTATGAAAACAAGGCAATCTTACTCTAAAATTAACCTTACTAACTTACCAGGTATAAACAGAAATGCAACTCTCAAATCTGGCCTCCAAAGTTGCACGAGAAATGCCGTCTTCGTTTTCATCATCGGAGTCCATTTTGTCTTTGCCCGTGTGAGCAGCGACTTGAACAACTGGTTCATCTTGATATGAAAGACCAGGACATATCCTTATCTCGAGCTCATCGATTCCTGATACTCCGTCTTGTTGCTGATCTTCGGATGATGACCTAGTGGAGTTGGAATCGCTTTCTACCATATTTTTTAAGGTTCAAATGCTTTGTTAAATGAAGACAACACCACAAAAAAGCATCTTTGTGCAAACCCTGTGACATCACAACTCACACTAACCTGTACCCAGGTTCCCAAAATGTCTCCCTTATTTAGGACAAATTTGGAATGCTCGTGACCCTAGGATTTCTTTTTAACACTTTTCTAATGGATTTTTCCTGTATTTTCTGATTCTCGGCACACGAATGTCAATATTTCTGTGAAAAAAATTTGTTTCATAGGCACTTTAAAGGAAGACATTTTCTATACACCTTATTCCAAAATGGCCACCATTTTAGTATTCTTTTGTTTACTTGAAAATGAGCCCTTGTTGCCTCGTTTAAGGGAATATATTCTTTTGAATTTCCAGTTTAAGAACGAGGTAAAAAGGGCTAATTTGCAAGTAAACAAAAGAATACTTAAATGGCGGCCATTTTGGAATAACGCGTATTGGTGATCATAGTAAACATGTTTCGGCCTAGTATGAGCACAACATAACTAAGTACAACTCAAACTGGAAGATATTAAAAGATTCTGAAGAAAATCAGATTAGAAGGAAAGATGCTAGGAGTGTTGCAAACTCTTAAAAATGTGGTATTGCCAGGATACTCTTTTTTGCAAGATACCACAGTACAAAACAAAAAGAAAGGCACAGGGGGCATCAGTACAAGGCAAAGAAGTTGGCCTTGCCGTCAACTAAGTTATTGAGACAATAGCTCTACGAGGGGATGTGCGAAAGCTAACTGTGATGCTTAATGCCTGTCTGATACATTTACTACTGTTTGTGTGTGATATCCTGGAAATATCCATCAAATAGACTGAAAGACCACGGGATCAACTCTCCTCCTCCTCAGTGTGTAAGGCTACTGTTATTAACTGCTTTACAGCTCCAAGATGCCCTAAAGATGTTTTTTTGGAGGATTAGAACACTAGTCTCTTCTCCCATAATCACTCTTAAAACTTTCATGCGGCAAGACAGGAATAAAACCTCTGCATCACAAGGCTGTTTTGGTCGTGCCAAGATGCCCGCCAATTTTGGGCTCTTTCAGCCAACTTCAAACAAGCGAAAAAGCAGTTTTTCGTTACTATACGTGACAAAAATTTGGCAGTGTTTCTAAGTAAGGTTCAAACTTTATTACTGAGGAAAAATCTCAGATTTGAACATTTTGTCTTAGTGGCACTTTAAGTGCCTTAAGTTTGTGGGTAATCCATCTTGTCCCACTAGCATGTTTTGGTTTCACTGATCCTTCAACAAACTCTGATGAAGCTTTGTAAATGTTACTTAGCTCTCAAAGACTTCACAGCCTTTTAGGACTCTTCTCGAAAAGATAGCAGAGCTTCAATAGGCAGTCATCAATCTCTTTAAGATGAGTGCTGCTTAAAGCATCTTTTAATGCCAACTCCAAGCAATGAGCAAATGGACACCATGAATAGCCACCATAATAGAAACCATGGATATTCCTTCTTCAGAATAGCTTGTACTCCTCCCTTTTCTCCTCTATTAGTACTGCAGCCATTTCCCCCGAGTCCACCTTGTACTGGTGGTGTTGTGGCTGTTAAGACTTTTAGACCAGCATCACTAAGAGCCTTCTTTATGCCATCAACAACACCTTGAGCATTGGAACTTGACAGGTGTTGTAAGGAGAGGTACCTTGTCTTCACTGCAATCTCTAGCTCTTTGTTAATATAATCTGTTTGTTCTCCATCTGGATCAAAATAAAGAACGAAAAAGGCTTCTTACTCAGAGCTATCTGTGGTCCCATCATACAAGATGCTATACTACTCTGTATGTTAAATATTTTGCCAGAAACAGCAGACCCCATAGTACTTCCAATTGTACCTAAAACTGTGCTTGCAGAAGTCATCATTGTGCAGCAAGGAACATTTTTCTTGTCTGTTCCATGTTTACCAGTACTGTAACCTTGTTTTCATAATGCTCTCTTGAAATTGAGCACAAAAATACCAGGTAATTTGGGAATAGGAGACTTGGGTAGCACTGAACAGTGAAACTGACAAGAGGCCAGGGACACATGTTGATAGTTCATCCTCAGAGGATGATGTTTTAGTTACACACATAATTTCAGGAGACACCAAAGATGATGAGGCAGACTCAGAGGAGACCATAGTTTCACAGACCCTGCCATTCACAGTTATGGGGATTGTACACAAGTTAGAAAGACAACACCTGAAGGCACCTTTCAATAAGTATGAGCAAAGATGGAACCTGGACCAGACAACATGTTTAACGAAAAGGCTATAAGTGTTTTATTGTTCTATGGATTTGGTTTCAAACATGTTGGCTACATTGCCCAACTGACTAAATTTGTCCATCTAGTTCTCCAATAAGGATGGCTACACCATGCTGCTCTCTGATGTTAAAATTAGAATAACATGGGACAAACAAGGATACTGTAAAACTTACTTCTAAAGGGGAATGGCCATCCCAAGTTTTAAGAACCAGTGCAAAAGCTTAAAATTGTTTAACTTCTTGTTCCAATTTAATAACACTTTAAGAATCTCAGTCAGTACATTACTGTACTCCGTATAGACAGCAGGAAATCATCAAATAAAACAATTTAGTTAACACTTATGAGTTATAGTTGTCACTTACATTTAGGATATATATATTTTATGAAAAGTATTCAACAGTATCAATAAAATGTTTCATAATATGTACAGTCCATGGTAGTTCTGACTTTGATCTGAAATAAATAGATATAGTGCAGAATTCCTAAGAAAAAAGATATTTCATCCAATTCGCAATTCTGATCCCCTGTTAATTCTCTATATATAAATTTTCGACATGGCTTGCTTTGTTATTCGCCTGACGATATCCTTGTAATGTGATGACATATTGCGTTACAGCACTTATCTTCTCTCCTGTATCTTCATTATCTCTATCTTAAATCTATGATGCACTTTTTTCAAATTAACATTTCTCCCGTATTATTTCTAGTTGTCAGATGGCATAGGTTTTCAAATTGCTTGTCTGACATGTACGCATTGCATGCCTATTTTACACAAGTTGTAACCTCCTGCACATGAGTATAGGGTACTTGGAGCCTCTTGTTTAATGATCCTTCCCCAGCTGGAATTGAACATTTAGATAGGGTTGTAATCTCCCGCAGAGCTAAGTAAGTAAGTAAGAGACTTTATTTTATGAGGGTGACACATGACAGTATCTAACATTACTGATAAACTTGTGGCCCTCTAAACAATACAAAATATGAATAAAAACTATACTAGAAATAGATATTATTTACAACAGAAATAAAAATAAAAATATTTTTAGAATTTCATAATGGGACAAATCAATTTAAAACAAAGAGCATGCAAACATCTATCTATTGTCATTAATTTATATCAAATGATCCCTTTGTCTTCTTACTCTTTGTCTTCTTTGTCTTCTGATGTGGGAGTTTTTGTGGCAAATCAGGCTTTTTTGCGACATGGCTCATCAACCACTGGGGCTACATTTCATGCAGTCAGTGAGACACTGCCACCAAGGATCTTGCAATGCTCGATGTATGCTTCCCTGTGGTCTAAACCATCATGTATAATATCGAACAGCCAATGAGAGTGATTTTTCATAGTTTCTTACATTCTTCACATTACTGAGGAACTAAACATATTTAGGCATTTTCTGTTTAACTATTAAACTTGTTTATGTTGGCTGTTAGGAATATATTCCAGTACTGGGCCATTGCATCAAATATCAACTTTACCTCATTTCTATTATATTTGCAATTTGAACTTTAAGTATACTTGAAACTTGATTAAGGCATTCCTGGAGGCTGGATTGACCTTTTCGGAATGGTTTCATTTGTCTACATATTAGAGATTAATGTCAGAGTAGCCTACTTGCAAAATTTCTTGACTGGAAAACGTCCTGTGTCCGAAATAGAAGCAATACAAGTTTCGTTTCAAAGGAAGAATTTCATGGCAAAATAGTGATACGATGCTGGACTAATGGTGTTTGCGGTTGACAAGGAATTTCCTGTTGCTGACATTGTTGACACATCCATTTCATAAAACCAGTTGATAATGAAACACGAAACTCTCTTTGATCATGGACGTGACACCGAAAAGAGCTCTGGCTGCGTTAGATGGCAAATTTCGAGAACACTGGTACATATGTTTTTTTTATGCATGTATTCTTGAGTGGAGTTTGTGTTTCCATTTTGACATGAATTAACACTATAATTACGCGATCTACGTTTCTTTGCAGTTTCAGATCTACTCCTCCAGGACTGAGACATAAGCTGGCACATTTTTCGTGTAAGAGCAGAGAAAGTACTGAACAAGCCAGAAGGCGCTGTTATAAGCGCTTATTCAGAATATTGTGGGTAGGTCACAACCTCATTTCAATTTTCTGCCTGGAAATGCAACATAATATGCTCATCCTTATCGCATGAAGAAATTGTGCATGATGTTTAAAATTGTGAATGGGGAGGGTCCGTATTATTTTACAAGTTATAGAACCTATGTTAAAAGCACCCATTCTTATAATACTTGAGCTTCTTTTCATGATCATCTGGCAGTGCCGAAATGTCGCTCCAACGCAGGCCTACGAACATTTCATGCAAGTGCCACTTACCTGTGGAACTGTCTAGACGACAAATTTAAAACTATCACACGTGAAAGAAACTTTCAGAAACTTTTAGTGAACAACTTTTTACAAAGTAATTCAGACCGTGAACATTTCTCTAGAACATTTTGAAAATGTCTTGTAATATATTCAAATACATTTTATGAGCATGTTGTATTATATTTTAACTTCTTCAATATTTTTTTCAATATTTCAATATTTTTTTTATATATAGCCCGCAATGTAAACTACTGGGTTACCAGTAATTGTGTCAGCTATTAAAGTGTTTTATTTATTTATTTATTTATTTACTTCTTGCTGGCCTAATCACGACCTTCAATCGCACATGGCATGAACCAATTGAATACGTGGTTATTCACTCGCTTATCATTGTGGCCCGTCCTGAAAATTAGAAATTTCATCATACTTTTTGAGCAACGAGCCGAAGGAAATCCAATTTGACTGCAATGCCTAAAGCTCTTTGTACGGCGTCCTAGGATTCACTGGAATATTTTTTTAGATCTTCAGAATAGTGGCATTATATCATCACAGGTTGTCTTTGATTTCACACAGGGTTCATACCCTTTTTCAGAAACAAATTTCCAGGACTTTTCCAGGACTTTAAAATTCACATTAACCCTTTCACTCCCAAGATCTTAATGTTAATTCTCCTTACTGTCTGCCATACATTTCATATTTTTTTACTTGAGTTTAACAGATTTTCAAAACTTTCCAGGACCAGTAGCCCTTTTCCAGGACTTTCCAGTCCTGGAAAATGCCACAATAGGGTTATTGAGAAGACAAAGTTCCCCTTTCAGTTATGCATTTCACAATTGTTCACTAATAATTGATTATTTCTGTCTATTCTCAGGTGTATCACGTGACAATATGCGATCTTCATGATGCAAATTAGCCATCTGTTCGTTAGTGGATTTCTGTTCTATTTTTGTTTTCTCTATAGTTTTCCCATTGAATGTCAAATAAATGAATGAAAGTTATACTTGATGGGAAAAATGTGTTATGTTAACACTTCATTATTTACAATAAGTCAATATTTATTTGGCAATAAATGAGTGACTTTGTTTACATTTGTCTAGAAAAAATAATGACTTTCAGAATGAAAATGGGGTAACTAGTCTAAAGATAAAGAATCTAAAGATAATGAGAGACAACAACTTCAATGCCTTGATTGAGAAGACCTCAATGAAATACTAAAAGAAGTACACTATCACATCAGTTTGAAGATTACTAGTCAACTAGAACTTGGGGCATTCTTAGGATTATGGGGGCAGTCGTTGTGGTTTTTCCTGTTATGTGTAGAACTTCCACACCATTAACATGTTTTTCCACCTAAAATAACATCTGAGTTTTCAGGGGCAGCAGCAATATGAGATGCTGATGTTTCTGGTGCCATGCGACACCCATCCAGAATCCCTTCACCTACAGCATTTTGTGTCATCACAATTGCTTCTTCTTGTGAGATTCCTGCCTCTTCCTCTTCTTCTCCATAAGTGTGCCTTATCCGGCAATTCTTCACATACTTTTTCCTTAAAGATAAAAGGAATTTCTTACACCTCTGAAATTATAGCCCTGATTTGCCACTTATACAAAATCTGTAAAAGAGGGATCATCCTATTAACTACTGTAAATGTTCTAATAAGCCATCCTCCTCGAATAATCTCCAACCTTGAGCTTGAAGTTTCTAAGAAGCCCCCCTCCGACACTAATAAACCTCCTCCCATCCCCCTAAGATATTCAAAGCATAATTGTAAGGCGGATAACTTCTTTGTACACATGTCCTCTAGCAATGGCCTCAAATTCAAGAACATAATTTTTCTCAATATGTATTTGTCAGCATGTATTTGTTACAGTTTTTTGATAACTAGTATTGATGAAAAAGATGTGCCTAGTGCATAAAACATTCAGTAAAGCCTACCACGATTCCAAAAAGAATGACTGGTTTTGAATCTCAACAGATCACTTGACTGTTTAAGAACCCCTCTCCTTTCTCGCCCCCCACCTCAGAGTCTTAGAAATAAATAAGCCCCCCCTCATTAGAGCATTTTTAATATAATCACTGTTATTGCTAGCCTTATGGTCAACCAGCATTGAGTGCCAATTTGAGCTGCAGTCTCCACAAATCAGTTGTATCCCCAGCAGAATAAAATCCAACATCTACGTTTATCAGGGATGTCTGGCCATATTAATTTTATACACCCTGCAGGGTAACCACAAATATACAGTTTTTGGTTACATACTGGGTTCCCTGGGTTTTGAATCTGTGAGCTAATGGATTTTAGAAAGCAAAGGCTTGGTTTCATTATCTACTGCTGTGCAACTTAGTTGGACAAAGCATGCAAGAATTTTTTCTAACCAAGGATGAATAGGAAATTGGTTCGTAGTCATAGTCAAAATATGAGATTTCAGATCAAGTACACATGAAATACAGTGGCTCTCCTTCATTTTACTATCCTGTTACATAATTACTATACTAAGCCTTGACAAAAATGATCAATGAAATAGGTATTATTAACCTTAGTTCTTGCTCCTCGGCACGATTTCTTTTCCTTTGCACTCTTTCATTTTTCAGCATCTGTTTTGTATCATTCAAGCCTTTTCATTTGTTCCTTGTTGTCATGTTGGTACTGGGGAATTTAAAAGCAAGCAATGTAACATGAGGTAAAAATACTTGATACCATTCCATAGAAATTATATGCACATAGAAAACACGAAAGCTCATGTATATTCAACTTTTTCTTGTGTGAGAGAAAATATAAGTGGCTCATGGGATATTACATGGTATAGCTCTTGAAATTGTTGTAAAACTATGTGTATGTATATATCAAACAAAGCACATTTGTATATGCACAGGTCTACATTACTGTTGCCAAAGCATTTCTTTCTCAGTATGGTTCTGAATGATTAAAAAAAAAAATGAAAATCTCTAAGCTGCCCACCACCCCTAAACATTAAAATTTCAAAACTGAAATCTGTTTGGAATATTACTCACCATCTCCTGTAATCCGCTGAGTACTGGAAGGCCCATCCTTGAATACGAATCTACAATCCAGTGGTACCGAGCTCCCTCGTCTTTATACAGCCATGACATGTTAGCTTGAATGAGGCCCAAATCTGTGGAGGCTTGGTAGTGTTTTTGATGGAGATTTGTATCCTTGGCCCTAAATTTAGGCAGTACACTAAATGTAGCCTCTGGCAAGGTAGAGTGTCCTTAACCTAATTCTGGGTCAATTGCACTATTTGCATTTTTTGCCCTCTCAGTACACTCTATCTCATAGGCCAGCCCATGAAACTCACATTTTAGGGGGTTAGCAGAGTGAGAAGGCTCTCCTTGGCATTTCATGTTAGGGTAAAACCCACTTTCATCTTCAACACACTCCTTGCAAGAAAACTTTACCAATGGATGGAAAGAACAAGAAACCCCTTCCCATTCATGAATGCCCCTACTGTGGTATTTGCCAAGTATCAACATGGTAACTCTGTACTTCTCAGGGCTGCAGCTAGCCTGAACTAGCGTACAAAACAAATACAGGACATAAGTACCTCCAACAGGGTTGGGCAAAAGTTACAAAGCAGTACCAAGGCCAATGATAACCACCACCGCAAATCTCACTTTTCAAAAAATGGCCAAATTCACCAACCGCACCCCAACAACCAGGGACAACACTGGCAAAGGCCACTCACTCCATTCTGCAAACGGCAGGAGAAGGTGGAGCAAAAACAGTAGCAATCCACTGTGTGCCAGTGACTGTAAATTAGTGGATTCAAAAACCCAACCTGGGATATTTAAAGCTGGAAGGATTAAAGGTTATTTGTTAAGCTGGGGCAAACTTACAACAGACCCACATATTTTAAATATGGTCAAAGGATGCAAAAAAGCACATGGGGACTAGACGAACCTTCTTCTTATAGGACTGTATTTGATAAACTTCTATGAAACCGTACACAACAAACTTGCATGATAGAAAACGTGGCAGTTCAATCGACCACGAGGTTTCAACTAACAGAACAAAACTGCGCATGACAAATATGCTAATGAGCGAAACAAGTCAAGCATGTCCAGGGACAATAGCCTTTCCTACCCTCCCTGAAGACTTTTTGGTTCTCTTATTGTTCTTGAGGACAAATAAACCAATCAGAATCAACTTACTGAGCATATCTTTAGAGGACTTTAGGGGTCCTAGAAAGACAGTTTTTCTTCCTGCAATTGTGCGCTCATAGAGTGCAGGTTATCATGGCAAGCTGCGGGCCAAATCTACAAACTTAAAGCAGCTTCCTGGAATTAAGAAAGAAAAATGGTAATGTACATTACTGCTACAAAGTTGAATTCAACTTTCGGAATGATTGGTAAAGCCACAGGTGATAAAATGACTGCAAAAGTGGTTAGGAGAAACTCAAGAACTTTCACTTTAGCATGAAGAATTAATTTGAACATGCGGTCGTGCAGCAAAGCATGTCTGCAAAATTTTCATCAATTTTTTGCTTTTAAATAGGTTTCGTCACCTCCCTCAGCTTGAATGAAGAGTTATTGTTATGGAACTTCCTTTTGCATTTCTTTCATTTGGTGCCCTGTTTTGGGGAATTTCAGTTTTTTTTTTAAACGGAACAGTATTTTTGCATGCTGGATTTCTGCATATTTAGTTTATGATGACCTCCTCTGTTTTGTTTGATTAGTTTATTTGCTTCGTTCAAATATATTTTTTGGAGTCTTATTCAGCTACTACAGAACTGCCGAGAAAAGAACTAAATGGCCACTAATTAAGCACAGTTGAAATACGATTGATCTTAAAATAATTAGCTTGTTTTTGTAGTCTTTTTGACTTAGAACTTTAATCTTTCTTTTGCAGCACTGTAGTATTTTGTCATGCAGCAAAGAAATTATTTGATTTCTTGTTTTCAAATTGGTTTTTACACGTGCCTTTTGCATTTATTTTCCGTTGTTTTCTCAAATGTTAGCCGTTATAATACAAGAATTACAATTCTGTTGTGTTTGGTTTCAATTTGTTCTCCAGTCACATTTTCCTGAGCTCTGCGCTTATTCCGTATTTATACTTGTGTTTTCTTATCAGCGTGTACTTAAACAGCAGTACAAGACCTAAGATCAATTCTGCTAATTCTGGAGATTTCCTTAACCTGACAAACATTGTGTCAGGCCAAGAAGTTTTGGAAAATGGAGTTTCGACCTCATTTGCATCGGGAACCAAGATCGCCACGAGCACGATCAAGAGAAAGTTTCTTCGATGAAGACTGCTCTACTCTCCTAATGGGACCGAAAGTTTTAACCCAGTGATGTTACAGATCATCCTTAGTGGCGATGTTCAACCACAGCCTTGCCCAATCTCAAAACAAAAGCAAAATTCCCAGCCTAGACAAGATACCAAGGAAAATTATTCAACTGCGTCCGCGTCCGTGGTTGGCCAACATGTAAATTTGTGCATCAAGATTGCTCATTTGAATATTCGTTCGTTAAAGTCGCATGAACACTTTCCACTTCTGCAACATACTATTGAAGAACATGACTTTGATATATTTACTATATCAGAGACTTGGCTTGACTCGACGGTTGATAATCAAGTAATGCAAATCCCGGGATTAGCATTCTTCCGCCAAGATCAGGGAGAACATAAATCCGGTGGCGGCCTTGCAGTATACATCAGAGATACATTCAAAGCGACACTTCTAAAGGATGTCTCGGGAATTAGCGACGAAAATTTTCAACAGCTCTGGATAAAGGTCCAAGTTCGACACTGTAAATCAATTCTTATTTGCACTGTTTATAGACCATCTAGTGCTACATTAACTTTCAGCAATGGTATGTCAAGTAGTCTACTGGATATGTTACTGCTTGGCAATGATATCATCATTCTGGGTGACCTAAATTGCAACATTCTTGATGATAAAGCGGATAGTTGAACCTTGAAGGAACTTTGTGCTACTTTGAACCTGACACAATTGGTGAAGGAACTGACTAGAATCACAGAAACAAAGCGCTCACTGATTGATGTCATTATGTGTACCGACCCTACCCTAGCGGAGTCTTGCTCAGTCGTAGCGTCCTCAATAAGTGATCACAACTTAGTTGAAGTTACATTGAGGATAAGGCGCCCTAAAGTCAAAGCCAAATATGTCACTGTAAGAAGCTATTCCAGGTACACATCCGATAGCTTTTGCGACGACCTCTCTCTTGTCCCGTGGCACATAGTACACTTCTTTGATGACATCAATTTTCAAGTGGAAACATTTAAGTCTCTCTTCTTAGATGTGTTGGATCAGCACGCGCCCATCAAACGCATAAACATCAAATCCCGCTCTAATCCATTCATAACACCTGAAATAAAGCAGCTCATAAAGACCAGGGACTGCTGGCATAAGAAAGCCATTCAAACTAATGACAAACTGTGCTGGAACGGATATCGCTTCTTTCGACAAGAAGTGAAACCAGAACTGAAGCTTGCTGAAAAAATCCATGTAAGGAACAAAATTGCTAACAGCAGAGGAAATACAAATATCATTTGGAAGATCTTAAATCGATGCATGTCTTGAGGTATTGCTAAACGTCCAAGCACTTTGGAGGACCATAAGACATTGGCAAATATATTCAACAAGTATTTCACATCAGTATGTGAACTTACTGCCTATAAAGCGAACTTGATAACAAGGGAACAAGGTTTCGATAAAGAATGTGGTCCTAGGAAGGAAAGTATGGAAACCGGCCTACATGCTGAGCTAGAAGGATTTGAGTTTCAAAATGTGAAAGAAACTGATGTCAAGTCTGTCATTAAGAGTTTACCTTCCAACAAAGCGCCAGGATATGATAAAATCTCTGCTTGTGTCCTGAAAGACAGTTGTGAGACCATCGCACCTGTGATCTCTAGACTGGTAAATAGTTCGTTTCAAATGGCTGCCTTTCCCAAAGCATGGAAAATTGCTGAGGTGATACCTGTACCCAAAGAACCGGCCAACAACAGACTGATATCATTGTTACCCATTCTATCGAAAGTAAGTGAGAGACTGGCACACAAGCAGTTTGTGGAATTTTTAACAACGAATGATAAACTGTTGCTCTACCAAAGTGGTAATAAGAAAATGCATTCGACAGAAACTGCCCTCATAAATGTTTCAGACAATCTTTTGAAAGCAATTGAGGAAAAATCAGCCTCATTACTTGTACTGCTTGATATGTCAAAAGCTTTTGACAGTCTTAATCATAATCTATTGCTAGAAAAACTATGAAAACTTGGCCTTAAAGCTTCGGCAGTTTTCTGGTTTAGCAGCTATCTATCTAGTAGACATCAAAGGGTACGATATGAAGATTCAGTTTCAGAAATGTTACCCTTAACAAATGGAGTACCTCAGGGATCAATCTTGGGTCCAGTGCTTTTTACAATTTATATCAATGATTTAATTAGTGCTATTACCTACAGTCAAGCTGCCGCGTATGTCGATGATAGTCAATTGTACTTTAAATTTTCTGTATCAGATTCATCAAGTGCTATGGCAGCTGTAAACCAAGATCTTAGGAATATCAGTAAATGGTGCGCAACAAATGCTCTACTCATAAACCCTGACAAGACAAAATTAGTGGTTGTTGGCTCAGCACAACTTATTAAGAGGCTACCTCCTATTTCATGATCTTTGTTAGGCAAAACTATCTCACCAGTTCCATTTGCCAAGGATCTAGGGGTATATATTGACCAATGTCTTACTTATGATGTACATATCACTAAGACAGCCTCTAGTTGCATGAACCAGTTGGTACATATCAGAAGAATTAAACATCTCTTAGACAAGAAAACACTTTTATTACTTATAAAATAGCTTTGTTTTCAGAAAATTGTTTTATTGTTCCTCAGTGTGGGGGAACACATCTACACGTAATCTACACAAACTACAGTTGGTGCAGAACTTTGCAGCCAGAGTTGTATTAGGGTTAAGGAAGTTTGACCATATCTCTTAGGGTCGGAGATCCCTTAGATGATTAGATGTTACAGAGAAAGTTTTATTTAATGATCTAGTTTTAGCATTCAAATGTGTAAATGGTCTAGCTCCAGATTATTTAGTTAAATATTTTGTTAAACATTCAGCAGTCCACATAGGAACACAAGGGGATGTAATAGTTTTGTGGTTCCCCGATGTAGACTGTCGACAGGACAAGGGGCGTTTTACTATCGGGGTCCAAGGGAATGGAATGGGCTAGCTGAGAATATTAAGAATATGAAAGAAATTAACAGTTTTAAGAAGACTCTTTTTAAAAATATGTTTTATAAGAAATAATTGAATTTTTAATTTAAATTGTTATTGTAAATAAGTTTTTTAATTTCTAGTATTTTTTAATAGTTAGTTTATTGTGACTGAAAAGCCCTGTTAAAGGGAGTTCC
>Ga0126339_10002074_pt1 | contig 14181 bp, 8 predicted proteins | sample OrbTmetagenome_2_FD_92532 | JGI IMG/M metagenome (GOLD analysis project Ga0126339, IMG submission 92532) | Coral microbial communities from Petempiche,Puerto Morelos, Mexico - Orbicella T R C metagenome | ecosystem: Host-associated > Invertebrates > Cnidaria > Coral | place: Petempiche,Puerto... | reverse complement strand
GTTTCTCTAGAAACTAATTAATTTGCCGCTAATCTCTTTGTTCTGCTAGGAGCACTTCATGTGGCAGTCTATGATGCTGATGAGGCTTCGCTAGGTCAGCTAGATATTCCTGTTACTGGCTCCTGGAGAAAGATGAGCACGTGCCCACAGAAATCTGGCCAGGGTTATCTGGTGCAATTTACAGGAACCCCAAACGTAAGTTACACTGCTGAAATTTATGATGACGTGCCGAATGTGACATTAGGTAAAGAAGTGAGCTTTGACATCTCAACACAGTCCCCATCGCAGATATTTCAGTTCAAGCCAATGAAGGGAATCTCCAAGAAACAACTCGATATCACCGTGGAGTCAAATTCAACGATTTCAGCTTACTTAAAAGTGTCCCACACTTGCAAAAAGGTCGCAGCTAACGACATTAAGTATCTTGATTACAATGGCGGATCTTTGAGGCTAAGCTTTGATAAAAAGGGGCGGATTACTCTGTCTAAAGCTTCTGTACCTCCTCTGAAAGATTCGGGCGTCGCCTGGTTTATCGGCATAGCACTGAAGGACAAACCTGATGGTCGAAATGTCACAAAAACTGTACGATTAACTCTGACAAGCTCGTTTGACTACGACTACGGTAAACCGTTCTATTTTTTAATCGGTACGTCTTTCTTTGGAGGTATCGTGGTGGCGTTGTGGGCGTTGTTATGTTTCAGAGAGCCGTATATCCTAGCGCACGAGGACAGTCACCTTGATGACAATACTAATGCCAGTTTCTCTATTTCTGGCACTGGCTTTAAAGCCAATCTAAAAAGCCTGTTTTCGTCTTGCTGGGGACAAAACGGAGGAGAAAGTGACGAGCTACGCCCACTGTTGCGCGGATCAAGAGACCGGAAACCATTGACCTGGAAGGAAGTGGCTCGTGCCATGAAAAACGTTTTGTTTCACCACTGGTTCACTAAAGGACCCAAGACGTTCTCTTACACCACGTGCATTGTTGGCTTTGTCCTTTTGGTGGGCGCGTTTCAGTTTGTCTTTGAAGATTGGCATCTGATGATCCAGGATGGCGACAGGGACAGGTGTTATTACAATGACCTGTGCTATAGAGTGAGTGGATATGACATCCCGTTCAACTTGATGATAAGCAATTTAGCGTACATGATTCACGGCTTGATTCTCTGTTGGTCCGTGTGGATCATGGAAGCTGAGCTGCTGGCCTGGTGTCATAGAATGGAACGCAGGAACAGACTCAAAACCCCCCGTCTGCCCGTTAATCAAGTTGAACTGCCTAAGCATGTCCTGAAATGCGCCAACATTAATGCGCACTTTGCTACAATGTCTGTTCCACCTCTACTAACCAACCCAGAGGAAGCCATTTTATTGCATGCTGAAGCGCATAAGAGAAAATATACCTTTTCCATCGGCTACGCCTTTGCCTGGGGGTTAATTTTTGAGGGTTGCTTTTCCATGTTATATCATTTTTGCCCCACCAAATTAACTTTCCAGTTCGATACTGCGTTCATGTTCGTCATTTCAGGTTTGATTGTTCTTTCATTGTACAATGGCATCAGTTTCAAAGAGTGCGCTAATGGTCAGGAAATCCAACAGCCTGTGGATGCCAGCAATTTTTTCCTTTACTTCATAGTTCCGCTGTATGTGTTCAATTACTTCGGTTCTTTGTACTATTCCAATACTGAGAGCTTGAGTTTAGGAATGCAAATTTTTTTTGTACTTTGTCTGGTAGTATATTATATCATCATTTTTTCATGGGCGGGTGTAAAGCTATTTTACAACATATCAAGTTGGGGCGATTTTAAAAGGTGCGATGCGCTAACGAAGGCTGTGATATTCATTGTAATCGTGGCGCTTGGGAGCATTGTTCTCCCCGTGTTGTTTAAAACAAATTTTCCGAACATGTTTTTGTTCAGTTGCATATTAGCTTGCCTTCTTGCCATTATTGGCAAAGTTGTGATTAAGTTCTGGCGAAGCGAGCGCTCTCATTGGACGATTAAAAAAGTTGCATTCCGCATCTTCCAAGGCTCGTATGTTTTGGCCACGCTAGGGGTTATGGGTACTGCGGTCTGGATTTTTTCCCTGAAGGCAACGACAGATAAAGTGAAACCTCCCGAAATCTCTCGTGATCTGAACCAAGCCTGCGCGGTAGTGGGTTTCTTTGATTACCATGACCTATGGCACATATTGTCTTCCTTCGCGCTTCTAATGGGAGCTTATTTAGTCCTATATATCAGCGAATGAGCTCGAGGTATTCACTGTGATACTTATCAACCTGGCCTGTAGCAAGCGCGTGAAAAGAGGCGCGAACCGTTTTGTATCTGATTGGTTAAGTATGCTGTACAGATTTTCCAGCTCTAAGAGCTACAAAGGATCTGCTGTGATTTCCCTGTTATAAATGTATCCCCAAGAGATTATTACTACGTTTTGTTAACACGTATGTAGTTTGTACTTACTTTTAGCTCAAAGCCAGACGTTACGCGTCTTAATAAATGATTAATTGATTGATTATGTGAGGAAACTCCACGTAAACTTTATGATTGTACAAAAGAAGAAATTAGATATATTTTAAAGAATAAAAGTTGCTACAATAAACAGATTTTCTAATACATGTATACAGCTAAAGCAGAGTGTTTCAGTTTCAGTTTTTTTTTTATCGCACACTATTTACAGAAAAACAACCTAACGTAAGATGGTTTACAATGATATAGGAAAAATAAATACAGATAGAAATTAACTAGAAGAAACAATATTTAATTGTGTACAGTGACCAAAGTAGCCAATGAGCTACATTTGAGTGAATACATTTGAATGGTAAACAGCTTTTGTAATAAATTAACCGTAGTAATTATTTAGCAATAAAGGATGGCAAACATATTCTTGTTGCTGCTTGGTGTATTGTACAAAAATGTCAATTCGGCTGTGTATGCCTGATGATATATCTTCCTTCAAGTCGAAAATCACTGCGGTAAGTCGCGATGTCCCATCTAGCTGATCTGGACGCTACAGCTAGCAGCTTTGATTCTCGTAGAGGTTTAAAACTTGCTTAAGTTTCTGGGTTGTACGTTGAAATACAGTTTTAAGCTGGCCTTCAGTGAACAGTACTCTTTAATGAAGGGTAGTACGACAAAATAGAAAGTTCCCAGGTCGCCTATGGGTGGCTTTCCACAGCTCTCCATATTTTTATTATTTTGCTGCTGACACCATTAGGGCGCCTGTTCACAGGCTCACGAGCAAGTTAGTGTTTAAGACTTTCCATAACCTGGTCGCACGTAAGAGTTATACCGTTTAATTTAACTTTAACCTTAAGATAGGAAAACAAGAGAGGATTGGTGCATTTTTGTCAAAGGGATACTGTCACTCGCGATCGGCTCCACTCCTCCCCACCTCCGATCTCAAATCCTGTTTCGCTTTTTCATCTTGTTTCACGAGTACGTTCGATCAAGGGTTGGTAGTCACTGGGGCCCATTAACAGTATAAACTTAACCTTCAGTGGAGCTAAAGGTGACAAAGAGACATCCTTCAGTGGGCCTCTAGCATGTCTTGAGTGATTCCGAGTTGATTCTTTCAGTCTTGAATAATGACACATCCTGTCTGGCTATGCCAAGCTGATGAATCTCACCCAGACCGAAGTTAGCTGTCCATCGCACGTGTAGTTTGGCTCTGCGCATCGTATCCGGTTTGGCCGAAAAAAGGAGGTGTGATGTACTTCATATGGATGGGTATTTGTTCCGCCCGTGCATGTTCGTGTCCTTAAAAATGATCCATTTTTACCGCCTGTTTCGGTCATGTGGCTTCTTGCATAGACGGAGGGTGGTAAATGATATTGTCAAAGGCCTTAATTTTCCCTGTGACTTGAAGTTCCAAAACTTCATAAGCTTTCTAGGTTCATGCGGAAAATGTCTCCATTTCTTTTATGAAACGTGAAAGGCCTATTTTACTTTCCGTGAATTGCGAATTGGCCTTCTTTTTTTTTTCCCGTAAAATGTGATCCAGAACCCCTCAGTCACCCCCTGGGGGGACGACTCCCATATGAAAAGATCGAGAATGTTCGGGGTATAATCAAGGATTCTGGTCTCACTTGGGTGTTCATGACCAAACGCCACTACTTTTTGCTGTCAATTATGGTATCTTTTAGAGTGCACTCAAAGAAATAATAATTAAAAACCATTTTTATTTCTGTCTTTAGGCTTGATTTCCGCTGGTCTCTCGAGACTGGTCAACTAACGAGGACTCCTCTCCTAAACAGCGGTTGGTAATCGAACCTATTCCGTTTAAAGAGGGAGCTTTTAGGGATCAAATAAAGCTCCAACCACGCCCATATTAGTCTCTTTTAAGGGTTTATTTAGCTCCGACGAGCATCCCCGTTTTATTCATATGAGAGTCACCTCCCGCCTCCCGCGTCCACCATTCTCTAGGCTTGATCCAGGTTTACTCTTTGGGCGCGCATATTTTTGGGATATTTCTTTACCGGCGCGATACTGCCTGTTGACCGCGCAGGAAAAGAACTTGACTCGTGCTTCGTGATGTAGTCTCTCGTGTCGCTCTGCTGTAAGCTGGAAGAATTTTCTCATTCCAAGAGAATAAAAAATTCTTTGGCAAGAGAGGATGATCGAATCAACCTCTCTTGTCTTTGGTCAATGTTTCGAGTAAGTCTTACCCTTAATGTCACACAGCTTCAAAAGAAACTCGGGCATTCTTTGCTCTATAAAAAAGAAGACATAAATCAGATCAGAGGGGTACAGATAGGTTGCAGATGGTGAAAATTCTAGGCGCTGAACGTCTCTGTAGGGGTATTTGTGGTAAAGGACTGGGGTTGGGGGGCTGTGGGGGCTTCTCGCACGAAGGGTAACCGGCCGTTAGCCCCCATCTTGAAGTCCATTAGCCCCCTACCAGAAGTCGAAAACACTGTCTATTTCTCGTTCTTTAGGCGTGAATATGGGGGCTAATCGACCTCTGGTTGGGAGCTAACCAGTTCAGCACCGAAAAAGGGGCGCGGCCTCTGGGGACGAGAATGCCAAGGGACTCTCTTCACCAGCGGTTTACTGTTGAAAGCCATGTGCAACTAATATCCAATATGGCGGACATGGCGGATGAATCGGCGAGAAAGTAAAAATCTAACTTGTTCTTGTATTTTCACGTAGTTTTTCTTGTTCTTTTCCCGAATTTGTGTCGCCAAAATGAAGAATAGATTCACGACAGTAGATCTCTGTGCAGTTATAACGGAACTAAGAGAAAGGTGAGAAGTAGAGACGCTTTCATGATAATAACTGAGGACTTTTGTGACTAAAGCAGGAGTTTCAATAACATTAGTTAAGAGCGGCTACTGAAGGTGTAATAGGCGGCTGTGACCACTAAGGGGGCCATAAGGTCCCTTTCCCCTAGGGGGGCTCTGGGGACATCCCCGCCCCCAAGAAAAATTGGAAATCTAGAAGCTCGGAAATGCGATTTCCAGCGTTCTGGGCATCAGAAAGCATGCTGTTGATGGATATTTTTATTGACCACAAAGCAGGATTTTTTTTTACTAACTATTAATTTTTTGATGCAAAGAGTTGCATTTTGAATACCTTTCTAGGCAGATATCTCTCAGTGACACTTGATATCCACTGAAAGTTATTGTAAAAACTAACTTAAAACAATGTGTCAAAAGCTGTTTATTCTACAGATTCGAATGAAACTACAATAATATTCAGCAATTATTGGATTATTCTTTGCATAAAAGTAATCAATCCAAAGAAATGATAACATCATTCCTACTGGTTGATGACGATCGACTGGTTCCTGTTAGAGTTTGTCCCAGAGTCTGCTTTGTCATGATGTCGAGGCTTCAGTTTTTTAGTGTATCGCCGGACGTTGAAATTATCTTGTGCGCTTCAGTTTTTTGGCCTTGGGTCTGTTTTGCCTGCTTTTTTGTAGCATTTAAAAATTTCAGTGGTCATCATTGTTGTTGTATTTGCTTTTTTTTATTGATATCATTTTTATTTTCATTAATGAAATCCAAACAGACAGCGGTAAGGGGTCCTACAGGCGGCGGTAGACCTCCAGTAACCAGCTTTTATTGAAACCCCTGCTAAAGGCCCCTATAAATATATTAAACTATTGTAAGCTTAAATATTAAAAGAAATAATAAATTCTATATATATCTACAATGTCCATATCAAAGTTCAGTGCTCTTCCACAGAGCTTTGCCAATTGCAAATTATGATAATATATAGCTTAAATTATAATAACATTCACCAAGATATTTCACTACCTTACTAACCTTGGTGAATTTATACTTAAGCATATCTGTTATTTTCCTTTTGTGGCAGTCTTCTAGGTATGAGAGTGGCTAATGTTTATGACATTGATAGCAAGACCTACCTGATTAGACTGGGAAAGTAAGTAGCTTGAGATTACAACAGCAAAAGCTCCTGGGAGAAAACTCCCTCATATGGGCTATATAGGTATGTGCGGCCCCAAAGAGTAGGGTTTTTCAGTCATTTTGGTCATAAATAGGGTATCGATTTTGGCCATTTTGGTCATAAATAGGGTATGGTTTTAGCACTCTAGTCTTTAATTGGGTATATTTCTTAGAAGAAGCTACCTTTTCTTTGTTTTCAACAAGAATGTCAAGAAAAGCCCTTCATAACTTAAGTTTAAGGCAACTGCGCCAGCCGCAATGGTTATAAATAGGATATTGAATTTTTGGCCAGGTCATAAATAGGGTAGGAAAAATCACAGATTTTGGTCATAAATAGGGTAAGGGTTTTGGGAAGTGGGCCGCACACCCCCACCCAACTTTTCTGGGAGTACCTTTCCCCCCTGGGCAAAAGCTTAGCAGGCTATGTTTCTCACTGTTTTTAATTTTTTAAGTAGATAAGGGAAGGGAATGGTGGACGTGTAGGGAAACATTTAATTTAGCTGATGTCCACATATATGTGTTGAAGTCCTTACTGTCACAATTAATTGAATAGTTGTTGCATTGATTGCTTAAGTACGAAAATCTGTTGAGATGGATCATTAAAATTGCTGCCCTGAAACAGATTTTACCAGTATCTGGTCTTGTCATATAGGAACCCTGCGATTTTTTAATATGCAAATTGTCTTGCAAAAGAGGAAGGTTCTTTTGGAACACTTTTTTGCAGAACTGTTTTGTGTAAACAGGATTGTCAAATGTAGCTAGCAAAAATCACCATATACAATTTACTTTACGATCTTGACCAGCTACCCTACTGGGCTATTTGTCTAATTTGTGGATCACGTGTACTAAAGGCATCCATAGTTGAGTGTCAATCAATACTCTTGATCAACCTGTGATCAACACTCGGGCAATCTTGATCACCACTTGATCAACATGTCAATCGCTGCTCGGTTGAAACCAGGTTGACACTCGATCAATGTGATCAACACCTGATTGACACTCAATTGAGTGTTGGTCGATATACAGTGGAGTGTTGATTGACCCTTATGTATCAATCGACACTTGATTGCGTGTCTGTGAAAATTAGTTGACTCTCAACCGATGTTTGACCAGAATGTCGATCGAGTATCAATTGAGTGTCAACCAATGTGTTGATCCAGTATTGATTACGTATTGATTGAGGGTTGCTCGAGGGTTGATAAAGGGTATCGATCGACACTCAACCATGGATGCCTTTAGTACATTCTTTACAAAAGATGGCAAAATTAGCCGTCTTCTCGAACAATGAAGCTGCTAAACTCAAAATATCATGATAACCAGACGATAAAATATCATATCATGATAAAGCGTATTTTGAAAAATAGAAATCATTTGGATTCAATTAATTTTGTACAAGTTCTCGCTAACTTGGTACAATTTTTTTTTGTACTGAATTTTAAAGGACAGATGTAAAAGTCATGTTGTTGGTTGAGTCTGGTAACAGAATAAACACAACAGAATTTGAGTGGCCCAAAAATTTGATGCCATCTGGATTTTCAATGAAGGTAAATGGAAATTATTTTTTGACAGTCATGTCTCATAACCTACTGCAGGAGGAGATTTGGTTGATGCTCATGCCTCCTTGAAAAGTTTTTATCATAGTGGCAGGGTTGTTGGTAGCTTTCATAATCATTGTTCAGTGAAATTTATTATGAAATTACCTTAATTGTTTTCAGTGCCGTAAGCATATCCGATCTCGCAGGCTTGTGAACATCAGTCAGTTGGGTATTGATCGTATTGTGGACTTGCAGTTTGGTTCAGATGAAGCAGCCTATCACTTGATTGTCGAGCTTTATGACAGGGTAAAACATTTTTACTCTGTTTACATAAACTTAGAATATGGGTGAATTAAATATTTCTACATGAAACTTATTGTCATGGTGAAATGTTTCTTATTATCTCTCGAGAATGGTTTGAGACATGCTCTCAGACAAACTGTCCTTGACTAGGGATAAATTGAAAACTAGGTAGGAGAAAATGAACCACATATAGTTGAAATCAAAAATTAACTGAGATCAAAAAATTAACTGTGATATCTATCTCCAACAATTTTTCCATTGTTGTGTTTTGGGCAAATTTTAAACTTAAACAAGAAATTAGCAACAGTAATGATTTTGTTGTATAAACTTGCCAGTAAAGATTTACTGTATCAGTCTATAACTAGTTGATTTATAATGTATTCATTGCATTTGCACTTGCATGTATTTCAGGGTAACATTGTGCTGACTGATTTTGAATACACAATCTTGAGTCTTCTAAGAACAAGAACAGACACTGAAGATGTCAGATTTGCTGTACGAGAAAAATACCCTGTGAATTCTGCAAGGCAAAGAGAGCCATTGATGAGCCTAGAAAGGTAGATTGTGTATTGTGTGATTTAATGAGCTAGATAGGGATGGCGCAGTGGTGAGAGCACTCGCCTCCCATCAATGTGGCCCGGGACCATACAGTGCCATACAATGTATTTAGGCTGAGTTTGTTGTTGGTTCTTGCCTTGCTTCAGGGGTCTTTCTCTGGGCTCTCTGGTTTTCTTCCCTCCACAAAAACCAACATCTCCAAATTCCAATTCAACCAGGATAGAGGACCCGCATGAAAACCAACTATGGTTGATGTGATTTCCTCTCTAAGTACAGTACATGTAGTTGCATGCCAATAGTCGGCTGACTGTTGGCCGTCTGTCATCCGACTGTTGGCCAATTGTTGGCTGACTGTCAGCCAACTGTCGGCCAACTGTCGGCCAACTGTCGGCCAACTGTCGGCCAACTGTCGGCCAACTGACTGTCAGGTGACAGTCGGCAAAAACACTGACGTTTTCCTTTGAGCACATGCAGATTACTTGTGAATGAGCTTTCGTCCTATGTGCACATGCAATCCTAGAACTATAGGGAACCACCTTAAGTAAGGAGGCTTTGCTATTAATAATACCTGAAACTTTTTCACTAACACACTGAGTAAATTATTACTCCTTTTTAATCAACTTTTAGACTACATGACATTTTAACAGAAAGCAAGGAGGGAATGGAGTTAAAGAAGGTGTTAAACCCACATTTTGGTAAGATACTTACTGGAACTACATCACAGTTTGTGTATCTTGAAAAGTTTAAAGCCTAAATTTTTAAAGTTCGTTGTTTGTTATCAATGTTAATCTTTGCCATCCTTAACCATCCTTGCTCCTTTATGGTTTTTATCTCTTTGTTGTTTTTCTATCTTAGTAAACTACTTTTTCTGGTTTCCTTCAATTTTAAAGGTAATTTTGTATGTGGCCAAACTAGCTCTTGATACTGTGGTCATACTGAAGGTACATGTACAGGTGTACCATATATATTTCAAACCTTTTATTGTTATTATTTTTAACATTTCTTTCTGTTTATGATTGTGACTATACATCCTAGTGATCTATTTCACTGACAGTTTATGGTGCAGCTGTATTGGAGCATTGCCTCATGGAAGAAGGATTCCCTGAAAATGTCAAGATTGGAAAAGGATTTAATTTTGAAGAAGGTTAGTAAGCCTTTAAAGCCAAAATGTACAATTATGATGTGCTATCAGTACTGTGTGATTCTCCAGTGAAGCAGTGGTTGAGTACCTGTATACAAGATGTTGTACAGCTTGACTTGTGTATGTGTACATATTTAGCAACGAGTTATAAGCCCTCCTCTATGTATAAGTACACAAATCCTAATTTGTTATTAAATGAATAATTTTTGTATGAACATGCATGCCATTGTGCATTGATCCTATCAAGAATATTAATTATATTACTTTTGCAGACATTTTGAATTACAGCAAAACATAACAAAAGAGTTTTCAGATAGAGAAAGTATGTTGTTGTTGTTGTTTATTTCAGAGTACTAATGTAGATGAGATAAGATTTTTTTCCCAAAATGACTAATCTGATGTTCACCAATCACAGACATTTATGAGTAATTTTTAGAAATACATAACAGTTGATTTGCATCATGTCCTCTCTGTTTAGACCTTCCGAAGGTTATGGAGTCACTGAAGAAAGCAGAAAGTTTGCTTGAATTGACACTAACCGCAAAATGCAAGGTCAGAATTGTCATTTTGATTTATTACATGCTGTACTTGTGGATCTTAGATATTTCAGTGAGGTGTAAAAAAATAAAAATAATTTTGAATGTGAATTGTTAATTGATAACAATATTATCTTGAATGGTTAAAAAAAGTTTGTTCTCTGTTCTTTCTGTTGTCAGTTGTTTCATTGTTAATAGAGAGAAATGGTTAGGAAGGCTGGTAAACATTAAAAGAAGCAGACAAACAGGCTAAGATTTATGTTGGAAGGTCCTTGACCCTGCACATCTTTTGTTTTATGCTCATAGACCATGCATGAATTACTTTAGATTTCACAGTGCTTCTATTGGTTAGTTGTATGAGCACACATAACCAACTTTTGTGTTTTGTCAGGGTTTGTGTAAGGTCAACCTCCAAAATAGCCAACAAAAACATACATGTACAATAAAGAACTTTGCCAGGTTTTCTAACCATTTCCCTCCATTAACTTTTTTTAAACTTTTAACAACAATTTCTTTCCTTTTTAGGGAGTTATTGTTCAAAAAAGAGAACAAAAGCCATCCAGCAATGGTGAAGTTCAAGATGAGCTCCTCACGTAAGTTAAATTCATCTGAGCTGGGTGAATCGGGTGAATTTTTCAATTTGAGGTGCAAACAATGACAGCACTTGAGGGCTGGGAGGAAGGGGGATTACCAGAAGGACTATTTAGTGATGAACAGAGTTTTTTTACCAGGAATTTGGGGCTCATGTTCAGGTGACTTATTTTCATAACAAATATTCATTTGATATTATATTTGATAAACTAGCTTTTTCTTCTTTCATTCTGTACATGATGTTTTAGGTATCAAGAATTCTACCCATTCTTACTAAATCAACACAAGAAAGGACCATATCTGGAGTTTCCATCATTTGACAAGGTAATACATTTCACAGTTGTTTTTGTTCCATTACTTCATTCTTCAACCTCTCTCCCAAAAAGTCCTTAATTCCTCCATTTGCACAGTTCTATGTATAAATCATATGCTAAAAGTATCTCGCAGGTGTGTCCCTTGGCACATTAAGGACTGATAAAGGTGAAAAGTAGTTCAGTCAAATTTCTCTTTGTGCAATTTAATGGGTTTAATGCATTTTTCCAGTGAATACAACAAGAACAACAACAACAGTGATCTATATTTTGTACTCTCTCTTGCCTTGTAACTAATTACAGAAGATATGATATTAATTTAAAAATTAGAGTACTGGCTGTCTGGAGTAACCATAAGCAGTGCCTCTGTGGTGCCTGTGTTCATGACTGCTTAACAAATATTTAATCTCTGAATGCACTTTCAGGCAGTGGACGAGTTCTTCTCAAAGATGGAAAGTCAAAAAATTGATATGAAGGCTCTGTCTCAAGAAAAAACTGCAATGAAGAAGCTAGAAAATGTTAGAAAAGATCATGAAAGGAGAATTGAGTTACTGCAAAAGTCTCAGGTAGGTAGACTCTACATGTAGATAGTAGGTCTACTCATCTTAAAGTGGGCTGTAAATTTGATAGTAGCTCACATATACAGTGTACCATACTGCACTAGCCACAGGGCTCACAAAAAGTGCCATCTGGTCGCCCAAGGGAAGTAGATTTTCCTGCTGTGCTTGCAGGTAACTTTTTATTCTCAATTGCCCAATGGGAAAGAGCCCAGGCAGGCCATCTGTCTACTAAATAAAAAAAGTAAACTAGGACTTGCCCAGGGCAAGTAAAATAATTTTTGAGGGTTACTTCCCTAAAGGGGAAGCTGGAATTCAAGTTTTTCTCAAGCCCTGTGGCCTGACTGTAACATGAGGTACACTTTTGCACCGAGTAATTTGGCATGCAGTAAGTTACAGCTAACATGCATGCATTTGCTGTCACATTTACTAACAGAACTTGGTGTGACTTGATTGTTCTCAGGATCTGGACATGCTTAAAGCAGAACTTGTGGAGCTTAATTTACCACTGGTGGGTTGGCATTAATTTAACAAATCATTGAATTAATTTTTCTCATGATGGTTGATAGATAGGTTGATAGATCAAAATTAACCCATTAGTGTGTCTGCTGGTTGATCTGCGTGTACAAAGTATGTACTAGCTAGTTGGTTGTTATACAACATATGCATTATGCATTGTTACATGACATGGAGGATGGGCAACCATTATAACAAATGGTGTTCTTTCAGAGAGGTGTGTTTTAACAGTGCAAAACAATGAAAGCCTGATGAAGAAAATCTCAAATCCAGGGGTCATACTTGCTTCAAAAATCTCTTAAAAGAATGATAATTTCCAACTGTTTACTGGTTCATTGATGTATGTGTACTTGACATTTTAGTATTGTTAATGAGTGCATGGCCCATACCTAAGGTTTCTTCGTTTTTTGATTGTGTGTGTTTGTACACACACAACTGAGTGTCTTATTTCTTCCCCTTTTCAATATATTTATCAGCATGGCCCAGCCACTTAGCACAACTAGCATTTGCTCTCTCTAAGAGGCTTTGCTCCATATAACTGAAAATATTGAACCTGAAATTCATTTATTTTTCTTATAGATGTAAACCTATCAGAGCTGTTGTTGATTCTTCCATGTTGTAAGGAACATTGCTTAATATGTGCTTATAGTGACAATTAGCTCTTATTTCCAGGTGGATAAGGCCATTCTGATTGTCAACAGTGCCATCGCCAATCAGATTGACTGGTCTGAAATTAACAGCATAGTGAAGGAAGCCCAGTCACAGGGGGACCAAGTAGCATGTGCTATTGCTGCACTTAAACTGGAAACTAACCATATCACTATGAACCTCAGGTCCGGTATATAACTATTGCCTTATACAATAATTCTTAAGGTGTTGACTTCTTCTGCTTGGCTGTTTTACCTTCTAAAGCCTCTAAATTTGTTAACTACAAAGTGAAAATGTGAGCAGGGACAAATGGCTGCCCGCAGTTGATTACATGGCCATTTTTCTGGTGAACTTTTCTTAATTTGGTCTCTGTGTCACTCTCCACTACTTTTACTGTTGACGTCGTATTTCGCGTATTTCTGCTCTTATAATGAAATATATCAGGTTAGGTAAAGTAAGGTACGTAAAGGCATTAAGTTTGCCGGTACCCACTTATACACCTGGGTGGAGAGAGGTACTGTGAGAGTAACAGGTTAGGTTATAATAATGTTATTCTGGACAAAATTCCAGGTCTGGAGCAATATAATATCATATTCATCATTAACTGTTTTCATTGAATAGAAACCCTTATGATTTTTCTGATTCTGACTCTGATGATGAGGAAGAAGATGAAAAGACTAAAAAGAAGAAGAAGAACAAAAGGGTAATTATTGAATTATAATCTGAATTTAGCATGCAAGTAATGCCTCTTGTTTGGCTTAAAAATTGATTTAATACTACAGCCATGTCTTTCCGTTCAATTATCAGACAATTCTTTTGGCTACACTTGATATTGATATATGTGCATCATTTTCATTGACATTTGAGAATGTCTGTAGTTGATGTTTTTTAAAGTTATATATTACTTTATTGTTGTTGTTATAGGGACCAAAGTTTACAAAAGTTGATATCAACCTGGCCTTATCTGCATATGCAAACGCACGAAGGTAGAGCAAACTATAGTACACGTTATTTTTAATCGGAATCTCCCATATCTGAATAATTTAGAAACGTTTTTGTCAGCTGTATGGTGTGAAACTTACTTG
>Ga0126339_10002072_pt1 | contig 14183 bp, 9 predicted proteins | sample OrbTmetagenome_2_FD_92532 | JGI IMG/M metagenome (GOLD analysis project Ga0126339, IMG submission 92532) | Coral microbial communities from Petempiche,Puerto Morelos, Mexico - Orbicella T R C metagenome | ecosystem: Host-associated > Invertebrates > Cnidaria > Coral | place: Petempiche,Puerto... | reverse complement strand
GTTGTTGGGCAGGGGTGGGGAGTAGGGGTGGAGTTTGAGGGGGTGGGTGGTGTGGAGTGGGGGGGGGGTTAGGTAACCCTGTGATGTACTTGCATCTCATCCAGAGGGGAGTAGAAACACTCCTAGTTGCATCATGCTACATAGAAACTGGAGATAAGCGCTGGCCTGCTGGGCCACTTGGCTTGTATGCAGACCTTACCTTTACCTAATTCAAGATAGTTGTCTCCTTTACAGGCATTGCAACACTTTTCACCCTCTAAAGAAATAGTGTTCCTGTTGCACCTCAATCCTAAAAATTCATCAAAGGAGAGACTAGAATATAATCTAGATTAAAAAAAAAATGAATTTACACTCCGACAGAATATGTACCATATAAGTTCTGGCTTCAGCAGTACTAATGTGATTTATTCTTTTAGGATATGGGAGGACTTTGCAGCATTATTGAATCTCTTGCAAGTGGCAAACCCTAATCTACCTGAGAAAATTGGTAAGTCGAAAAGCTGGGAAAATGTTGGCAATAGTTGACTGTTTTATAACAGGCAACAGAATGCCATCTGGGGTTGTAGGCCCACAATGCATGCATAGAACTAGGAAATTATTAATAACTCTCACAGACCTGGAATACATATGAAGGGATGGGTATTATTTATAATCAGCTCTTAGCGCAAAACACTTAAGTTTTGATTCCAGTGCAATTACCTTCCTCTTGAGTGTAACCCAGCATTTGTAATGCACATTCAGTATTGGCTTCCATTATCAACTGAGCTCTCAACATGATTTATTTAGTATGTTCTGATGTTTCTCTATGTGACCTTGTTTCATAGATATTCCTCTTCATGAAGACTGGGAGCTTCAGAGCTTTCTTCCTCTTAGAGTCAGTCAAAGGTATGCAAAAGTTTTAAAATAACTCCAATTGATCAACTCCTGTAAATTTAGATGCTTGTCTTTCTAAGAAGACTCAGGATCTTCGCATTTCGTTATTAAAAAAAAAGAAAAACACTTTGTATTGCCAGTAACGTGTTATGCTGCACAGTTCCTTTTGGGATCCTCCATCTGGAGGGTACTGAGGAGCAGTGAAAAGTAACTAATTTCTTTTGTTTTGATAACAAAGGAAACTAACTTACAGTATGAAGAGGACAAGACCAGATGATGAATCTGTGCACAGAGTTGGTAGGCTTGTCAGATTTGGAAATCGGCTGGTGAACTACTCTCCTTGGTGAGAACCAGTATGGATGTTCTGCTATCTTTGCCAGTCTTAGATGTTTACTGTTTTGGTAACTTTGTTTTTGTTCATTTTTAGTATCTTGAGTAAAGTGGAAGACCTTGCAACTGGCCTGTCAAACTTTTCCTTGAAGATAAACACTTCATCACCCATTGAAGAGGTAGTGAGATCATTAGAATACTAGTCAGTAACCACGACAAACATAATATAGTATGGGTTGGTGTGCCAGGCTTGAAATTGTTTGTCCATAATTCCACTTCGTTTTCTGGTACAATTACGTTTTTACTCTCTATCGTTTTATCGTAACGGTCGTAACCAAGACTTTGCCGGGTTCCATTTCAACAGTTTATTTACAAATCTTGTTACATATATGGAGAGCCTACTCCGTGTTGGTTTGAACTAGTCAGTAGAATTCTCTAATATATTGCATTGTGTCGCTTGGCTATTATAGAAAAACAGTCAAATGAAACAGGTAAGATTTAGTTCTGTAAGTTCTTCAGACCGTTTGCAAAGCAAAACACAGCTCTAAGTTTGGATTTTGGGAAAAAGAAACATTGCTTTAATTAGGATGACACTCTTATTAGACTGACTTATTAGACTTAGTGGTTCCGCAAAAATAAAGCAAGATCCATAAATATACAGTGACATAACACCAGTTCTGTTCTGATATAGATTTCAGTGCCGGAAGAAAAGTTTCCCAAGTCACCTCAAGACATTGATTTAGAGTCTGCAGGACAAAAGTTGCTGGCTTCTTTACCAAACCTGAACAAGGTAAAGAAAGTCGTTGTAGTGTAAGAGTGTAGTAGCTTTCCCTGGCTTGCTGTTTTTTTGCTATCCTTCCAATCCTCGTGATTTCCTCTTGAGTTTCATTTATTCGTTGCACTGTACCGTCGAAAACACAACAACAAGATTGACCATCAACAAAAGTGTTTTGTACAGTTACTGTAGTTTTTAGCGACATTTAATGTCAACTTACCGTCGTGGTGATCTTATAGTGCTTGCAGTTTTTAAAAGAACAGCCTGAACAGTTAAATAAAATTAAAATGTTGCGTTTGTTTTCAGGCAACACCGGTAGGGACACCGTTTGCTGAAACAAGGTAGGAGCAAGTTTTCAATGCTATTTTCATTTGCTTTGTGTTGGTAAAGGTTAAGTAGGAGATAGAGTTTGAATCCAGAAAATATCATTAGTTTGTCTTGCACTAACGATCATCTGCGTGAAAGAAATTCAGAGAACGACTGTTGTTTGCGACTGTCTTCATCAAGTCATCACAACGTTAATTCTATGGTTTTATGACGTCTTTTTGGGGCAATAAAAAGATGATCAAAGAGTAGGAAATGCACGTGCCTGTAATTGAAAGGTTTTGTTTGTTTGTTTAGTTCGCTGTGAATCTTGTTTTCCGTAACCTTGGCTTCAAATAATTATTTATTGCACGGGGTTGTAGATACAATCCCTTATTTTCAGTGTTGTTTCCAACAGTTCCTTGTTCAAGGGTCCATTAGATGTTGGCCACACTGCGGCAGGACTGGTTCCACCCTCTCCCTCCACAGTAGCTCAGTATTCACTGTTCCAGTCAGGATGGAATGTACCCCTCACCTCTGCAGCACTATCCCACCCAGGTATATGTTGAATGTTTTGCGTAGTTCCTCTATGGCTTTTTCCCAAGCCTCGACTGCGTATTCATTTTGAGGATATCACCGAGACGGACGAAACTGGAGAGTTAATTCCCTTTCTTGATTTCCCTAGTTTGTGACCTTCATCAAGAGCACATTCCCCGATTCATTCAATGCTCTAGGTGATAGTAAGCAGCAGTAAATATCGAAAAAGCTCTTCTATTATTACGCTAACACCCGCGTAATTTTCTTCGGCTGTGCGGTAATGAAGAAGACTTATGAGATGAAATAAGACGTTATAATAGGCCATTTCTGAGTTGCCTTTTGCCTCTGGGTCAAAACCAGTCTTCGTGCGAAAACCATTCATTTGAAAATGTGTTCCGCCTTAAGGTTGACTTTTATGCAAATCAAACTCATGTTCATATGAAAGGTTTTGCACGAAGACTGGTATTGAAACCGGCGGAGGTACAAGGTAACTCGGAAATGGCCTCTTACATTCGCAGAACAACCATCTCAAAGACCCGTGGCAAAGCCACCAAATCACCGTGTGACCCCCACAGATCACTTGACAGGCACCGGAGCCAGTTCTGTATTTCCACCCACCTTACCATCTCCCCCTGCGGTTCCAGAGAACCGCAGACCTACCAGTTTTGGAACAGGATTCCCTCCAGCCCCGATGCAAGGAAATTTCAACTCTCCATCCCAGTCTCCATTTGGTGGGTTTGGGCTCAGCGGTGGCTGGGGTTCTGGGGTCTGGGCGCCAAACTCGTCAAGTGCCAGCGGCAGTGGTGGGACAAGTCCTGGAGCACATGGTTTGCAGGTAATCTTGTGTTGACCGTGTTCTTCGTTGTTCTGTTGCAAGCTGCGAGATGGTTCTAGACTGAGATTTTTCTTTGACTTTGATTGATTTATCCTTGTTCGACTCACGAGGTGCGGTTAGCGTATGAAACTTGAGAGTTTGAGCCCAATTACCGTCCTCGCTTTGTGTTGGGCAGGAAATGCTAATCTTAAAATGGTGTATTCTGTCCAGGTTTGTAAATGGGTACTGGCGAATGGTTGGGTAATTCCTATGGAATTCTGTAGAATTCCTGAGGGGAAGGGTAATAACCTTCGGTCGATTGACTAATAGCTCATTAGGAGGCGGGGCAAAAACTCGCTTCAAGCCAACGAAACCGGGTTCAGCTGCTGATACTGCTGTGAACTGCTGTGCCACGAGACACTTCTCGACCCAAAGATTGCAGCATACTTATCAGACATTAAAAACATCTACAAGGCAGACTTGTATTGATACACATCTTGTAACTTGCGTAAATATGCTTGTATTGCAGTCTATCTGGGGTTCAGACTTTACTCCTCAATCTGAAGGAATGTCTCCTCTGCAACAGCTTCTACAGGAGCAAAAGAAACACCAACAGAAGGACACTTGATAATCCAGATCAACTGAGGTTTAGCGGTTTCCATGGTGACGTGATGGCAAAAGGCGTGGTCACGCAGGGCTTGCATCAGCTCAGCTCAATTATTACTGCACTTCATAAAGCAAATTACTGGACATATTGGAGCCAGTAGGTTAACTAGCAGTGACGCGAGTACAGAGACTTTGCTTTACACCAGCTTCAAGTGCTGAGTAGGAATATCTCCACAGTGGACATCTTAGAAGTTTTCGGACGTAAGAACCAAGAAATCTAAAGAGCCGATGGGATCATTTCTTGTTTTGTCGGGAACACAACTACGTCTTCAAAAGGAGCAAATGCAATTGTTGAGTTTACACGAAATCTACTCAACGTTTGTCTGCATTTTAGGAACATCTCTTAGGGGATCTACGAGCTCCCACTTAGATTGTCAAAGTTTATTACGGTATTGTGAAGTCTACCTGAGGCTTGTAATGTACTTTGTTATTACATTTAATATATGGTAGAAATCGAAAAGAGTAACCAGCGATAATGCGCACTTTCGATTTGAAGGAATTGTTTTTTCTTCATCTTAAACATTCATTTATTTGACTAAAAAATTCAAAACTATTATAATTGTTTTAAGCGGAAAACCTACAACGTTATTCAAACTTGAATCTCGAGTTTTACCTTCCGACTCTGTTCTTGCACAGAATTTACTTATTTGATCGCTGGCGAGTGCTAACGGTCATCAAAGTCACTTGATTTTGTTGTGCAGTTCAAATGCGGTATGTTATCTCGGCTGGGTTTTAAATTCCGGGCGGTTTCTATTGATCATACGCAAATCGGTATAATTCAATGAAACTAGAAGAAGAAAAGGGCGATGATATACTTCTTTGTCATCGGCACCGCTGTCTTTTTAGGACTGAAGATGTCTTTTGAGTAAGTGTCACAGAGCCCTGTTTATTTTAGAAAATGACAGGCCTTAAATCAGTGTAATTAACCTTCTTTTCCATTCAGTGTAATGTAAAGTTTACAAGCTATGAAGAATCGAGTTGACACGAGAGGATTTTGTGTTCTCACCATATTAAATTTTTTGTAAGTTAAATAATTTCTCTTGGGGTTGTAACTTGGTAAATGTCAAGACACTTTACGGAAATAAAAACGTCGTACGTTTTTCTCTTATTTGTGGAATTCCTGGCTTACGGTAGATGATAAACGGCATATAGTTGCTTTTTTGTTAGTTGTTTATGTTTTTGTTTCTTTGTCTTTGGAGATGGCTCCAAAAACTCACCTTACAAGAGAGAAAAGATCCACAAGGCTCAAACAGAAGCTGCAAACAGGACTCAACAACCCAAACCTTTCTATCCTATGCAACCTTCTACTCCTTTGGAAAGGGACTTAGAAAGGGACTTGGAAAGGGATTCGTCTACTTACACCTACCCACCCCAAATGTTACTTGGGGAAGAGAGGTCAGATGTGGGGTGGGAATATATAAATGCTAAAATGAATAACAACTTCTCGAATGAAAAGGCTTTGCCACGGTATATTATTTTGTTTAGTGTTTCCAGTACTATTATCGGTGACTGACAGGATACTGAGGAAATACTTTCTAAAACTTACTAAGAATCCGTAGGAAACATTGTGATTATCTTACACGACGAAGCAACTTGTGAACAATTTCCGCTGTACAAATTTATAGGGGGCATCAAAAGAAAATGGCGGACGATAATGGTAAGTTTCAAATTGGATAATTTAACAGCTCGTATGTCCTATTTATCTGAAATGTAAAGGCTAACTTTACATAGCTCGATATGCCATAACGTCTTACAGCTGTGTAAACGTGGTGGCCACGATTCTAGCGTATCTTTACTTTTTTTCATTGTTGAAGATAAGCCTTGGATTCAGCCGTTTCGATTTCTGACTTATGTTATATGTTCTGTATAAAAGCATTCTTTCTTCAAGTTCACCATGTCAAGCTAAAAGCTTGAATTTTATAATACTCACACGATTGCAAACAAGACAAGTTGACCTCGTTCAAATATCAAAAGAGAATGGTGTTTGTATTTTCCACAATAAGCGCAGCGCTGTGTCTTGTGTTGTTGTCCAGCAGGCTAACAGCGTTTTTATCGTGTCCGGCAGGCAGAAAATTTTCCTTTTACATCGTGTTACCATTATAATGATTTGAGAACTAATTCTTCAACAGGTCAAACATAATCTTTGTGTTTTTCAGGCTAGCCGGAGTGCTATTCAGTGCGAACCAGACATGGATTAGTTTAAACCAAGTGTACATGTAATACTCCATGTCCAGGAAGTATTTTAAACCAAGTGTAATACTCCATGTCGGTACCTCTATGTCCAGTTAGCGTGAAAAGCACTCTGTTTAGCCTGAAAAGTTCTATAGATATGGGGATCTACAGATCTATAGATTTTTCTGGGCACAAAATAAAGATTGTTGTTGTTGTTGATAGCCTGAATGGCACACTGCTTAGCCTGTTTATGGCTAATTTTCAATAACAATTATTGTATTGGTAAATTACACTATAAATTCATGGTCATAAATGGACAATTTTCTGACTGCCAGCAGGAAAGTATTTTATAAAAGCCTTCTAATTTTGATGTGATTGTGTTTTACCTGTGCATTTCTTTTTAGCATTATTTACCTTTACCTTTATTTATTATTTACCTTTTTTCAATGGTAGATCCCCAGATATATAGGTTTCAAGACTGTGAAACATCACCAGACTCTTTCTATGACTATTCACCAAGTATTAGAGATAACACTGTCCCACTTATTATTGATAATGGTGAGTTCTTCCTGATTAACCGTAAGTTCCATCTCATCTCTTTCCAAGTCAAAAAAGAAGGGTCAGAAATGGCACCTTAAAAATTAAAGGCAAATTTTATTTACCAGTCAGTGTGATTTGAACCATTAGATACATGTGTATCATTGAAGGTTTTCCTGCTACGTTTTAGCGGTCAATAGAGTCTTAAACAGCTTTTTTGTTATCTTGACTGGGGCAAACCTGTCGAAAACTGGATAAAACATGGGATTTTGAACAAATTTGAAAGGCTGTAACTCCACTTGAAATCAGGTGCCTATAAATTACCATTAGCATTTTGGCTATGTGAGCAAAAAGAAACCATAAGAACCAACATTTTGGTGTCCTCATGGTGCCATTGTCAAAATACACATTAATTTTTATCTTATCTTTTACATATATTTTTGCTTGCATATACATTTCTAAATCATTTAGCCAACTGACAACTATTAAAATTAAACATATTAGGTAAAGAAAAAGTCTTTGACCTTGCAGTTGACGATAAATTTACTTTTAGTTTTAACAGATCTTCTGTTACCAATGGAGTCATTTTGTAAACAACACTTAACAAGTAGCTGGTAGAATAGATGGCACTTGCACTTTGTGTCCAGCCTTCGTGTGGGTCAAATAGCAGTTGCTGACGCATTCCTGTATTTGTTACAAACCCAGGTGGTCATTGTTGCAGGGCAGGATGGGCAATCGACAATAAACCAAGATTAATTTTCAGAAACCTGGTAGCAAAGGCAAGAGGAAAAAAGGTATTGTTCCTTCTGCAGTCATGACAAGAGGCTTCTTGCTGTAAATATGTGGTTGGTGACATACACTGTACATGTAATAATGCAGGTTATCTTTCAATGTAACATAATTTATCACAGGATGGTGATGCGTCAGGAACAAGTTACTCTGTTGGGAATGATATTGGGAACCTTGAGATGGTCAGATGGGCCTTGCGGACTCAATTTGACAGAGATGTGGTGACACATTATGAGTGCCAGGTACAACATAAGAGAAAATCAATTTGACTCTTCTTGTTCCATGTAGCTCTTGTATACTCTTACGTCAAACTCCTGAATTAGAGATAGCTACAGTGCTGACTATAGTAATATACAGCAACTTTTTATACTTCAAATTTTATTTCACACTTTTCTTCAACAACCCATATAAATTATGTTTATTAAAAAAATCGGTTAGGCAGATTTTCATTTCTGTTTGCTAATACAGTTAAAGCGTTCTTCTTTTGGTGCAAATACTAACTACTATTTACATTATGTACTGTCTTGTAAACAGGAGCAAGTCTTTGATCATATCTTCAGTCATCTTGGAATCAACACACCAGGAAGTGTCAATCATCCTATTGTTCTGACAGAACCAGTTTGTAACCCTAACTACTGCCGACAATGTAAGTAAAATACTCGACTGTGTCAAATACAGCACCTTTATAATATTTTTAGTCAGAGGTAGCATAGTGGTGAGAGCACTCGCCTCCTACCGATGTTTCTCCAGCTTGAATCCAGGACCCAGTGTCACATGCAGTAAAAGGGCTGAGTTTGTCACTGCTCTCCTTGCTCCAAGGGGATTTGTCTCCAGGTTCTCTGCTTTTACTTCCTCCACAGCAACCCACAGGTTCTAAACTCTGATTCGATCTTGATGTCTGGACACTTAATAACGAGCTTGTCAGAGCTCATCTGTGTTTCATATGTAAAATTAATAAAGATTACATTTACATTTTTTCCATTATATAGGGGTTTAGAATTTGTGCAATTTCTGTTACTTCATGCATTAATTATTTTACTTAATTATTGTTTTTCTTTTGTTTCAGCCATGTCTGAGCTGTTGTTTGAGTGTTACAATGTTCCAAGTGTGGCTTATGGAATTGACAGTCTGTTTAGTCTATATCACAACTTCCCAGTTACAGGTCAGTAGCTGAATAAATCATATGCATGTTATTTTAAATACTAGTCCTAGAAAATGTGTGTACTTCAGAAATATTAACTTCAGTTTCTGTGACCACTTTAATTTGTAGTAGCAGTCATATCAATAACTACTTATTAACCAAGGGTGAGGGTTTAGCGGGAAAATCTTAAACCAAGACCTTGCCGTATCGACTGAGAGATAGCGAGGTCAATACAGCAAGGCTGAGATTTGAGATTTTCCCTTAAAGACCAAACGTTCGAGGTTAATAAGTTGTTTATTATATGGCTTTTTGCTTTAGTTTTACGGGCCTGTAATCGGCCTGTGGGTAGTACGGGAGAGTAATGCCCTACAATTGGCCAATCAGAGCATGCGTTTTATCAGCTACAAACACCAGCCATATAATAATTTCTCATCGCATGTTATTCTGTACCTGAGATGATAGAGCTATTTGACGGGAAAAACAACATTTTTAACTTAAGGTTGTCCCCAGGTCAGATTTACTCAGTGAGTAAAGGTAAAAGTTAAGTCTGCATGCATTTCAAGTGGCCCATGTGGCTGGCGCTTATCCCAGTTTCTGTAGCATGAAATGTCTAGGAATATTTCTACTCCCCCCCTAGATGGGATGTTAGTCCATCACAGGGTTACCCATTTGTACACCTGGGTGGAGAGTTAAGTGTCTTGCCCAAGGTAAAAAAAAAAAGGTAAAGTCTGCTTGCGAGCCAAGTGGCCCATCAGGCCGGAGCTTATCCCGGTTTCTGTAGCATGAAGTGACTAGGAGTATTTCTACTCCTCCCTGGATGGGATGCTAGTCCATCACAAGGTTACCCCCAGCATTAAGTTCGCTGGTACCCATTTATACACTTGGGTGGAGAGAGGCAGTGTGAGAGTGAAGTGTCTTGCCCAAGAACACAACACAATGTCCCCGGCCAGGGCTCGAACCCAGACCATTTGATCCGGAGACGAGCGCACTAACCATGAGGCCACCATGCCTCCCTCTTGCCCAAGATCACAACAAAATGTCCTCAGCCAGAACTCGAACCTGGACCACTTGAGTGACAAGTGCACCATGAGGCCAATGTGCCTCCACTGTACCTCAGTGGGTAGAGCCGGGAAATTTGGGTCAGAAAACTGCTGTATTGTGAAATCACTTTTTGTTTAGAATCAAATAATTCTAATGAACTTGTAATAAAATGTTAAGTTGTATATCATTGCAGATGAAACCACTGCATTAGTAGTGTCATCTGGATGTCAAGTCAGTCATGTCCTACCAGTGTTGAATGGAAGACTGGATGCCAGCGACTGTAAGAGGTCTGTTGCCACTGCAAATTATAATTTCCTTCATAACAATGATTGATTGAGTAATCTATGTGCAGGGCGTGGTTAATAAATGTGATTTAAGTGGCTGCACAAGTAGACAACATTAGGCCATGCTAGTTTGCTTGCTTTTAAATATGATCTGCATTTCTACCATCGCTAGGCAAGAGGTTCTTTTGTTAATTGTTGAAAATATGTTTTCACAACAAACTAAAAAAAGAGACATTGTAAGAACTGTCTGGTTTTGACTTGAGTTTAATGACATGTATGATGTAAGTGCACTACTGACATTAAGTTTTTAACTCAATGTTTTATCACACAGGATTAACCTGGGCGGAGCTCACGCCACATGGTACATGCAAAGACTGTTACAGTTGAAACACCCACATCACGCCACACAGATCACACTCTCAAGAGCACAGGTGAATATGTCAACAGCTTCATAGATTTACTTACAGCCAGCACGAACAACAGTAGATAGGATTTGCTAAATACGCTCTAACCTTGTGCTGCTTAATATTTGTCATTTTCTCAATTAAACACCCCTAATGTGTTAAATATGTCAAACGTAGCCTGGAGGATTCATCATTTATTTGTCTCCTGTAGTTTATTAATGAATGCTAGTGTTTATTAGGCAAGCCAAGGTGTTTTTCAGTTAAGTTGTACCTGCTAACTTTTCCCAAGTCAGAAGTATGAGATTTTTATTCTGGAAGTGCCAAGATTTTCTGAGAAGACCTGACCATAAGTCTCATGCCTGGGGGTTGAAACTTCAATCTCACACCTTCTTCACTCCAAGGTTTGACGCTTCTCTTCCTCTGAGCTCAGCTTTCACAGCTCAGCTTTGTGGGCAAGGCTAGGTATTTTAATGTTGTGGATTTCTTAAGTAAATTACTATGCTGCACCATGCCGCTCCAGGTGCCCCTAATTTGACTGTGCCACACCTCTCCACATCACACCACACCATCTATGCTATGTTTATAAATTTTATATGCTTTGCAAACTGGATTGAAGTGTAGGCCTCATGAGCTGCCACTGTGTTTGAATTCAGGTATGCTACTGGCAGTCATTTTCAGAGTGGGGTGGACTATTTAAGTGTTGTTTTTGTACAGGAATTAGTTCATGGCCACACCTCCATGGCCACAGATTACTCCAAGGAGCTTGATGAGTGGGCATCGTCTGATTATTATGATGAGAATGTGCATAAAATTCAGCTGCCATATGCTCAGGTGAGATAAAATTTAATTTGTGATAGGTGGTATTGACATCAATTAATTTCTTGCTGACATGGAACAGAGGATTGGGTGCTAGCATAGTGTGGAAAGGCTCCTGGTTACTACATTTGTAAAAAAAAGAACGGTTGAGAAACTTGTGACATTCTATGGTCAGCCTTGCCACTAGCACTATTGGACAAGTGTTACTTTATGTGTTGTGTGAATAGTTTTGTCTTATTTATCTTTGATTCTGTTGTTTATTATATAATAACCTTAAGACCTCAAGGGTGACGCAGCTGCATTTGGTCGGGTGGAGGTTTTTGGGGGTTTATGTGTCGGGCTTTGGTGCATGTAGGATGTTATTTGATCTACCTTTTATTCCCCATTATGTAACCTTATTGTGTCAATTAAAACATATGTTGGGCTTGGCTTACCAACGTACCTATGCCCGATAACCTTTGACTGTGTTTGGTTGTGTAGTGAAGGCAAAATCTTGCTTTTTATGGTCCTGTTTCCACCAGCAATGAACATGAAAGAGTGTGAACCATGGCTGGAATATTGCAGAGATCAGTGAGATGATGTTCAACAACTCACTGTGTGCCAGTAATTTAAGCAATTCAGATTGGCTTTTAGCCTTAAATGAAAAATTTTAAGCTACAGTGTGGGACTCAAAGCCACACCCTGTACTGTTTATGGGTCCAGTGATCAACTAACTGAGTTTTGATAATATCTAGCGTATGAAATAGATGACATTAGGGATATGGAAAACATACAGTACTGCATCTGTGAACTCCCACAGGTCCAGGCACCTCAGAACAGTGGGCCAAAGAGTGAAGAAAAAGAAAAGCTAAGGAGACAGAAACAAGGAAGGAGATTACAGGAAATAAATGCCAGAAGAAGAGAAGAAAAGGTATAGCTGTTTTTCAAATTTAAAGCATCTTTCGAAAACTAAATGTACAACCTGTCATTGTTTTCAAATTTAATGCCAATGTGGAAGTTACCAATAAAGGTTATTCAATAATGTAACTGGTTATTTAAGCTCGCAGAAGAAGAAGACAGACTACAAGATCTTATGAATATTCAGGAACTGGAACTTGAAGATAGTGAGGAATTCCAGGTACAGTGTCAAGAATATACCGGTAATATGAAAAAAATTAACGCTAAGTTTGTTCACGGACCGTCTATAATCTGTAACGAGCATAGAAAAAACCGTGGGGATTGAACTGGCGTGAAAGAAACGATCACAGACAGACTAGATAATGTTTTTTCTAATCGCCAAGCCAAGGTTGTGGTTCTCCCTTGACAGAGGAGAGCCGCGCAAGCTTAACACACCGTAATTTGACAAATTACGTAACATCATGTGTAGTACACGTTTACAAAAAGGAGAAGACTTTTGAGAGAGTTGCAGGGTTCTGACTAAACCATCTATTTGCCCGCAAAGCAAGCTTTCCCGCCTTTTGGGCGTATAAGAGTAGGTGTCAGAGTATAGGTCAGAGTAAATAAATAGGGGGGTGGGGTAGGGTCTCCCTTCACCCTCCTCCTCCGCCTCCAGTTTTTTGCCCGAGCCCCAATTTTCTAGCCGTCAAAATTCTAATTCGTAGGGGAACGCTTGTTTCACAGGCTAGGCATTTGGATATTAGACTGCTTTCCAATGGGGACTGCCTGTACGTGTGAAAGAACTGATGCCATCTCGAGAAGCGTCGCGAACAAACAAGGAAAGAAACGAGGCGGGTCTAGTATTAGTGACAATTTGTACATGTTGGTTCTAAAATAAACCTTCTTTTTTCAGAAAGCGTTAACTGCAGCAGGGTTCCAGAGTCCTGAGGTAAATTCTCAGCTGTCTGTCTTTCCGTGTGTGTGTGTGTGTGTGTGTGTGTGTGTGTGTGTGTGTCTGTCTGTCAGTATTATCATTTGTCCGTCTGAACTTCCTTTCTGATTATCGGTTTGGTTTCATCTGATTTCTTTCTTTAAATGAAACGCTTTTCTCTTTCTTTGTCAGGCATTGCAAGCTGCAATAAAGAATCTGACATCCTCAGTTAAGAAACGAAAGGACAAGATTGTAGCAATGCAGACAGCTTTGGAATTGGACTCTGAGGTGATGTAGCTCAGCGTATCCTTGTCAACTTTATTTGTTAGCTGTGCTAAAACAATAAATTAAATTAATTATCAAGATAATGAAATCTTTACCATCGCATACCGTCAGGTCAAGGAAAAAGACGAAATCATAGACGTTGTATCTGAGCCACCGGTCGAAAACAAAAAGAGACAGCGGACACCCAAAGGAGCGACTGCGGCGGACGAGAAAAGCGGGAAGAGATTAAGGGAAGATAAGAAACAAGAAATGCAACACAAGAGCCACGAGGAAGTACAGAGAGAGGAAACTTTTAAAACATGGCTAACGGGTTTACACAGGAGGAGAAAGGTATGTCTCTCAAATACGATTATGTTGAGCTTGTTTCTGTTTGGGTAATAAAAATTGAAAACGTTTTCTGATTGTTTCTTTCTACATAACTTACGTCAGTGTTTTATTTTGTCAGGAAATACTTGACGCCCGTCAACAGCGCGTTCAACGAAGGGAGGAGTTAGCAAGCAGACGAAGTCACGCGTCTCTTGAAAGAATGAGGATTTTGTCTCAGCTGGCGTATGATCCCAACGGTAAGTCAGCTCAGTCAAATGTTGGTATTTTGTTTTGTTTTTTTTT
>Ga0126339_10002071_pt1 | contig 14183 bp, 12 predicted proteins | sample OrbTmetagenome_2_FD_92532 | JGI IMG/M metagenome (GOLD analysis project Ga0126339, IMG submission 92532) | Coral microbial communities from Petempiche,Puerto Morelos, Mexico - Orbicella T R C metagenome | ecosystem: Host-associated > Invertebrates > Cnidaria > Coral | place: Petempiche,Puerto... | reverse complement strand
GGAATTAGGGGTGGGTCGCGGGCAATTTCATTCAGGCGTCAATGGGTTAATATACCTCCATACTTTCTCCTTATCCTCGTTGGTGCCAGCTGGAAACTTATTGAAAACTAACACTTTAAGTGAATTGAGTTTGGCGCTGTCTAGACGCTTTTCTCCATAAGTACCATCAGTATTGCTGTTCGCTAGTTTCTTGCTGATGAAAAAAGACTGGAGGAGCTTCAGCACACAGAGGTGCCGTTCACTTCCTCGTCCTAGGGCCTGCTGGACTGCTTTTATTTTCGTGGGCGTCACACACGTACCAATCAGTTCCTCGCCAACTTCCTGCGCAGAAGTTGCCACTCTGGTAGGTTGCACAACCTGACTGGTTGGACCTCCTCACAAAGCCTGTCCAGTGTGTCAGTATCAATGGTGCTTAGGCCCCCAATGTCTGCAGGTGGCTCATTTTTGTCTAACTCTGGGATGTCAGCAGCAAAGCCGTTATCTGTGACTGTGGCATCGAGGTCGAGCTGCAAGAAAAAAATAGAGCAACGTTGTTTTTATTTCTCTGCTCACCAATTTCTCCCATTGATAGGTCATCAGCGTGACCATACTTAATTTTTCTGAAATATGATCAGTGCTGATAATCAAACATTACCATATTTTCTTAGCCTGTTACGTTGTAGAGAGATGCTCTTTGGGCTCGTCACGCTAATTTTTCTAGTCATTTGTAAAAAAAGTTGGAAATCAGCCTACTTTTGCAGCTTAAGTGAAAGTGAGAAAACCCTCTTTGTTTGAATTGTATCACTAGAAACTCTCAGGCCGAAATCTTGCAGCAGTCTTACAAAAATTTCTTACCCTTGAAAAATGAGTCAGAGATTGTCCTTCCAGTGACTCCAGGCGTCCTTCGATGTTTGATAGTGCAGCACTTGCGTTGTTTTCCAAGGCAGACATCTTGTTCACCAGTTTGTGTTCCATTCCTGACAGGGATGTTTCAAATTTCTCCATCATCTACAAGAGTTAATGGAAATTTGGGTCAGCTGACAGATTCAGGACACAGTGCTTTTAAATTAGCTTTTTGTGACCTTAGAGAATATGAAAAAGCACATGTTTCGAGTGTTAAACCTTCAGTTGGGACAAGGCAGAAGGGCCAGCACTCAAAACGCTAGCTTTTCATATTCAATACGGCCGTCTATTAGCCTCCATTTATGTTTAGCGAAGTTGTGGTTTCTAATCAAATAAGTGTTTTAATAGCAATCTGAAATCTCCATGTACAGTAAAATAGTACGGTTTAAAGAAAATTGCCCAGATTTTCAATTTGTCATTGGCGATCCGTGATTTTCTACATCCTGAAGTAGTCCATTTAACTAATATTTTAAATTTTCCCAATTGCAAAATAGTGATGTTAGCTATGGAGTGTTGTGTCTTTGTGTCGAGAGAGAATGGACCTGACCACAGGTTAATGCATTACCTTAACAAAGTTTTCTTGCATTTGCATCTGGCAGGAGAGAATTTTAGTGTTCGCTTCTTCCATGGCATCTACCATATTCATTAGCTGACGACACTCCTCTGTCTTGGCAGTGAGCTGCTGGCAGAGTATAGTGACAACATCGTCTTGTAGGGAGGAACTTGTCACCGTCACAGGTGCTGCGCTTTCTGCTACCTTGGCCCTCTTGGATTCTCAGACTTTTTGCCAGTCGTACTGCCTCTGCTTCTGGCCGACCAAGAACTCCTCGTACGGGTGGTCACTTGGGTTTGCTTCCGTCTTGGGACATTGCACTTCAGCAGGCTAAGTCAAACAAAATCAAATGATTACCTTTTGCTCAGAGCAAAAATTCCTTCATGCAATTAACAACAACACTTCAGAGCTACACATGGTAGCGGTCAAGCAACAATAGTACAAAACAGAGCAAACAATCTATCACAAAATTCACAACATTTTGGAGTTATGCAAGGTAAGGGTCGAGTGACAATGTTACGAAGATTTAATTGGTGTAACGAGTAAATGTTAAATTTCAGTCAATCACCATTAAAAGAAGTTCCCCGGAGCTTAGATTAGGAAGTTAAGAGAGCCCAAAGAAATAGGCGACCTAACTAATTACCTTATTTCAGGCACCTTTTTTTCTTGGTGGCTCTGTGGTTTCTCGGATTTGTTCTGTCGCCGCTGGAAAATTCTTGTACCATTCCAGGTCTTTCTCGGCTAACACTTTCTCGTCATCTGTAACATGGACGTGAAATTACGGACTTGGTGTTAAAAAAATCATAACTGTAACCCAAATTGCTAGTGCTTACGAGAAAGGATCACCTAACTAAAAGATATAGACTTCAAAACATATGATTGACACTTACCGCTTACAGCAAGGATCTCTGCTTGCACTTTCTTTCCCTCCCAGTTAACCTGGACAGACTGTCCCTCCACTAAATCGAGGTCTTTCTCAACGATGAAACAAGTTGACGTGATACCTGTTTTGCATTCTTCAGGGAAAAGAAACAGTGCTTTTGAAACATGTTTACTTGTTCGCTTGCACAACTGTCGCAGAGACATTCCGCAACTGTTGAGACTGGAAACTATGGTGGCTACCTGCTAACAAATGTGACTACTTAACTTTGATAACAGAGCCTGTTTTATATGTTATACTAAAGGTCGTGCAGATCGAAAATGCATTGTTTTCATTGGATAAATGGGGTGTAAGTGTTTTTATTGGTCCGCCGGAACTTGTGTGTGTTCACATAATAAACAACTATTGACTGATTTATAACATCAATACAGCTGTCAGAAGGCATCATTTACATGGACTCCAGGCATCTGTGTAATTCTTTACCTGGTATAAAGTGAGAGAAGTCGAAAAACTTGTTCTTTGCCTTTGCAAAACAATAATTGTTTAATGTAACTGTAACTGACTCGTTGATTCCCCATCAATAGTTCATTAGGAACTATTTACAGGGGTGGGGGCAGGGGGCGAATTATCCCCTGGCTTGTCATTTGTACTTTTTATAGTCTTCTCATCCACAAAACATAAAAAAATACATAATTTCTACAATGTTGAAAAAATTGAGTGTGCCTTATTTGATGGTCCCTGTTTTGTTAAGATTTTAACTGAAAAATTCTTTTTACCTCAATGGCTACTAATCTTGCAATCTGATTGGCTAATTTGCTCTTGTCGATAAGAGTCCAGACAATGCTGCTCATGTCAATGTGTCATGCAACGCCTTTTTCAGCTCGCGGTCTGAAAAAAACATTTCCTTTGATGTTGATATTGTGGTAAAAAACAAAAAGAAATGTGGTTTAGTGTGCACTGTACTCTCATTGACAATATGTGTCATCACAGGGATCAAAATTTGTTGTGGAGGCATATCGTTGTCGATTAGAGTACAGACCACGCTAAACCACATATGATTTGTTAATTTCCTCATTTATGATTAACTTATTGTAATGAGGAGCCCCGCGTTTAGGCTTGGCTAAATCTATATATTACCAGCCTTTCAAAGGCTTACAGCAATTTCTGACTGAAACGATAACAAGGGCATATGATTCTTGGCTGGAACTTTTTTCTGGGTCATGTGTTGCCGATACAAAAGCCAACCATTTACAACAGCTACATGAATGCAGTAAAATACCATGTGCATATGATACTTGGTTGAGCGGTGACAGATGCAATACATTGACACCAGCATATCACATAAGTCGACACCACCCATGTTGTACTCAACAACTATTGATCAATCGCCCTCTTTCTTGGACCAATGTCATGCTTGTAAAGCCAGGTCATTCCCGATATAGTTGGAAAGAAGTTGAACTAGACCATTGTCACAACAGCGCAGAACAGTGACCCCTGAGTTGGCCTCCACTACGTAATCAAAGGACCTGCAACCTTTCATATTTAGCTCTTTTTCTGCCAGCAAATGTCTGTCTGCTCCTTTCAAACAATCCTTACAGATTGTTTACGGACTGTTGCAACTGCCTAAAGCCCACTTTCTTCAAATGGTTCATTAGGGGTACTGAAGAGAAAAAATCAAAGAAAACCTTGTGGTTGACCTTTTTTGGGAGTGATCATGTAAAACAACAGACAACATTGCCTCCCAGAAGTAATTCTGGCTTTCCTTGAGCCTTGTTTGTTTTTCCAGTGTACATCTCAAAATCATAGAGGATGCCACTTACACCACATCAGGCCCAAACCTTTATACCCACTTATTTGGCTTGTTTGGCAGGTACTGTTTCAGACTAGTACAAATTTTTGTAGGGATGATCTGCTCATCTACACAGTGATTTTCCTCGAGATATTACTTCCGACATTTTTCATGCAGAGAATCAAGAACAGGCCTTACCTTGAATAGTTTGTCAAAGTCCTTGTCCATGTTTGGCAGATTTTTGCTACGGTCATTGCAGTGAAAAAATTGTTTAATTATTTTCAAAGCGGTTTATCGACATGATATCTGTTACTGAAGGGATTCTAGTTGTCCTCCTCCAATATATTCTAATCTGCAGCAATTTTATAATGAACATCATTACTTACATACCCAGGTACATTTCCATTTCATTATGATCTACATTAATTTAAGTTCTTGTTGATTGTATTAACAATGATTTAGTAATACATAGACAAGTAAAAACAAACGATATAATCTCCCAACGTTTCGGCGACCTCATGATGCCATTATCAAGGGTACAAATGAGAATTAAATTAACAAATGCGAGTTCAAGAGTTATAACTAATTTACATAGCGGAGGTGGCTACACAAATACTTTAGCACGAATAGAATCTGTTTGCACGTTCAAACTCGGTGTTAATTGTTTGATGTAAAGAATCTCGTTGACAAGACAATCGAATTTGTTCATGCATTTCTTGAGAACTTTGAAACAGCTGCAGAGGTCCTCCCGCGTGGTCGTTGTCATAGTGCTTGCGTACTTGGGTATGCAAGCACTATGACAATAACCACGTGGGTGCTGTCCCTGAGGACCTCCTCAGCTGTTTCAAAGTTCTCAAGAAATGCATGAACAAATTCGATTGCCTTGTCGACGAGATTCTTTACATCAAACAATTAACACCGAGTTTGAACGTGTAAACGGATTCTATCCGTGCTAAAGTATTTGTGTAGCCACCTCCGCTATGTAAATTAGTTATAACCCTTGAACTCACATTTGTTAATTTAATTCTCATTACCCTTGATAATGGCGTCATGAGGTCGCCAAAACGTCAGAAGATTATATCGTTTGTTTTTACTTGTCTTGTTGATTGTACTGAGTACAGGTTTGTTTGATCTGCAAGGAGGTCAATTAGGTCATCATCAAAAAACTGCTTGAAGTATTGATATGGGGTTTTATCTTAGTGGTGGTGGAGGAAAAGGCTCACCCCTGAATACCACGTCATAAACGACAGGTTGCCGCCTACACCATCTGAAATTTTGGGATGTCTTTCCAGTTTTGGAGCTTCCTCCAACTTCACCTTCTTCATCAGAACTCTCAGTGTCAAAATCGGTAACCATATCAACATTCTGGTCCTCATGTGAATCACTATCGCCTTCGTCTTCACTTGAGCTTGAATAATCACTTTCTTCAGCAGGAATGTTTGCCAGTTTATCATAATCACTTTCCCTGTCACTGCCCTTGACCCGTAAAATGACCTTGTTGAGAATGTGACAGGACCAGACGTAGCCATTGTTTATAAATAATATCTGCAGATACAAAGTTATGGAAAGTTAAAATAAAGTGATACACAAATTAATAATTCATTATGCCCTCAAATCATAGAAATGCATGGTGAACATTTCTAGGGCTTTGAAAAAGTACAAATTAAAATTCAATAGGGCTGAGATGTCTCAATTGAAGTAAGTGTGCATAAAATACAGAAAAAATATGAGGGGAAAGTAATTAAATATCTTTCACTAAAAAAGCATGCTCTTGTTCCATAAGTGCATGGAGGTCTCAATCATGTTTGTAGCAATATAAACAAATCTAATAGGCTTGCAGTATTGCTTTATAACAAACAAAAGAGTCACAAAATAGTGACATTTCGGAGGGATTTTTACCCCCTGCTACATGGTGTTGTTCAGGAACATTATGTAAAAAATCCCTCACGCTTCAAGTCAGGAATAGACATCTTTTTCAGTGTTAGTTTCTCTTTAGAGAAAAGGTCTTTGAAGACACTTTCAATATTTTTTGCAGTTTTGAGACCATAAAGGATCAGAAGATAAAGTGTTTTGTCTTACCTCAATCGTAAGGAATCCACAGGCTTGAAAAATTCACGCTACTTCACAGAGCAAATGCACATAGCCTCTCTCATTTCCAGTCTGCTCTCTTTCCAGCCCATGCTCATCCCAGGAGCTCACAGTTTGGCAGTGAGACAATAAGCACGTGACTGTATTTTAATTAATTATCTTGTTTTTCTAGAACAACAGCATGCATGAAAGGTCAAAGCCGTGTATTACACTGTGACAAAACACGACAGGCATTTGAGAACACAAGGGAAATATAGAAAGCACAAGCTGCAGGCGAGTGTTTTCTACATTTCTCTAGTGTTATCAAATGTCTGGAGTGTGTTATCACAGTGCAATACACAGCTTATTTGTGAGAGCCATAAGAAAAATTAATGATGATGGCACAGGTGTGGTGTTAAATTAAAAAGAAAGCTTATGTTCGTCAATGTTCTGGTACATGTACATATAACTGGGCATTGTATAACAACAATGAATATTACCTGATGATTTATAAAAGCATTTATTGTACACACAGACTTTCTGATTGTGGTATGTGACATTTCCATAGCAACAGCATTAGAATACCTATGTTTTAAAGAAGCACTCTGTTTGCAGCAAAATATTTCTTCACCATTTATTTTAAATCTTCATTATTATTGTTAATATTGTTATTTAAGTCTTGCTACTTGAGCTTAATTAGCTCACATCACATTATTACCACTTGAGTTTTTCAGAGCACATTAAAAAAAGATTTTTTATCTCCTGCCTCAAAGTTGCTGCACTCCAATCTTTAACCACTGGCCATGCATCTACGCAGCGGTTTTTCTGAATCAAATCTGCCTTTTCTTCCCCATGTGGAACCTCCCATTCAGGACAAGTGAGAAGACGGACATCTTTGTAAAACAAACTTGGTTCAGTCACATCCCATCTTGATCTTTGGTTTTTCTGGGGGCCGTATGGCTGAAATTGCCCTTTGTGGGCCTGTGATCTCCCTCATCTTTTTTAATCTCTTCTGGTCCTTCCATAATTGGAAGTTGCTGAAAAGTTATTTGAAGTAGCCCTTATAGATGCCACTGTTGATGGCAAAATCGCTTGCACGGTCGCGCTTGTGGATGCACTTGGTATTCAGAAGGCCTGGTTTAGTTCAGAAGTCACTGACACCTCATTTCCAGTGTCAGCATTTGATGTTGTGGTTTGAAGTGCATTTTCTTGTCGGGGCAAGTGGCTCAAGTAGTTGATGACTGCGTCGACAATTTCTTGAACAGAACTAGCAGACTGCATGTGACCAACCATGTCTGCTGCTTGTGGAAATCCTCACATAGAAATTTCCCACGCGAAGAAATTCTTACATTTCCGTATGCTAAGAGCACCATTTCCTGTGATGCCATATAAGGAGATACCCTCATACATCCGGTTTAGGTGCTAATCAGTTTCTGCTTCCTCTCAACTAGTTTTTTTTTCTTTGATGTTAATTTTTCTGCCTCACTGCACTTTTGCGTTGGCCATGGTTTTTTGTCAATTTTTAAACCTAAAACCACACTTTTATTATCGTAATTTCCGTTTGTTTACCCACTTGGGAGATTAACCACATTGGTCGTTGTTTGCATTAACAAGAAAAAAAATTTCAACAGATTACCCTCACTGGGAGATAACCCGCACCCAAAAACAAAAGAAATTCATGAACTCACAAAGTTAGAGTGATGATAAGCCCTCATGACAGTGTATAGCCCTTACAAGTGTAGATTTTTTAAAGCCAAGGATCGATAAACTTTTCGCTCAGCTGCCAGTTCAGAGGTGGAAAAACTCTCCTTAACCATGAACTTCTTATTTTTTAATTTATCAGGTAAAATATCCAATTCATTTATGTTTACAGTTGTCAGAAGGCAGTGAAATGCTATTTGGTTGATCAATCGTTGAGGTCCGCCATTTTAGATAGGTTGAAAGGGAGCTGGGGCAAGTGTAAAATTTTCCAGTTTGATGGGGGGTGGGAGGTGGTGCACAAACAAAGAAAGGTAAAACAACTGCAGTTTTGAAATAAACAACAATACTTTTAATTTGACTAGCTAAAGCGACTTACAAAATCTTTTTGCGACACCTAGAAATGCACGTCTTTGCTTAAAATACTTAAATACTTGAATAATTTACACTAAAATGATGGTTTGTTTGTTCAAAAACCTCTTCACAAGGTTATTAAATGTTTAATATAATGTTCATTCCAAATGCTATCAGTTCATACGCTATCAGTTCAGTTCAAAATCCATCAAAGTCTTCATCCTCAGTGTCACTGTTAAACAGGTCAATTAATCGTGCATCGAGGACAGGATCTAGAGTTGTTGTACTTTGTACATCATCGCTGATTTCAGAAGCGTCACTCCCATCATCCTCACTGGCACCGGGAGCATGTGTAATTCCTGCTTTTCTGAAGCCATTCGTGATTGTAGTGACTTTCACTGCTTTCCACACATGAATTACCCAATTGCAGACTTCCGCTTGTGGCCCTTCTCATCTTTCCAGTTTCGGTAAAGGTGTGAATTCCTTCAGACATCCACTTCTCCCACTCCTCACAAGCATGGTTCTTGAATTACCGATTAACAGAAATGTCTCATGGCTGCAATTTCTTGGTAAGGCCTCCAGGAATCACTGCAGTAGTTCTTTTGTGTTCAGTTTTGAAAGTGTTGCGAACATTTTCGTCAATACGTACGCTGAAACTGTCGAAGACGAGCAGAGAGGTTCTGTCAAAGAAGGACATGGGTCTTGGATGCCAAACTTTCTCACCCCACACAGCCATTCCATCTCTATCCATCCATCCTTTGCTGTGGCAGTGGACAACCACACCATTGGGGACGTTTTCTTTTGGCATTGTTTTTCTCTCAAAGATGACCATTGGCTTGAGCTTTTTCCTGGACTCTGAGCATGCAAGGACAACAGTGAAGCCTGTTTTCTCGTGACCAGTGGTTGATACAGGAACACTTTCAGCTCCAGTTGTGTCAACTGTTCTGGAATGTGGAGCATCAAATGACATAGGCACTTCGTCCATGTTGAAAACACAATCCGCTTGTATGGCGAGTTCCTCCTTTCGTCGAGAAACAAACTGATGAAAGTTTGTAACCTTCTCTTCCCAGCTTTCCGGCAGCTTCTGACCCACGGTTGGTTTTGAATGCACAGATGGGCGATTTCAGTGCATAAATCTGCTACACCAGCTCAGTCCTCCTACAAAGTCAGCGACATTCATCTGCCTTGCCAGTTCTTTGGCCTCTAGACGGATCATGACAGTGGTGACAGCTTGGCTGTTTTCTCTTTGACTAATGATCCACTCTTCCAATGTTCTTTCCACTGCAGGAAATTTGGCGATGCCAGTACGGCAGGTGCATTGGCATTTAGGCAGCTTTGTCATGACAACTTTTTTCTTTTGCCAGTAGTGGATCATGGATTCGTCGATTTCAAATCCTCTTGCTGCTGCTCGGTTTCCAATTTCATCTGTATGAGCAACTTTGAGCTTACACTCAAAAGTGAAACTCTGAGGTGCGTGTCTAACACCGGGCATTTTGACTCAAAATTACTCATGGCTACACTTATTGTAAATGATTGAATTGTGTATTTCTCATTCAGTCAATGACCTTTTTATAATGTTTTGAATGAAATAAAAACTTCATCCATTGTTTTTGTTAACAAAATATCCTTTAGCAAGTAATTAGTAAGTTTTCATGCCCATTGTTTTTGATCTTCCATTTAATGATACCACTTGTAAAAATCCGTTCCAAGAAAAATCAATATCTCAGGATCTACTCTGACTCTAAGAAATCGCTTGAAACAGGAAAATACTCTCTACCTCAAGGGAGTGTTTGCTAGGAATATTTTACTGATGCACCGAGTATTCTGGTGTTTTAAAATGTTGTCTGTGAATGTTTGTGTACACGCATGCCGACAATCACCTTTTATGCCATGAAATGAACAGGTCAGCATCATTTTTTCTTTGCGAATTACTTTGAAGCCTGCTATTTCACATTGTTATTCTTTTATTTTCTGAGTTTATCATTCCAGTTAGTGAATAATATTTTTATTTTCAACTAAACAAAGAAACAAGCTATGAAATTAGCAAGGTAAGAAAGTAATAGCACACTTGTGATAAAAAATTTTGTTTGCCAACGACACTCGTTGATATGTTTTCAATTTGCATCGGTTTTCATCGAGAGCATTTAAGTCTACAGGCAATGAAAGCGGGATAAATGAGGCAATACACACTTTTTAGGACCAGTTTCTTTAAAGACTTATATTTTTTCCCTGCTTACAGTTTTAATACTATACTGGAAGATTTAAAAATTATCACATTACCCGCACCTTCCTATAACCCGCACCAACAAATGTTTGCGTTGAAATTAACAGTTAACAACAACTTGCTCTCTAATAATATTGTATGGACAAAAAATAACAAGACAAATCTGGCAGTAAATGGGACCATGGACACTAGGTGCTCCCTGGGATAGCAATGAAATGAGTGATAGCGACACACCCTGGACAGGTAATTGGGTGGTTAGCGGACACACCCAGCAAACAAAGTGGGGCGGTTAGCGGACACAAACCCAAAGCAGAAACTTGGGCGGTTGGCAGACACACCCAGTGAATGAATTGGGGTGATAGCGCCGTGACCCAGAGAACGAAGCCCCTAAACCTAGCTGCTTAGGTAGGTAAGAATAAGGTGGGGTAAGGGACCCACCCAGCCTGACTAAGGCAGTAGCTAAGTGGAAGGTGTGCACCCAGGCCAGTAGTCCAAATTTATTATGGGGGGTAGAGGAGGGAAAGGAAACACTGTACACTAGTAGTTGGGTCACTAGCGGACACACCCTGCAAACAAAGTGGGGCAGTTAGCGGACTCAAACCCCAAAGCATAAACACAACGTGGGGTGGTTAGCGAACACAAACCCCAAAGCAGAAACTTGGGTGGTTGGCGGACACACCCACTAAATGAATTAGGGTGATAGCGCAGTGACCCAGAGTATAAAGCCCCCCAACCTAGCTGCTTAGGTAGGTAAGAATAAGGTGGGGTAAGGGACCCACCCAGCCTGACGCAGGCGATAGCTAAGTGGAAGGTGTGTACCCAAATTATGCCCCAAATACTGCCAGGTACATAGTGACAAATATTAGTGCAACTTTAACAAGGTCTACATTGTCCTGTGCTTATATCCCAAGTTTGTAGTGGAGTACTATGGGTGGCGGCTAGCTGGGCAGGAACTGCTTGGAGTATTGAAGTAGGTGTCCTGATGTAGTGGGTGTAGCAATTGCTGGACCAACGGCTGAGGGTTTGGATAAGCAAAGGGGCAAGCCGGCCTCTGCAGCAGTAGTTGCAGCTGCAATAAGGAAACTGGGATCGGATGCATAGGACTCTGTTGCGAAACCCAAGCATTGAAGCTGGAGGCGCAGAATTGAGGTTACTTTGTCCCTGGTGAGAAATTTTCCTGTTGAGAAGAAATAAAGGGGGGTGAAACTGCCTGGAAGCTGGTGAGCCAGGTAATGGTGCATTGCCCGTACTGTACAGACTGAAAAGCCAGAAGGAGTGAGTGTAATGGAACAGCCCATCCAGAAGGGATCAGTTTTGGAGGATTTCAGTTGCAATGATAAGGAGCCTGCGGAGATAAAACTGATGTCTGAGCGGGACAGGTGTACCAGCGGGTTGAAGTGAACTGAAGATGGTGAGGTGAGCTCGCTCGAACGCAAGAAGGCAAAGAAGGCCAGAGTAAAGGCTGATTAGAGCATGAGTTTGTCCTGTGATGCGATCTGAGGGTCATCTGCCAAAGCTCCGTTTGGCTGACGTATGACTGACATGGTGATAGGTAGACGGCGGCAAGAGGAGAGTCCAATTGTCCGCTTGATGCCTCGTAGAAGTAAACGAAGTAGGGGGGCATCTGCAAACGGGTCTGCAAGGCTGTTTTCGATGTGGGCAAACGGGATACCAGCTAGATACAGCTTAATGGTTGGGAAGCTGACTTGATTAGAGAGCCAAGAGGCAAAATAACGTAGTTGTAACTCTGATGCAGGGAAGGGGTTCCATTGCCTTGAACAACAAAAGATAGTATACCCGCAAATTCCAGTGCAGTAGGTGCGACGTGTGGAAGGTGCAATGGCTTGAGACTGCAGAAAGGCTAGGTGACCAGCCAGAGGGTCGGCGCTGAGGGGGGCATAGTCGTCGGCTCCAAATCTGCCTGCGGGGTGAGTTGGTGGAACTGGAGCGTCTGAAAACAGGACAAAGCATCAGCAATTGAATTGTCTGTACCTCAAATGTGAGAGACAAGAATGGAGAATTGGTGGGATAGAGTGCAAAAGAAGATTGAACGAACAGGGTGCATAAGGAGGGGGTCACAGGAAGTACCCTTTGCCCAAATGTCCACAACTGATTGGTTATCACAGTGGAATAGCAGTTTCTTGTCCCTCCAAAGTGGACCCCACAGGAAGCAGGCAAGAGCTATGGGGTAGAGCTCCTTCTACTGGATGGAGCGATCAGACAGGTTGGAGGGCCAGGAACCATTCAGCCAATGACCTTGAAAGTAGATGCCAAAACCAAGACCTCCAGATGCATCAGTGAAGAGCGCGAGATCAGGAGATCTTGACCAAAAGGGGTCAGGAATAATAGCTTGGCCATTCCAGACAAAGATACTCCAGCCACCAAGCGACATCCCAGTAAACTTTAGCATTGAGGGATATATGATGGTGGGGTAGGCGAGCAGTGGTACCCAGGTCAATCAAGCGCCACAGGAATATGCGACCAGCTGGGATGATTCAACAGGCGAAGTTAAGTTTACCAACGAGGGAGAGAAGTTCTCTTTTAATGCACTTTTTTCGAGAAGACCAGGTATGAAGTTCAGTCACAAGCTCTGACAGTTTATCAGGAGGTAAGGAGCATTCCATGAGATTGGAATCAATCAATATGCCAAGAAACACCAGACGAGAGGTTGGACCCTCCAGCTTGTTGGGGGGCCAAGGGGATACCCAGGCGGTCAGCGGTTTTAACTATGATGTCGACTTGAGATGGGTATAGTGGTGACAATGGAGGACCTATGGTAAAGTAATCATCAAGGTAGTGCATGAGAGTGGAGATAGCGTAATTGTGCTTAAGTATCCACTCAAAGGCATCGGCTAAACAGTTAAATAGGAACGGTGAGGAATGGAGCCCAAAGGGTAGGCGGAGATCCACATAGAATTTGCCTTGCCAGTGCATGCCAAGGAGGTCCCAGTCACTGGAGGATACAGGACAGAGACGAAAGGTGTGCTTAAGGTTGAGCTTAGCCATGAGAGCACCAGCGCCAAATTAGGATACTAAGGCTAGGGCTTGATCGAAGGTAGCGTAGTGTAAGGTGTAATCCTCTTTAGAGATAAAATCGTTGATGGACGAACCTTGAGGCGAAGAGAGATCCATGATAATATGCCAGGAGCCATCCTTTTTGGGAACAAGCCTAGAGGTGAGCACTGAAGGGTTGGAAATGGAGGAGATGAGAAGGGGCCTGCTGTGTGGCCTCTACTAACCTCTTTCATGAGCACCTCAGTGACTGCATTGGGGTGAAGGAGAGTAGATTTTAAATTCGGGGTGATTCTGTGGTAGCATGGACTCTGATAGCGACAGCCAAACCGGAGTTCATGGACCAGATCTGAAGCAAATTTGCCATTTTCTAAACGAGTGGCAATCTGGGTACGACTTGCGACCGCAAAGCCGCTAGGGATTGTTTGGAGGGACAAGGAAGTAAACAAAATATAGCGGAAAGCAGAAAAATTCCTCGCGAAACTGTAGAACAATACAGTGTTGTGCAATTGAAAAGATGGTTGCTGTGCAGAGGAGCTAAGACAACGGGAAATAAGAAAGCAGTAGTGACAAGGTATGTTTGCTTCTAAAATCAGAGTGAAATTATTCTTGTCTTGTTTATTTAATGTTTTTTGTTTTGTTGGTAGGGTTCAAGATTATGTTAAACATGGATTAGATGTTAAGAATGGCTGACTGTTAGGATCGAGAGATGCTGGTCAATGTC
>Ga0126339_10002070_pt1 | contig 14184 bp, 4 predicted proteins | sample OrbTmetagenome_2_FD_92532 | JGI IMG/M metagenome (GOLD analysis project Ga0126339, IMG submission 92532) | Coral microbial communities from Petempiche,Puerto Morelos, Mexico - Orbicella T R C metagenome | ecosystem: Host-associated > Invertebrates > Cnidaria > Coral | place: Petempiche,Puerto... | reverse complement strand
TTTGTAAGTCTTTATATTCTGTCCTGTATTTCTCATATCGCTCGGCTCTTCTTCACATGTATTTTTATTTATTTTTCTAGTCGAACCTCGCTCGCTCTATCTTTCAATTCTCAACGGGCTCCTTGAGTCTCTTCAACAGAGCGTGAGTTCGAAATCTCTAGACGTAGCGTCAACAAGAACTGTAAGCTACACTATATATGCCTCTGTTTCTTCTCAAAGACGAGATTTCCGCATGGCAAAGTTTGGAAAAGTTATCTGTTATTCAGCCTGGACAATGAAACCACAGATTAGTCTTATGATGATGCTCACCGTCCGCTGTCCCCTTAACAAACTTTTAATTCAGTTTTGCCGTCTTTTTGAGATTTTGGGGGTTCTGTTTGAAAAAGAAACGGCCGTAACAACCAAACAGCCAACGCAATAAGCCAATCAGTACTCGCACTGTGACTGGTACAAAGCGCGCGAAAACGCGCGTAAGCCAAGTAACGGTTAGTTATTACTTTGCTCTTGATTGGTTTAAAAGACTTGAGCTGATTGGTCAGACATTCTGTTCTGGTTAGAGCCTCTGATTGGTTAGACACTGCAATGGTTTTACAAACCAAACCAAATAGACCTACCACTGTTTGAAATTCTCTTATGGTTAGTGCCTTGCTCTTTGCAAGTAAAACTTCCTCAACCTCCTTCGGCTAGTCAGACAGGAAAAAGAAGAGAAATCATGTTAACCTCACGTATTGTTTTATATTGCCTCTCATCGTAGGCACGGAATGCGTGCAAAAAGGCCGTGGGAATAAAATATTGAATTGATTGTGATCTTTCGCTGATAATGAATATTTTTCAATACAAACTTAAGTCTCACATTGTGGCACGTTAGTATGTCCTCTCTCAGCAACATCAACATAGCAGAAGAGAATGTAGCAATACAGTGGAAGGATGAAAGCTTCATGCTCAAAATGTATTGATCCCAAATATAGCACACCACATCAAGAGAGAGAAAACCTGCAATGATAAACATTCATGATAAATGAAGAGATTTTTAACATTTCAAATTCCTTTGGGTTGCCTCTCTCACAAAAAGTGATTGCTTGCAAAAGGTGTTACTCAAAGGTTAGAAGTATATTGGACAGGCTCCAATGATTGAGCATTTATTTAAGAGGAGGTGTCTTATTAAAAGAGTTGGCTTCTTATATGTCCTTTTAAGGTTTCAGCTCAAGGTGGGTAAACTTGTAAGGAAGGTATCTGTTTTAAAGAGTGTTTGTTTAGAGAAATGCCTCCTGGAAGGTGTCTGCTTAAGGGAGGAATCCCCTTAAAAAAAATGTGTCTTTTACAAATAGCAGCAAGTAATGATTGAGAATCTAGTTAGGTCTTACCAACAAACATGCATCTTGCATAAGACCTCATGAGAGCTGCCAGACTTTCTGCCAACTGAACTGGTCGACCTGTTCAAATGGACAATTTTATGACCTGCTCACTTGATTATGACCATTAGCAAATCAATGTTTTTGTACAACCATAAACTGAACATCCATTAGGCTAACTGAAAGTAATCCATACTTACAGATATTACAGATTAAAGGTAAAGGTCAAGATCATTTAAATGTGTCAAAATTGAGTCAATAGTCTATTCCATCATGCAAATAAGTCTACAACTAGACCATTACTGACCACTGATCAGTCAATACACAATAGCATTCTTGGTAGAAATTATAGGGTGCATTCCATTGGGGTCAGTGATCCATGATCACTCACATCATAGCACATTAAAAGAACCAATGAATTCACTCTAGTCATGGATTCATTACCTACTTTGATGCTGCATGATCTGAGTGATCTTGGATCACTGATCCTGATCCAGATCCCCCCAAAGGTATGCACCCAAAGTCAGTTTGATGTAAATGCATTTTTTTCTCATCAACACCTGGTTTACCTTGTGAAAGTATTCTTTGTATTGTAGATGCAAGTTGTTTATCTTTTGTCTCCAGGATATCAGCCATTTTTATTCCATATTGTTTTTGAGCTGACTGGAATTCCTAAAGATAATATGTCAATAAAAAAAATGGGTTAAATAAAAAACTTCAAGGACATTTAATACTTTTTATTAACCTGATTTTCAACAGTCTCTACCAAAGCATATGAGGGATAAATGAGCATCAATTAAAAGAAATCGCTCTGGACAGTACAAATGCAAGACTCAGTGGAGGCAATGGAATGGAAGAGGAGGTCGATGATGAGTACAGGCATCCCACTGCAGCGTGGTGCGATGCCTTAATGATTAGTGCATTGGATAGCACTTTCAAGCCCTCGCCAGGGTCATAGTGTTGAACTCTCTCTGGACAAGACACTTAAATTTCCTGGGTCCTTCACAGGGCACAGGACACAAGACTGTAAAGGAGAACCCGATTTTTCTGACATGGAATTTACCTTCGATCGAGAATCCCTCATCAGTGGAGGTCTGGACTCCATAAAGGTAAAGTACACTTCAATAAAGTCTGCAATTTCCTCAGTATCAACCTCCTTCGCAGCACGGTCTGCTGCCATTACTTTCAGAAAAGGCAAGGCTAACAAGTAGTCTGTATCAACTATTGTTGATGTGCCCTTTATATTTACGTGCCGGTACGATAAGGAAGTTTTCATGATACTGAGAAGGGCTGGGTGAGTAGCGAGCTCATGAAAACTTGTTTCTGAGGACAAAAATGCTTCACACTTCTGGGTTATGGCCGCATCGTGTGGTGAAATCGTGTCTCGTTTGCTCCTTGAAACCTTTTCCAAATAGTCTTTGCGAACGATCAAATTCGCTAGAAACATTTTCCACACTGCTTTTCGCAACTCAGTTGGCAGAGGACGGTTTAGACAGGCAAAAAGTTTTGATCTTAAATCAGGCCATCTTCGCAACAAGTTGATGGCCGCTTTTGAGGCTCCTTGAAGAAAAAGTTCTGCCTTTGTGTGTGTATTCGATGGATCAATGAGCGTTTGCGTAACGTCTTCGTTGAGATTTCGATCAAGAACTTCTGACACTACCCCTACCAGCCTTTGATACGAAGAGCCGTCACGGACGAGTTTTGCCGCACGATCAAGAAACATGATTTTCTCTGAATCTGTGAGATCGGAGAAGTAAGAAACATGACTCTCAGTAAGTTGTTGTTGTACTGCATCGAACAGCTCTGAAGTCAAATTATTCCACTCGCTGGATTTTACGATATCTTCCTTTGAAAGTAGTAACCAAGAGGGCAACTTTGTTGTTGTTGTGGACGCCATGTTGAATTGACTGGTTGCTCAGGATGTGAGCCAGATGTTTGGTTAGCCAGCGGATTCGAGGATTTGGCGCCATTTTGAATTGGAGGATTTTTGGAACGAATCTTTTCACAATTTTAACCATTTACGAATAAAAACGCTAGTAATGAAGATCTGTGAAGATACATATGGATAATTTCGAGAAAATAGCCATGTTTTGTTTCTGGAAAATCACGCCATGATCTCAAAAACGTCAAAGGAATCTTGTCAGCTGTTTAAGATGCGTTGTGTGATTCCCGGACGATCAGTGAAACGCAAGTACTCCGTACTGTTTGAGTTAACAGTGAGTTAAAACTGTCATTTGCCATCCTAATCTATTTTTCTGACTCTACAGTGTTCGCCAAAGCGATCCATTGTTTGTCCAAGATTGGTTGTGAGCTGTATTTGGAGGCTCTGTCAGAAGGGGTGAGTAACTATTGAGTGCTGTGATCACGTGATCTAGACGTGTCTATCTAATTGGCTTGGGGTTTGAAGTAATGGAGTCTCAGTTCAATGCTAGCACATGATTTCTTAACAAAATTTAACACCAGATGCAAATAGTTTACATCCAAATAAGTAGACAGCCTTTGGACCATGTGAGATTAGGGGTGCATTTCTTTGGGATGATCTTGACCATGTATCGTTGTTCGTATGTAGAATAGAGAAGAATCAACCAGAACTGGAGATACAAACTGCTGTGTTTATTCTACACTCTTGACTAAGCCTAACAAGTCAAAAGCAGAAAGCATGGTCTGAACCGTTACCATGGCAATGTCAGTCATGAAACTTAGACCGAATCAAATAATATGGATATCGTTACAATGGTCCATGAAAAGAACCAATGAATCCTTGATCTGAATGGATTAATTGATTGCTTTGATGCACCATGGGATCTTGGATCATTGATCTTGATCTTGAGCTATACCACCAGATTGCTAAGTAATACATACATACCAGCAATTCTGGGTGGAAGTGGGTAATAGCTCTCACAAAAAGCCCTCTCAGCTAACTCCCAGGGATGTTCTCCATCACAAGGTCTCCTGGCATTATCCCAACCATTTGCTGATACCCATTTATACTTCAGGCCCTAGTTGTTTAAGGGTGGATAATAAACACTATACATGTTATACTGTAAATCGCTTTCCAATAGATAAGTGTTGGCAAAACAAACTACACTATCCACCAGCTAGTGATTTATCCAGTGGATAGTTTTATCCACCCTTTGCACAACTGGGGCCAGGGTAAAAAGTCACACAGTTGCTAATGATCTCAGACAGTCTGTAAAGTTTCTGGGGAGTAGTAAATGTTTCCAGTGTGGAACAATTTGAATCGTCAAGATTGATTCCTATTTGTATATTTATACATTAACTGCCCAATCTCCCATTTTATCAGCTTGCCTTAAGAACTGTTAGCTCATCTCGTTCAGCATATGCCTGCTTTCTCTTCAATGAGAGCTTTTTCATAAGTTATGATGATGGATCGAGTGATCAGCCCGCTGATTCACAAGAAGAGGACTTATTCAAGTGCAAAATTGCTATGAAGGTCAGAGGAATTATTTGTATTATATGATAGAGGCATTCCACCAAGCTAACCTTTAGGCATTGATATTACTGATCATTGTCAAGAACTGAGACTCAGTTGGAAGAGAGACTTGTTTCTTTATACACATGAACTTTTAGCTAGACGAGTATGATAAAAAAGACAGCAAATTAGGTCCTCAAGTCTCTCCCCCTTATCTCCTTTCAGCTCTCTTCTCTCTCCTAAATGAAGGATAATACCAAATTGTTAAATACTGAACCACAACACATATGTAATAGAGGACTGTGAACATATTTTTGTTGGCAGTCATGCCTGTCGGCATTCAAATCCATGAATACCATTGAGAAGACAGTGGATCAGTGCAAAATAGATCTGAATGTCAGAGAAGCTAGGCTGGTATTCCTCCTTTACTGTAGACATGGTAAGTAACTGCTGTCAAATTCAGTGCTCAGTTAATTTAGTTGTCACTGTTAGTTCTTGGCTTGCAGCTTGAGATAATTTTCTGTTATTCATTCTAATCATTTTTCAGTTGTGATGTATTCATTTTATTATTATTTCTTTATTTCCTTGACAGGAATCACAAAGACATACAACTTGACTTTCCAGGAGTGTGAAACACTTCAAGCTGTGTTCTCAAAAGACTTGTGTCCCAACTTTATGACTGCACAAGCAAAGTAAGAAGTGTGGATCATTTGTATTAAAGGAACCTGTGGTCAAGTGTGGATCAATACCCTTGATCAACCCTCAGCATCTCAATTGACACTTGATGGACATCTTGACGGATACTGGGTCAACACTTGATCAACTTCTCAGTTGACAGTCAGTTGAGAATTGACTAATTTTCGCAGACATGCCATGAAGTGTTGATTGATACATATCATATCACCATGGAGACGTCAATTGAGGGTCGATTGAGAGTATAAATCAACACTCGACTGTACATTTCTTTAGAACACATGATCCAGAGATGTAACTTTGCTTACCATTTGAGAAAGAAAAAAAAACAGTCAAACCTATCACTGGCAGCAATAATAATATTATTATTCATAGCATTGTTGACAATCACGATGTCTCATTTTCAACAGGATTCTTAGTGATGCGGTGTATAATTTTCCAAATAACCAAGAAGAAATCACCCTTTGTGTGTGTCCTGAGACATTTAAAGTCAAGAACTATGTGGATGATGAGCCAGGTAAGAATTGGAAACAATTAATAAGAACTCTTAGTAGATAAATGTTGGTAGTAACTTTAGGAAAGTGACCAAATTGGGGTTTGTTGCTATCATGCAGCCACACCCCTTCTTGCTTATGTACAGAGAAAATTAAATATTACAACAGTGGGTTACAATGGCATAATATTATCCTACTACCAAAGTGCTAAGGGATGTACACGTATTGGGAGAATACTGGCCACAGGTCTTTTTTGTATAGAGCGAGTGCAATCAGAGATTTATTACTCTACTAAAAGTGTTTTGAAAACGTCCCATGATCACAGACTAAAAAGACTCTATAAACTTCAAGTAAGCCATAAAATGACAAGGACACCTCTAATGAAAGTGATTGTGTGGGATCATTCAGGGCTATGCCCAGTCCCATAGTTGGAAAATATTGTACTGGCAAGAGAGCAATCTGATTGGTTGATTTTCAAATTGCTGGCATTCGTAACTACCTTTTTATTAGTTGTTTAATAACAAGCACTACTGATGATATGCCAAAATCATATTGCACAATTAGATGCCAAGTTTTGTTTTGGAACTAATGAGGTTCGATCACTAGATTTTTATGTATATCACTCCCACTAACACATGCAACTTTGAAAAAGATAAGTTATGAAGCATTGATTTTTCTCTAACTGCTCTTGTTTTTGCAGATCCAAATAGAGTTATTCACACAGAGATGATGCTGGTTCCAGAGGAGTTTGATAATTACCAGATTGGAGTTGATACAGATGTGACGTTTTGCCTCAAAGAGCTAAGGGTACTCACCAAATTCATCAGGACTTTTTTAATGTAGAACAAAAAAATGAAAATCTCTCAGAGGGGAAAATTTCCACATTTTTGCCTATGTCAAGATTTCTTCAATCTGGAATTATTAATTTTTGCTAACCTTATTTCTACTGTATCTTATCATAGGCTATTTTGATATTTGCCGAGTTCTCAAGTCAGCCAATAAATGTACATTTTGAAACAAGTGGCAAGTAAGTGAACAACATGTAACGAGCAATAATAAGCAATCATATTTACACTCATTGTCCTTAATATATTCTAATCATTTGTGTCACCTACACCAGGAGAAAACAAAAATAAGAGCAAGCTAAAATTCAAGGTATTTTTCAAGACCTGGCTATCCCTCTCAGATACTTGTAAGCACCTGCACTTGCCTAGGAATGATAAAACTATAAACAAAAAACTTTCTTGCCTTAAAAAAATCAAAATTTATTATTTTAATATTATGATTTAAATCTTTTTTTCAGACCCATTGTATTCAGTATGGATGGTGATCCAACTTATGAAGCTGACTTTGTGCTAGCAACTTTGGTTGATCATGATTCATCTACCCAGTCTTCCCAAGCCTCCGTCACAGCAGCGGCCAGTAGCCAGCAGCCATCAACTAGCAAAGTATCAAAAGACAAGCAAGTCAACAGGTGAGAAGGATCTTTAAATAATTCCTTTGTTCAATATTGTTATTGCAAGGTTTTTGAGATTGAATTACCGGTATTGAGACCGAGATCTTACCAAACCTACAAGATCTTACAGGATCTTTGAACATCTCTGGCAGATGAAACTTGAAATCTTGAGCAGGAGAAGCCGCATGAAGAAACGTTAATAAATACAATATATTTTGCAGACTATTTGTTTATGTTGGCTTGTTTTTGTTCGTTAGTTCTGCAAAAAAGAATCTACCGCCACAGTCTGAAAAAACTCGACAGAAGACTACTGGCAGGTTGCATAACAACACTTCAGAATCACAGAACTCACAGAGAAGTGGTCATGTCAATAACAATGAGCGGGATGACTCCATGTTTAATGATGATGATGATGATGATCTGGATATCACAGAGATTGATCAAGCATTGTTAGATGGGAAGCATCCAGTATCATCTCAGAAAACTGAAGAAAAAGATGACAGGATAATAAATCATAAAGATTCTGTTAAGACAGACCCAGTGTTGAGAAGCCAAAGGTACATGTTTCATGGTGTGATTGCAATAGTTTTTGATGTTATACAGAGAATAATTTCAGATTGGCAGGAATAAGTTGCACACAAATAGTTGGAGCAACATTACAGAATGTTAGGTTGTGATGTGAAGCCTAATATGGACCTGACCAGGTACAAATACTGCTAGTTGTTTCATGCAGCAGGAACTGAAGTTAAACACCGTCATTGATTAACCATATTTATAAATGTGTGTTTTAATGTGTCAGAAGTGCAGATGCCAATAAAAGCTCAGTCCTGGATGACTTTTTCGGCAACTCATTCCCCTATCAAGGTACTAGATATTAACATATGATCGATCCAAGAAACATGTCAGAGAAAAAGAAATTCCTGTTATACAAATGTTATTAAAACGGAGAAGATAAAAGTTAAAACAACTCGGGGGCGATGACTGTGAAGAGGCACAGATGGTTTGCCAGCCAAGTTGGTTTGGTTTTTGCTTAAATAGAAAGGTGTTGGATCTAACAGATATAATTAGAGAGATGTTTACTGACATCCATTCTACCCTTGTCATTGTCATTTATCCTAACAGCGTAATGTCTTTGTCGTGTCTGTTCTACAAAATTAAACCATTATTGTGAGATGCATTTGATATGGATTCATATCTGTGCATGAAGGAACTGTCCTAAAATTGGGTCAATGAAATTGCACCACCAAACAGTGCAACGTTTGATTCAACCATTCCTTGCTCTGTTTTGCAGATTTGTTCACCACAGGAAAACGAGATCTTTCAGTTATTCCCGAGGCCAGCCAGGAGAATGCTAACACCTCTGCGTATCCTTTGACGTTCTTGTAAAACTGTAGCTTTGAATGCTTTAAGTTTGGCGACAGTCATTAGAGATCTATATACTAAACCCTATTTAACAATTAGATTATGAGCTCTCGATTTCTATGAGGTGATAGTTGATTCGGCCTTCGGCCTCATGAACTATCACCTCATAGAAATCTCGAACTCGTAATATAATAATTATTGTTAAATAGTAATTGGTAGTTTAGGAATTTGACTTAAAATAGTTAAAAGAAGGAAACAGAAGAGAGTTTTTGTTATGTGTTTTATACCCCCCCTCTTGAGTCGGACTTATTTATTGACCATATTGTGAAAAGTTGTGGATGGAGACCGAAGACCAGACGAGAACTGAAATTAAACATGCTAGTCAAGTTCAGTTATTTAGGGTTTATGGTTTTTCTCTTTGCTTTTTAAAACTCGTCACTGGATCAATGGATCTTCTTCCTGGGTATATGGTTTATATATTATAACAGACATGTATTCTTGAACATCACGCAAATGTTGTCATCGTCATTTTCCTTAATCTGTGATTAGCCGCAGTGCAAGACCCATACAGACCCCGCCAAGTTCAGGCACAGGTATTTCCAGTGTGACTCAAGTATAAGCCCGATTAGAGCGGTTTTCATTTGAGTGTCGAAAAGTAATTGGTTTTGCATAACTATGCTACACCATTGGCTTAAAAAACTCGCGCCACTTTTTCATCCAATCAGAAGTAAAACTAAACCAATCGTGACTCGCGCGCACGCGTTTTCCCGCGCTTTGCGAATGCTACATGTAATTGTATCGAGCTTTGATTGGTTTGTTGGATTGTTTGTGTCCTTTGTGATTGGCTGGAGTGATTACTTTGGTTTTGGTTTTATGACACTCAAATGAAAATTGCTCTAAATGAAAAAGTCAGTAAACAGAGCTTATTGTATGACTTGCATGCTATTTTACAGATGGTGTCCATGTGCAGTTACACATATACACGGTCTTACCAATTTCAGAGAACCAACCGAGAAAACTTGAATGTCTCCTTCAGTTGAATTTTTAATATGTCTATAAAGTTGTAATTGAATGAATGAATGAATGAATGAATGCTTTATTTAACGTGGATATACGCTTAGCTTGAGAGCTAGTTTACAGGTATTCCACCTAATAACTAATGTATTTTAGTAACCAAAGCAGTTAAGGTCGGCACACACGAGGGGACTGGTCCCTGCGACCAGTCCCTGCAACTAGTCCCCTGAAGAGTTTACACGAAGGGACTGGTCGCAGGGGCTTGTCCCACGAACAGTTCACACAAAACGTTTTGAAGAACAAGTCGCCATGACTCGTTCCAAAAATTCAAACTGGTTTGAATTCGTGGGATTAGTCGCACGGACCAGAGTGCGACTAGATTTTGAAGCGAAAGTGGGTAGTTCACACGATGGGACTTGTCTCGCGACCTGTTGCAGGGACTAGTCTTAGGAACTAGTCTCCTCGTGTGTACCGACCTTTGTGACTCGGAGGGAAAGACATGTTCAACGCGGCCTGCCAGCTAGGAGACTTAGTGCGACAACGTTTCTTAACAGCGTAGAGTTAAACAACTTGTTCTCTGTTTTTCCCTGCAGAAGTATCGTTTGTGAAGAATGTGGACATGGTAAGAGAATGTTGGTCACTTTTGAGCTTTGCAAACAAATTTCGACAAAGTGTATTTAAGTATGAAAGATTAAGGTCTTACTTTCAAATTCTCATACACTGAATTCTTAAGGGTTTCTGAAACGTTTGCGATAACTCGGCAAGTTCGGTTGTCACCTGCAGTTGTATCACCCCAGCTTTCAAAATGATTGTATGCAGAACCTTTTTGAGATTGAAGTATGGCAAAGATTAGACCCAGCCTAGATATTGGGCGCTGTTCATTAAGGGCCGGGCACCGAGCAAATTGATCGGCTGTGATTATGATTTTGCCCGCTTGGTTTGGCTATCTAGAGGAAAGTTTTTCTTATTAAGAAGTTCGGTTAAAAAGGTTAGTTTGCCCGCCTTTGAAAAAAACAGTTGCCTTCTTGCTGAAAACGTCAATGAAACCCGTGCTTAACTATGTTTTATCAGTTGAAACAAGCATTATTGTAATATCACTGCCAGACAAAATGTATAGGTCACTCAGTCTTGTTTTCAAATCAGCCTTCTCTTGGGGACAGTTGTGTGAGCCCTGACGGCAACTCACTGAAACAAAGCGGTAAAAACAAAACAAGAGGACATGAACTTGATGACAGCCTGATGGATGTGGTGGCTGATGAGGACTATGACTTTATTCCAGGGACTCCGCCACATAAAAAGGTAAAGACTTAGCGCAACAAATGTTCTTTGTGCCAAGTTTCACTGCATTGCTTACGTAGCACCATCGCTTGCCCCGTGCATAACCCTTTGGGCTTGCAACAAAGGGTGACGAATATCGTATGTAGCGTTTTAGCCCGAGGTGACTTTCCTGTCAAATCTGTGAACTGCGCATTCATTTTTTAAGTTAAGCTTTTAGAGTAAACGTGGCCACATTCTCGAGTCCGTTGATGTATGACCGAGTCACCTTCTTTACTGGCCAGTGAACGAAGAACTTTTAAAGGTCAGAACAATGGCTCTTTTCTCAATATTTGGACTTCTATTAACCTTATTTTCTTCAGATTCCATTAAACCTTTTAATTTCTACTCTGTAATGTAGTTTATGTCTGAATGATGTATTTTTGTATTCTTTCAGTTTAAATCCATGTTTTTCAGCGCATCGAAAAGTCAAGTAAGTTTTTAACCCTGTTTAGTTTTGTACTGTTATGTGCTGTGCTGTGTTGTGCTGTGTGAGAAATTTGAAACGTAAAGGCCTGGGAAACTTATAAGTCTTTTGGCAGTTAGGTAACAGGGAAAGACACGTTGCAACTTAATATCTTTCGTCTTGTATTGTAAATAAAAAATAACAATTTTACCTCTGCAGTGTTCTTACTGAAGTGCTTTGTTCCGTTTTGTTCACAGGGTGTGTCACAAGATGTTGTACTTGCCGCCGATAGTGACGAAGACTAAAGAACAATTGTTTACCCTTGTCACAACACCGTCACTACTACTGCAGATGTGTCACGCAACATTATGGCAGACTTCAAAATGGGAATAACTGTAAGACTGCTGCTCAGCCGTTATGGCATGGCCGATAAGTGTAACTATGCGGAAAGATCTTTTCAGTATTCTGGAACTTAGTTACATTGGAATCTGGCCGTAAAGACTTTGCTCGTTGAGGAAAAGAGGTGTGCCAGAAAATTGTGAGTTAGCCGTCTATTGAATTATCTAGCCTTGTTAGCTGGTAGGATTTCACGAACTGAGCAAAGACAACAAGAACGTTTTCTCCTGTATAAAACCTTTTATTAAGAATAAACAATGGTTGGACTGACTTATACATCCGTTTTAAGAAAATCGCTTCAGAGAGTCGATAACACTTTCAACTTTGTAAGAAACGTAACGTAAAGTAAGTTTGAAAAAGTATGAAAACTATATCTACTATAACAGTTGCCATGCTGCAATCAGAGCTGTCTTAGCCATTGTGAAAAACATAACACTGACATGAACATGTTCAGAACATATTAAAGATATTGCTTGAATGTTTACATTTTGTGTCGACGTCGTTTATCTTACTTGCTGACAGTTTTTCTTAGTTGTTTAGTCGCAAATTTACAACACCATATAGATTTTAATTCAAACAACGGTGAGTATACATTTCAAAATCTTACTATAAATTATGATAAATGGACATGTCCTACGAGAGCTTGCGTGACATAGTACGTGACAACTGACGGCAGACACTATATAAAATTCGTAGATTCCCCTGCATGCACCGATGTTCTTCGAACGTTCTTCACGATGAGTAACGATTGCGTGACGGATAAAAATTGTGTGGCAAGTAAAATTGAAGCTCTACGCCTTCTAGCTCCTATTTCGTATGCAATATTTCCCATTTCTCTTTGCCAACTCTTTACAAATAAATCAAGTAGAAATCAGTAAAATTCCATCAGCATGCTGCAACATATACGAATGTTTGATTGCGCGACGCAGACAACACGTAAACAAAATGGCGAGAACGTGTAACGCCATCACGCCTGCGCCGAGCGAAATCATAAACGTGATATGCTTCGAGAAGAACTCCTTGCGAAGCAGACAGCCTTCTGTATGGACAAACCTCTCGGCTGGTTTGTTAGGGGTGTCCAAATCGTTTCCGCAACTCGGCAGATGCGTGGTGTTGGAAAGACAGCAGGATCGCGGGACACTGTTGACCCAATTCTGCGCGCTGTTTTTCTGACGTTGGTTGTTCCACTCCGAGTTAAACCAGTCTTTGTAGCTTTTTGAGCCGCAGCAGTGGTACTCACGCTGGATCTTGTCAATTAGATGTTGTATGTCTTTATCTTCCTCCTACTTGCTTAATATATTGTCAAGGAAATCCTTAAGGAATTTCGCTAGGCTAAAATGCGCGAAATACAACCACAATCCCAGGGCGATTTCTGCAATCAACAGCAAAGTCAGCAAGTACGAGAACACTTTAAGCGTGTAGTAGTTTTCTCTGATGGCGCCATAACAGCCAGCGAACCCTAACACCCCTATAACACATCCTACTCCCATAAGGATGGCTGTGGCCGAGGTGAAGCCTGTTTGAGTGATGTTCTTGTAGTCGCCATACAGGAGTTCGCCGAGTCCACCGATCACCACAAGAGCCACTATGGTCAACCAGAACAGCACGTTGAAAAAGAACATCAAATATTTGACCCACCGCATTGTACCGACTATCCTGCTCCTCATTTTGAATAGCTGTGTTGGAGAGAATTACAAACGGTAGAGGTCCTTGTTGCAAAACGACTGACCCATTGGTATTGCGTAATTAATGTGAAACCTGATGTCACAGAAGAGGTCAAGGGAAGATTACGTGACGATGGTGTCCGCGATCATTACCCTGGCATTTATAGCCACACCGTGCATTTAAAATACCTATTACGTGCGTTTGTTTGAAAGGGAGAAAAGGGTTGAATGGGCCTTTTTAGAAAACCGTCCCTAAAAGTGACGGTTTTCTCTACCCTTCTCTAAACTTGAGTGCATTACTGTAAATCACTGCCTTTTGATATACCTCCAACCTAAAAACACTTTCGGGTGGAGCCTCCCAGTATAGTCCATAACGGGGAGTTCCCCCGGGTATACGGTAAAACATGGACTTCCGCATGTTGACTCGCGCTTTGCGCTCGTTAGGCTCGATTACTAGCCGCTGTTCGGGAAAGGAGACTGCGCAACGTAGACCAGACACGAGAGAGCGGCGCAAATCGAGCCTAGGCGCTCGTGTCTTGCCAATAAATCAGACAACGCTAGTTACCAGTGTCTTACAGGGCTAGGCCACCATAGTAAAAT
>Ga0126339_10002068_pt1 | contig 14189 bp, 7 predicted proteins | sample OrbTmetagenome_2_FD_92532 | JGI IMG/M metagenome (GOLD analysis project Ga0126339, IMG submission 92532) | Coral microbial communities from Petempiche,Puerto Morelos, Mexico - Orbicella T R C metagenome | ecosystem: Host-associated > Invertebrates > Cnidaria > Coral | place: Petempiche,Puerto... | reverse complement strand
AAGCACCCTCAGTCAGGGAATAAATTGCAATGTTGTTGTCCTTAGCACTTCAGTAAAAATACTGACAGTAGTGCGCGTTTCTTTAAGAAAATCCAAGATTGGATTCTTAAATCCAAAAACGTATATTTTGCGTTTCTTTACTAAACAGATCAATCCAAGATCACTCGGATCATGGGGCATCAAAGGAACCGAAGAATCCTTGCTCGGACTGAATTCTTCGGTTCCTTTGACGCACCATGATCCGAGAGATCTTGGATTAGTCTGTTTAAAAAAGAAACGCAAAATCCGTTTATCCAATCTTGGATTTTCTCAAAGAAATGCACCTTAAGGAGGGTCTTAATCGGGTAGTGGCTAACGGTTAAATATTAAGCATTTTTACGCCTAATGGTGAAAGTTTTGGCCCTTTGACGGCTAACGGTTAATTTTTTCCCCGTCACGTTTAACTGAAACTTTAACTGAATCAATTACCGTTGGTTTACATTATGATAAAATTAACTGGAAATATAATAGTTAATTTTCATTGGTGTGGAGCATGCCAAAATCATGAGTACTATAGGGAACATTCTCGGTTGAAAGAAAAATGAAATTTATCTGGTCCACAAATACATAATTATCAGTCTCATACTACGGGACGTAGAAATTTGGAACTTAAATTTTTAAGAAATAAGATAGGGAATTATATTCAGTTTGCCTGTATGTGGTTAGGCGTTATAAACATGTTGCTTTGTTTGTTGTTCTTTTAAATTAATGATTATCGTGCTTCTTTTTACATTTTTGATAAGGCTTACCGTTTTACGCCCTCTTAAACATCAAAACGTGTCCACGCCTCGACCTGGCTCCATGACCTCGTTATCAGCGTTCTACTAGTACTACTAGTGACCAATTCATCTGCTTCAACGGCTAAATCATCATCACGATAACAAAACATTTGAGACCTTTAATTTGCGCGGTTTTCAATTTATTTTACGGCTAACGGTTAAATTTTAAGCTTTATTTACGCCTAACGGTTAAACTTTTGGCCCTTTAACGGCTAACAGTTAAACCTTAAGACCCTTAGTGATTGTACCTTCGATGATGTAATCATCTAGGAAAAGTGCTTATGACTAGTAATTTCTATCTTTAGTACCAAACAATCTACAAACTTCGTTGAGACAATAATTTGTGATACGTGAAATGTATATGTTGTAACCTATTTGAACTCTTGTGTACTTGTTGTTTATATAGCTGATGTAATAATTATACGATCGTTACTATAAATCAAGCGATATTGAAACTGCAATTCGATTTACACTCGGGTCTACTCTCAGATGTACGCTTGGATTTACGTCCAGAAGAGGAATAAAACTACGTTGAAGCTTATTTCTGCGAGTCCTTGATCTGCTCGAATTCCAGATGCCGCGAATCCCGGTATCCAGAAATAAGTGACGGATTTCTACCCTCAAGCTAGTCAAGCGAGCTGCTCCGGCAGAGTTCAGTTCCCCTACTTGGTTTCATTTACCGTTGTCGAGTTCCGATTACATGTACCGCTTTCACGAGGGAAAAGTCCAGCGTCACATAAGACGATCGACCAAGTTTTGGTGTCTCCACAGTGGTGGTCACTGTCGAATAAGTTCTGGAAAATCGATAATTTATTAGCGTATAAAAATTAGCTAGATAATTTAAACATATGATTGAAAAATTCGCACGAATTATATTACACGACATATAATTAAAGAAGCCGTTTAAACTCAACAGGAGGTCAGATAATGATTGCTCTTGGCCACCAAAACTTTCCCAGGTTGATTAAATCCTCCTTTTCTTTCATACCCAACAAGAACTTGTCCAGTAATTTAGTGAACACGAATGTTTCCATACAATACTTAAGTAGTGGTCACATCCAATCCCATTTGATTCTTCCTTTGATATGAAAACAACAAACTATTAATTATTATTATTACTAGTAACTATTCTATTAATTAACTTCCAGCAAAAGTAATCAGTTAGAACAATTTATTGAGGAAGTTTGTGAAGCCTGTGAATTCTAGCTAAATCAATGATTGCTAAGTTTTTGTGTGCAATGACTGTAATAATATGATAAGAATGTGCCCCATCATATTCACTTAACAATTAGATTATGAGCTCGAGATTTCTATCGCGTGATAGATGACGAGGGCGCAGCCCGATTCAGTGATCACGCATAGAAATCCAGAGCAAATAATCTAATTGCTTTAGTATAAATCTACTAGTCGTTCAAAACTCTAACTAAATCCTCTTCGCAGACACTTGGAAAACGCAAAAGAAGAGGCCGACATTTTGTTAACAAGTGCACAGTACCAGGCTAATACTATCCATAACAGAATCACAGATGGCAAGTAGCGTAACCACTGACACTCCTAGATTACTACTAATAGCGATTAGATCATGATTATCAGATAAAGCCATAACAGATCTGTCGGAGCAATCTACACCAAGACTATAATTACGCCAAATGGCAGCTATACTGACTGACTGATTTCAGCCTGAGATAAGTTCACCTGGCCTTGCACTAAATTAGTTTTCTATCACAACTGCTTTAGAACTTATTCATTCATTCATTCATTCATTCATTCATTCATTCATTCGTTCATTCATTCACGACGTACGTGAAATAGCTTCACCGGTAAATATGTAGAGCTGGCAAAAGGATTTTTTTCATCAGTAAAAGAGGAACAATTCCTTCACTGCAACAGAGCTGGTATTCCTGAAGAAAAAAAAAAGTCATATCCTGGATTGCTCATCGATCGTAGAAGAGAGTTTAAAACTTGATTCAAAATGATGTGCAGAATACCTAATCAACCTTTTTGTAGCTTTTTATTATGTGTAGTATGGTATGATTATTTAATCTTCATAAGGCAGCGTCATCTCACTTCATAATTAACATTTTTCCCCGTGAACGTTCGTTCTATAAATACTCTGTAGCTACTCACGAGTCCACGGGGTCAGCCATCAGGCTGATATAGAACCGCGTGATATAATCTACTTATACTGATATTCCTCAGGTACTCATCTTTATTGCATCTTTTATTGTGTATGAGGTGTTCTGCCTCGTGCGTTTTTCTCTCATTTTAGTTTTGATTTATTTTCCATAACTGTTGTAAACAAAAGGAAAATAAAATCACCAATTTTCAATTATCCAGTGAGGTTTGCAACAATGCAGTAACCATCAGTAAATAAGTAGAGAAATCAGTGTGCATACAGTACAGGAAACGGCTACGATAAGGTTCAGTGTAGGCATTGCTGTCCAACTCTCCATCTATCAGTTGAAACTGCTATCAGAGCACTTGTAAACTTTAGAAAACATTCCCAAAAGGTCCAGATGCGTTTTAAATTAAGCGCCGCATCTATGAAGAATTATTTCACTGATTGATGAACATTGGCCGTCCAGGATCTACCCAGTCCAAGGCAAAAATGATTTCATGACTTCAGGTTTTTGTTCATTTGTGACATATTCACCCTTAGACGATGCCTTTTGCAGCGACTGTGAAAATGTCGTCGCTTGTGACCTGGGTACCAGGTTCATGACATCCGCTCTCTTCCAGTCTCCTTGCTACGTCATTAGGGAGTTAGCCTGGTGCGTCTAACTGTATCCTTTCTTTTCACGTGGTGACAGTAACCGGAACCTCACAAGACAAAGGCTTCAATGGGGAGTGCAATGGTTCTGCACGTGCGTTATAAACCTTGGTACATTTCTTTGCCGTTCTCTGCAAAACAACAACATGAAATGACCAAATTCTGCGTAGTCTGGAGAAGGTAAGACACTACAGCTAGAATCTATTTTTCGCATTTAACGTTGTCTTACATATTCAGTTTTGAGATAGGTCTATCAGTGATAGACAAATTGAACACCTTTATTTTATCGCGCGATCCCTTGTTTCAATACAGTGACTGATTCAGTTTTCAATCGAAGTTGTCCTCGCTGTCGCTGTCGTGGTTGCATTTTACTGAAACTTTAACCCGGATATTTTTTTAACAAAAAAAAAAAGAAAGACTAGTAAAGAAAAAAATTATTTTGAACGTTTTTCAGTTTTATACGGTTCTTAAGTGATTAAAAGAACAATGCTGGCGCAGTTTTCAAATAATACAATGCTCGTTTTGGAGAACTGAAATAAAATAAGAAATACTCACACAGTTGCGAAAAACATAACAAAGCTCTCTGCCTCCCACAAAGTTATGTCCCTTCAGCAACAGTATTGCCACAAGGCCAGGTAATACAAGCACATTTGGCATTCTAAGCGCCACGAATGACATGGGTAGGGATCGGCTCACGTTTTTGCGATGTTTGATCATAAAGAAACATACTGGCAGTGGTCACGTATACCATGTTCCGCTTCCGGTTACGGCAGTGTGAATCCTAGCGAAACGCTGTAAGATGTTGAAAGTCCTCTGTTAATCCAATACTTTCAACTTTTCAATGGAGATATTGACAAGAAATAACTTTCTTGCGTGGAACTGATTCCCATCACGTTTTTGACCGGACGAGTGGACTCACGTACAAGGTGACAGTACGTCCCAAGCCAAGGTGACAGCAATTTAAAAAGTGTATTTCCTGCTTGGAGTCAGTGCTCTGAAGGTCATATTTGAACAAAGTTTATTAAACACAGTTCCTCGATCTCAGTCTTGGGGGCCTGCTCCCCAAGAACATTTGAAATACTGAATCGTCTCAGGTTAGTATAATCGTCGATTCCCTTCTACGCGATTTATTGCATTATTATTTCTTGTCTGGCATTTTCAAAATTTTCTACTTGAAAATGAAATGTGTTAACCAAAATACATGTATTTAAATGCGAGGAAATTTTAATCGTTTCTTCAGCGTGCGAGGTCTTATTAGAATGGAAGATTGCATTTGAGGTACTGACGGCGCGAGATGATTTATTTGTTGTTGTTTTTTTTATGATGAAAATAACGTGTTAGTATTTTCTTCATGATATCAAAACTAGTCTGTTATACTCATTTATTCAGCCTTCAGGTGATACTGAGGTTTTGGAACAGCTCCGTCGATCGGCAGTCCCGGGGTCGGCAGTACAGTAAAGGTAAGAAGCATAAGAATCACATCATTTGGTCGACTCTCTGATATTTCTTTATCCGATAAAAAGAAAAACACGAAAAACTCAGAAAAAGTCTATTGGTTGCGGGTAACTAGACGTCAACCTCGCGTGATTGATTCATGGGTGAAGAAATGACAAGTGAGGAAGATAAGAATGCGACGCTATGCTAAGGAACTATTAAAGAGTCAGAATTGAGCTCACCCAATACACGTATCCCTATGTGCAGTTAAACTTTGTTTATGATAGTCCGTGAGACTGTTAAGTGTAGAATACATGACCACAAATAAACATCCAACTAACTACACAAGTACAATTTCCGCGTCACTTCATAAGAATAATTGTTCTATAAAAGGAAAGCTGTAGTGCCTGCGATCGAAAATGTTGCGAAATCGCAACCCTTTGTGTGGCAATCTGTACCCATAACTTGATTGGTTAGGGGGAAATCAAGACATATTTAAAACAAAATAATTATTGCAACTGCAAGTTTGAGACTGTAAATAGATTTACATGTGACTATATACCGTAAAATTAACAATAACAACATAACAGCAGCCCTTGCGGGTTTTCCTTGTGTCATAACGCTGAATAAATTGTAGTGATATTGTTAGTACCTGTTGTTCACATGAATATTGTGACATTGTGAATAGCATTACACGGCTTCTTGAAAATGCTTGACATGTCACGTGTTCAATTCTAGCCAATGAAACGTCTTGAAACGTGATTGCATAACCTGTTCAACTGACATATGTCACGGGGTCACGTGATCTTGTTACACCGGCGGCACGTGGCCTTGGCTTTCGCTACGCTTGAAGCTTTTTCGGAGGTCAGGATTTCCCATAACTACGAGCCTTTTACTTCAATTTATCTGTAATTTCTCCAGCTTCCAGCTGTGTGACGTGTTTTGGAGTTGTTTACTTGTTATAATTTGTTGAAACCGTGCAGTTTCTGACAGTGTTCTGCTGTTTTCGATGCTAGGCCATTTGAGGCGGGCTTTGCGTTGCGTTTGCAGAGGAAGACGGGAAGCAGAGGGTCGTGAATGGAGTGAAGAAGTTGTTACCGTGTAAGTAGACCGCTTGGCAGTCAACCGCATAAGTGCTTTTCCGTTTTGCCGTCGCTTTTGGCTGCTGGCAAATCCCAGCAACACCTTCTCTTGAAGTATGCGAGCTGTTTTGTCGGCTTTGCTACGAACACAACACTCTATTGTAGTACACAAGATATTTTATCGTAAGACAACTGAGGCTGAACAAGGAGTTAAACCACAATTTTTTTGTATTGAAAGCTGCTTCTTGCACTGCTTATTTCGCAGAGTTTATCCTTCTTTGTGTTTCTCAAGAACTACCCCGTGTTTGGAGTGAGAAACGTCAATGCAATTGCGTGCAGTCGGTTCTTTGGTTCAAAAATTCCATGCAGCTGACTGGGTTGTAGACAAGCATCTCGATTTCCGAGACTTGCATAGGTGGAAGAGAGTGTTTCCTTCTTGTGTAGACTTCAGTTTATTTAGGTTTAGGTCCGTGTATTATGGAGGTTGATCCTGTGGAAAGGCCTGTCTAAAACCAGTGTTCCAATTTACCGATGCTATACGCCACAGCTAACTACATGTCCCTAAATTTTATTTGCTAGGTCTTGTTTGGTCATAGTAGCGTAGAATAGGATAACTTTCGTCGAAACAACGCTATATCTTGGATTTTAGCCTTCCATTTTAGGTGAGTATGTACCAGAGTTACTTTAAAACATCTTTTAAGTTTAAAAATGCAAACAAATCTCCGTTAATACGCACTTGATCCTTCATTGTGTTCTGTGGCGATATCATAGCGTCGGTCGATCTCTTGGACTAGCGATAGCTGATCTCTCTGAATGCTTTTTTCAAGAACCGCTCTTATTTACAGGGTTCTTGAAAGTTCAGTGTTCCTGCGTGTAAGATAAACTAGTTGTTTAGACCGAACATCTTTATAGAAAGAGCTGAAACAAGGTAAAAATGAATTACACACACCTCGCATGATAATCAAGTCAAGTCTTGTTGCATTTCAAGCTTGCCGCGCGGCGGGCCAAATCCTGCCCTCGATCCACAAGCGAAAAAGCCAGTTATAAAAGGATTTAAAACACCTACTGAAACTTTTCTTCTCGTGATTACGTTTGATGAATAATTTCTTCTGTAAAAATTGATAGTGTTTTAATGGCTTTTGTTAATGTCGATGTTGACGCCTGCTGGCCACGAGTACGGGTTGGGCTGAAGGATGGAAAGCGTCAGTGCTTTGAAATTGACGCGACTCGGTGAAAATTCTGAAGTGTTGCTGGGTCTCAGTCTGTCTCTCAAAGAAGCAACACACTTGTTGAATTCGTCAAATAAAAGAGAATCCCGGTTTCTCAAAGTGACTTCTTCGTTACCACAGAAACTATTGGGATTCAAAATTGCTTTACTTGATCTCCGTTTGCTTGCCATCGTTACACCGAAGGTTTTTTTTCTAACTTGTAATTAAGCATGAAAAGAGCTGTTACTTTACGAAGCCACGCTGGTTGATATGTATGCTATGTCGTGACTTTACACGGTTGAAGAGAAGCCAACTTAATGTTGCTTTGTAACGACTGCATCTCACGCTTCCTCGAGTCAAGACCAATGTCTTAGGAACTGTAGATACAGTGCGACTGCCTGTGTTTAGAATCGAGATGATTTTCCAAATAATCCTTTCAGAAATCAAATCATTAGCTTCTCCTTCACTAGTTTCCCTCTCTAGGGTCTTTTTACTGGTTGACTGGGGCACATCTTGAAATCAACAACCTGTTTCCAGTCATTGATTTCTTACTTACTGTAATGAACAATTTCCAATGTTGTTGTTGCAAGTGACATTGAGGTGTTGATATTTTCTGTTCTTTGGTAAGGTCTGTCATTTGAGTTGGTACTTTGAAAATGAACTTAAGTGATAGACTAACGAGAGTTATTGCTTTAGCTGTTCAAATTTTCAAAGTGTCTTCAGTGAACTGGAACATCAGCTGCGAGTGTTATTCCCGCGAAAATGTGTCAGCTCGGCACGATTGTAGGTCAGAAGGGTTCAGCTTTGGGTGTCGGAAAAGTCTAGACATCAAAAGTTTACCTTTTCAAATGACTCGTTACTTAAGAGTTTCAAACTGATGATGTCTTATACTGATAATATTAAATTTGTTAATATAGGTATAGATATACAAAGTACAGATACTAAAGTGTTGCGTTTCTGCGTAAGCTTTGTAACATAAATTTATGTACATTGTAGTTTTTTTGCATTTATTGTAGGGGGAAGTTTAATCATAAAATTGTAAAAGCTTATTTCAAAAATTGAGAGTGGAAGTCGTGTTGTTTGAGGCCTTTTCTTGTTTAGATTAAAACTTGCTGTGGACAGTTACTGTTTAAGTAATAAGTTGTAGTTTTGAATTTGTTTTTTTTTGTTTACTAGAGGTTAAAGTAGCAGAGATTAATAAACTCCACTCAATGATAAGGTGTTCTGCTAGCGTTTCTGTAAAACAGAATCTTAAAATTTTCATTTGAAGCACTAGTTTCTTCAAAACATACTTACGTACCCGCTTATGAATTTTCTTTATCTGTTGTGTGACTGACGTTAATTTTGCGGGGTTTTCCCTGACCTTTCAGCTAAACATAGATATTATGATGGAGTACGCTGGACGTGAAGAACCACAAGGGTAAGCGTATGCCATTCGTGCGTATGTTTCTATGCAGGTTTCTTTTTTTAAAGATTTTTTTATGCCTGCTATTTATTTGCATCGAGAGAAGACTAAACAGTCTGGAGAAGTGTAGCACTTATGTTCTCTATAGCGAAAGCAGTAGTTGAATAAACGTCGAGCCTTTGGGGTCACCAGTGTAGCTTTTTTTGATGTCCTACATACACGATGGTGAAATTTATGGTCGAGATACTCTTTTTCTGTAGTATTGTACTATTAAGTTTTACTTCTGAAGGTTGTTTGCATTTGACATCAAAGTTTTTATGTAAATAATAGTCTGGGAATTTTTTTTAAACATGAAATTAAAATAGCATTTGTTTGTTTATCTCCATGCACGTGCTGACCTATGTGTAAAGGCCAATAATCAAACTGGGGTTGAATCTTCTGTCTGTTTCTTTTGTCTGGTATTTGGTCTAGGTAATTAAATACCGCTCAGGTGAATACACACGGCCATGTTTATTGAAAGCAAAATCTTTTATAGCTGACACATTGGCATGTGCGATTGTTTGACCTGAGCTTTTCTTTTTCCATTCTGTTATGCATTATTGTTTGAGGCGATCTGTTGGATTTTTTGTTTTCGTCAAACAGTGAAAAAGTCACCATTTGGTTGGCGTGTTTAACAAGCTGGCTAATTTTAGCACCATACCTTGTCCCAAATTAAATCTAAACACAGATGCTAGCAATTGTCAAGTTCATTTTACAAGAGTTTATGATTGTTTTCTGTTACTTTGTGATATCTCATGCTGCGTTTATTTAAAATTTGTTCTTTTTTTAGGGCTGTTGGACAAGTTTTGGAACAGGGAGCAAGTCAGGTAACGATTTTAATAGTTATGGTGATCACTCATGATCAGTTGTAGCTCACTCTGTTTATTGTGCATCCTAAAATTCTGATTAACATGCAGAGTACACTCTAAAATGCGTAACAATACACATATAGATAAGAAAGAAGGATGTCTAGACTGCACTTGACAATACCTAATATGAAGTTCAAATACGGCAGTATTAATGTGACTCGAGAATAAGAATTGAAATTTGTATGCAGAAGTCTTACAATATAGCTATAGGCATTGTTACCATAGAGAGATGAATCTTCTCTGTTGCATGTTTTAAAATAGTTCTCAAATGCCATACTTTGCCTGAGAGTACAGTGTACAAAGTAAAGAGGTTGTAAAGATTGGTGGTCAAATATTTGTGACTCCCAGCAGAGTTTTTATGGTCAAAACTGTTCTGGCTTAAATGCATCAGTCTAAACCAGTGGTTTGTAAAATTTGAAAAAACCTCCATAGAAAGAGTGATTGTTGAAACCAGTGTAATCGAGAAACATTGTACTCTACAACAACAAGGTTGAAACTGAAGCGTCTACCAAATGGTTGCTATTACATGAATTAACGCATAAAGGTTACACAAACGTGGTTATATGTATACATATATATACTTATTGTTGGTCTGTTTAACAAGCTGAGGTGTGGTGGTAAATGTCTGGAGTAAAGTAAAATTGATCGGTTTAAAAGCAGTTAATCTATGAACTTTAGTCATTACATTGGTATTTCTCCACGCTGTCTTTTGTTGCTTGGGAATGTGGGCTCAAAGAATAGGGAATCATGGGGTATAATAATGAAGCACAATGCAAGACTAACCAAACTGAGGTGGTGGCCCAACCTCAGATTTGCCCTTTGTTTAGATCAGCAGGGCTAGATGGATGTGTCTTCTTGCACACCATTGATCCTGGCGATAGTTGCTCCTCAGTGGTTCCATATGTGGTTTCTAGTTATATATGTATGTACTTGTATAAAAATTCACAAGTCTGACATCACACAGTTTTCTTAAGACCTCTGTCATTGCCATGGACATCTTTATGGGTTGAATCTTGTTAATTGTGAAAAGGTGGAATTGTCTCCAAGAAACATATAGTAACCATCATGATGAAAACTTATCACACCACTGATGATGACCGTATGGTCGAAAACGTTTTGGTTTTTTAAAGTTTAGTAACTTTTATCACACTCAGTTAAGCAAATGAAACTTAGCCTTTAGGTTTGGATTCCATAACCTTTTCAGTTGGTGAAGTGTGCAATCCACTTGTAGTTCAATAATGATAAAATCAGGAGCACTTATGTTTGAGGGGGATTCTATGAATGATGAGAAGTTCTATTGGTCTTCTATTTATTGGTCTTATACTTCTGTTAGGGCAAGTATGCAACCTCTGACTTTTGTATACTAAGTGGTGTGTGATTATTCAGAATTGATCAATTTGTGAAACTACTGATTAGGAGTGTGAGCAAATACTTCCAGTACTGTAGCTAACCAAGAGGCTTCCTGTCATAACACCTGGTGCTACCAAAAGGAGAGTTTTTGATGATCAGTTTAATTTCTAGAGGCTCTAGACTTTTTTTGTGTTGCTAAATCTTGATAAGAGTTATAACCTGGCTTGTTGTACAGTCGCTGCAGTTATAAATTAAAACTGAGCTGCTACATGCATTCCTCATCCATACTTCACATGATTTCATATTTAGATACTATATTGGTCAAATTGATGTTTTAATTTGCCATTTGTGACCATTTTTAGGATGAAGTCATAAAATACATTCACGTCTAGTCTGAGGTGACCCCCATAGTAAGACAGGCTTAAGCTCACATTAGCTTACATATTTACTTGGTATTGTCCTGTTAATGCATGAAGCAGTTTTCTGGACTGAATTCAGACATTGAAGCTTAAAGCTAATCAGCCATTCAAAGTTGGGATACTGAGTCTGAAATATCAAGAGGAATCTTCCTAAAAGTGACCTGACAGATTTATGTCTAAGCCTGTACTACTGTGAAGGTGATTAGGCTGTTTTTTAAAGCCTCATGGCTTCCCATTTAAACCAGTAGCATGGGTGTTAATTTAACTTGCACTCAATGTTTATTTGCAAACATTTCCTTTGTGGTGGAAGTGTGTAAAATATTGTTTAGAGTTTTCTCCCTTTTTCAAACCAGTTACATTTTATAGCTGTGGGTTTTTTTATTTTCTGATAAATGCCAAAATTGTGTTGTTATCTAAATGCAGATCAGATGTAAATTCTTGTTAAAAACCAAAGTTAATGGTTCTATATGCTTCTGATATGTAAGTACATAATAGCATGTACTTTTGCTTATGTTAATTACTCTTTCCATCTAAGAAAATTGTTGCCACCATAAAACACCAGTTTGCTAGTTGAAGAAAATCTAAAAACATGTCATATGTTTTACGTTTACATATTTACCCTGCAAAATCTGTTCTCCATAAGTTTTGAAATATGTCTGAGTTGCATTATATAACTTGTGATGTTAAACTGACTTTTGAATTTGCTGTCTTAATGCTGTTTTAGGATTTTTTTATTTTAAATTTGATTTTTTCTTTTCAAAAAAATCATTGAAATTTTACTCACACAAATGGTACAGTTAGAAAGGATTTTGTCAATTCTGTTGGATGAGAAATAATTTTGCATGCATGTGCTCCTGGTAAAAGAAGATTCTGAAAACTTGATGTGTTCCTTTTTTACTCAGTTGATAACATGAATTGATTTGTAAAGCATGAAATATTCATAACCCTTTGTTGATGTCTATGAAGTAGTTCAAGCAGCAAAGAAATAGTCTCAAGATATAAGGATTATCTCTGCTTAAACTTTGTATTATACATTCAAAGGTTCACAGAATACCTTGTTCACAAGTCTGAATTGCATGCAGTCTGTCCAAACAGGGAACTGAGTTTAAGAACCTTTAGTCAATAATGCATTAAATATTTACTAGTCAAACAGTAGACACATGCTAATTTCAACCACTGAACCAAGAGATGATCAAGGATTTGTCAGATTCTTTGTGTGATACCAACTTTTGACTTGCATTTTATCTTCTTTATGATGGGTAGGGTAAGTTGGAATTGTGAATTTCATAAAAAAAAAAAACACTGTCTGAAATAGAAGCATTTGGAACTTGTTAAGGGTACATAGATGATACAATTTTGAAACAGTTGCATGACACAGTAACAATGTTTAGTTGGCACAACTTTTTCAAGTGTTCACCATTGGTTGTATCCCCTAATAGATATGACTGTTTTAAAACTGTGATAATTTTTGACAGGCAAGTGTTGCCCCCTTGATACATGTTTTCTATACTTTTAGGTGTCCTAGCACAAGTGTCAAATTTTTTACTATGACTTAGAGAAACAGAGCAGCTTGTAAAACATGTCCTCTCAATTCTTTAGCCACAAGTGTTTTTTCAAAATTGTGTAAATCTTATCTTCTGGTAGTAATATATATAACTCTGTACATGTGATATTTCTTTGTCATGGTTGTGAACTTGTGGGCAATGCAATGAGGCTTTAGAGGGAGATGTCTGGGCCGTTGCTCTGTTTCCATGTCCTTCTATTTTATTGTAGTCAAATTTATTTAGCTTTGTGAATTTAAAGGTTATTGACCTTAAAAGGTATTGATTAATGACAGTGCAAGTTAGCCTGGGCAGGGCTCTTTAAGCAGAGATTAACTGAGTTTGAAGTATTCACAAAACCTTGCTCATAATCAACCCACACATTGCTCCTTCACACTTTAATGAGTTCTTTAGCCACCAAGCTTCAGTGTTTGTTGAGCAAATGGTTAAGGTATCAGCATATCCCAGATGACCATCGCTCGTTGGCACCACTTTATGGTCGGACATTTGATGCAAACCCCAATAAAGTATATATTTTTGAAAGCTCAAGAATTGTAAATTACAAAGGTATACTTATTAAAATACAAAAAATAAGGTTTTCCGAATATAGCACTCTATTTCCCATGGTACAGAGGTTAACTAATCAAGTATGTTACTGGTTGGATTTGAGCAAGAGGATGGGATCAACATCATGATGTCTTCTTGGCACCTTTCTCTAAAAAATGTTGTCGGGAAATTGTGATTACTTGTCTGGTTTGTTTTTGACATGCAGTTAAACTTTGAGAGGTGATATAACATGTATTCTCTTCACTAAAGTAGTCATAACTTTTGAAAGAAGCAAAAACCAAAAATTCCCTGACACAGTTTTTTTCCCTGATTATCGGGCAACATTCTCTCCAAGTCTCTCCAAATTTTGAGATGTTACCATTACCGCTTTAAACAGCAAAAGGACCAAGGAAATAGTTCTTGGAGAATGTTGAATGTCTCTCTTATCCAGTGCAAGCAACTTCTCTTTGAAGCAGGAACCTTTGTCGCTAGCCAGCTAATGCATCAGCCCAATTCTGATTGTATGTTTTTGAAACCTTTCTGCCCCGGCCTCTTTCTCTGTGGTGCTTTCTTCACACTTGCACATGGACACGAACTTTTGCATTTCTTTGACGACATATTTATGCTCAAATCAACACAGCTTGTCAACTACCAAACACAAATGTTTTTTTTTTTTTTTTTTTTTTTTTTTTTTTTTTTTTTTTTTTT
>Ga0126339_10002067_pt1 | contig 14191 bp, 6 predicted proteins | sample OrbTmetagenome_2_FD_92532 | JGI IMG/M metagenome (GOLD analysis project Ga0126339, IMG submission 92532) | Coral microbial communities from Petempiche,Puerto Morelos, Mexico - Orbicella T R C metagenome | ecosystem: Host-associated > Invertebrates > Cnidaria > Coral | place: Petempiche,Puerto... | reverse complement strand
CACAGAACCGCAACGAGGCAATAAATGCACTCATTTGGCAACGCGCTACAAAGGAAACTCACTCTGGCTTACCCACAGTGGAGCTTGCTGCTCACCTTGCAGTGTCTCACTTCAAAGATGGTTCAGTCTCCCTCAAATTGGTCCTCAAAGAGCTAGGAATTACGCCAGGGGCTCACTGTAGCCAAGCTTGCAAAAAGCTGGAATATGACAGATTGCATCAAGCTCACAGAAAGAGTTCTGATCAGTCCAAGGAACAACAAAAACAAATCAGAAACTGGAAGAAAGGCTACAGTGACCATTTAGAGGCTTTTGAAGGACTTCAATATGAAGCTGGAGCCTTTTAGGACTGAACACAGTGAACATTGCTGATGATCAACTTTAAATGCTATTTTCTCAGATTCCGTTTTTTAAAACATGTTCAGTCACTGTAAACACAATATCTCAAAAACTATTTAAGATAACTCAATGAAACTGTCACATTTGGTTGGCTAGAAATAGATCTGTGCAATGACCAATTATGACTTATTAACATTTTTTCAAAGCCGATATTGCACATTTTCATGTATGTTCTGGGTGAAGGCCTCATTCATGATCAAAACACAATTTCTTTACAATAATTGGTCATTGTATACCTCTGAGAACATAAAAAAAAGTGTGGCAAATTTCAACTTTCCAGCACAAAGCAGAGTAGAGATATTGTGTTTAAGAAAACACCTACTTCTAGGCCCTCGGAAATGGGTGTGGTTATAAAAATGGGTGTGGCTCCTCGGGAATGCAAGGAATGCATCCCAAATGTATGGCAAATGAATCATTGGGACCTGCTTAATACAATGATATAGTTGAATTGACATGATTTTATAAGATAGTGTTGAGAATTGCGTTGTCAAAATGACCATTTTTAGCCTATCGAGCCACCTTAAAACTAAATAACAGCCAGCACAATAGGAATACATGGGGCGCTAATTTTACTGAAAAGATTTAACAGAGCAAAAGAGGGAGGTCGCACGTTTTCTGTAACGACTATAAAATGTTGGAATCACCTCCCCCTTAACCTGCGCACCTCTTCATCTGTAAATATCCTTAAGAACACTTTGTACAAACATTTTAAATTAAGTCAGCTCAAGAGTAAGATTTTTACTCCTTTTTTAAGTAATAATTTTTAGATTGTGATATTTTAGTGATAATCTTTGATTATTGTTTATAGTAGATTTTTAACTTTTAGTACATTTAAGAGGGCCACAAATTTATTAGTTGATAAACTATTATGTGTCACCCTCGATAAATAAAGTTTTGATTTGATTTGATTTGATTTGACTAGACACAGATAATTACATAACGCCACCGAAAATGCCAGACTACCGTCCAAATGAAGATGACAAAGAAATGCTTAACACCGATGAAGAAAATGATTCGTAGAACAGCCGTCTACCATCACAACCAAGACCAACCCAGAACCCACCAAGGGGACACAGGGAAAACCACCTGCCAACGAGCAACAAGCCTAACAGCCCACCAAAATCTAACTTGCCGAAGCAAGGTCAAAAAAGAAAATTCACAGACCACATAACTGTGGAGAACAAAATGGCAAAGACTGAAAACTCTATAAAAGTATTAGAGGAACACCTAACAAATCGGACTTGTCCGAAATCTTTGCGATACACAGCAAAACCAAATGTTGCACAGGATAACATCTTTAAAAAAGAAATAAAGGACATCAAGCTAGATGCTGGACAAAGCCTAGCACATGCCTTAACTCACTTCCACAAACATAAGCTCGACAGCCAGAGAAAGAAACTAAGGGCGTTTTCACAACCTAATGCTCGCAGAAACAAACATGTAAATAGGCAACCTTTCAACGACATGCAATCGGCGAACCACATTGTAAACCAGGACAATGTAAACTTAGCTGATTCGCAGAAACAGATTTCAGATTGAAAAGAAATCGTTTGTTCACATGAACTTAAAAACTCTGCAAATAAACAGGATAAACACTACCACAGTGTGTTCTCTGACTCTACAAAAGCTGGCCACAAAACCAGCAAGGGTATTTCTACAAACAAACGGCACAAAAACCATAGAAACACCTCTGGAAAAAGGCAGGCAGTCAAAGAAAGGGAATCAAATGAAATTAGGTGACAACTCTTGCCGGATTTTGAACAATTTGCGAGAAGAATGTGCCCCAATATATATTTCATGGACAAGTTAAAGAACCACATCCTTTTCATGTCAAATCAAATTGGATGCCTCCGGCTCAACAATCCATCACCCTTGAAAACTATTAAAAAAGTGTCAAAACACAACTTGCTGACATCAGAATCAGTAAGCCCAAAAATAATGTCTGCAATGAGATGGCAGCTTTAAAAGAGCTTAAGAATAACTCTGCCATAAACCTCAAAAAAGCAGACAAAGGAACAACAACAGTCATCATGAATAAATCAAACAAAATACAAGAGGTTGAAGCGCAACTCAAGAACAGAGAGCACTATAAACCTCTAGGAGCACCGATGGTGAAAACCACACAAACAAAGGTAAACCAGATCATTGACAAACTGCATCAGGGCAAACACATCAATAACATGACAAAAAAATTGCTTTCTCAAACCACCAACCTGCCTAGAATTCCTTTCTTACAAAAATCCACAAACCTATTCTGGTTGGATGACCAATCACCTCAGGTTGTCACAGCCCAAATGAAAAAATATCCTCTCTTGTGGATACATTGCTACAGCCTATTGCACAAAAACAACAATCCTACATAAAGGATACAACTGATTTCATCAATTTTATAGAAAAAACAAAACTAGGCCAAGACACAATTTTGGTAGCAATGGACGTTTCCAGCTTATACACAAATATACCACAAGAGTAGGGAACAGAAATAGTATGCAAAGCATATGAGACGTTCCACAACAAGGATCTTCCAATCCCCACACACTATCTAAAGGAAATGCTTGGTGTAATCCTAACAGAGAACTCATTTGAGTTCAATGGAAAAAATTATCTCCAAACCCATGGTGTCGCTATGGGCACAAAGACAGCAGTGTCTCTTGCAAATATATTCATGGCAGAGAATGGAAACATTACATTGATGACGATTTCTCCCTTTGGGACTGTAAAAGAAATGAAATGGATCATTTCATTGAACAAGCTAACACATTTCACCCAACAATAAAATTCGCAGCCGAAATATTAGAGAACGAAATAACTTTCCCTGATACAGTGGTGTTCAAAGGAGTGAGATTCATAGAAAAATCCATCCTGGACATCAAAACTCACTACATCACCCTGGATAGATCAAAACAAATTTAATTCAACAAAACAATACCAAGCCAAAAGAATGGAAACATTACATTGATGATGATTTCTCCCTTTGGGACTGTAAAAGAAACAAAATGGGTCATTTCATTGAACAAGCTAACACATTCCACCCAACAATAAAATTCACGGCTGAAATATTAGAGAACGAAATAACTTTCCCTGATACAGTGGTGTTCAAAGGAGTGAGATTCATAGAAAAATCCATCCTGGACATCAAAACTCATTACAAGCCAACTGAAACCTTTCAATATACTCATTTTACCTTGTGCCACCTTCCAGGGGTAAAAAGAGGCTTTATCAAAGGCGAAGCAATAAGACTGCTTAGAACATACTCTTCAAAAACAACATTTAAAGAGTGCCTTGCAAACTTCAAATGATGCCTCGAAGCACACAGGTATCCAAAGAAATATATAGAAAGGTCCCTGTCAAAGGTCATCTTTGACTCAGGACAATCGGCTCTTAAACAGCAAAAACAAAAAAACGGCAGTGACTCTATTGCCTTTTGTCACAACATACCACAAGAGGTAAATCTCTAAAAGGCATGCTTGTAAGAGCAAAACTATAATTTGAAGGCTTTGATAATGTGACGCAACCACAAAAACCACATTAGGAGTCTCTGCAGGCCTGTCTTTGTTTTTCCTTTGTAATATCAGTTGACATTTAATTCAGTGACATTCAATATATTAAATGTTACAGTCCTCACATGCCTTAACTGGTTAGCACCTCTGTTAGATGTCCCAATTATTGCTTTGGTTGTTCAGATTCTGCTAATGTGGATTGTATTCAGTTGACATTTAATTTCATGACAAGTGCATCAACTGCCGAACATTTCTATTAGAGAGAAAACTTTGTCTGCTCAAGAAATAATTGCTTTGCTTGTTCAGTTTCTGCCAATATTGATTATATAGTAGACAATGTTACTCAATTGACATTTCAGAGCTGTTAAATACTGTTACAATTGAAGTTAATAAAAATTGCTGAGTGTCAGACATACAAAACTATTTTCAACTTTGTGCATTTTAAAACAGTTATATCCTATTATCATCTCACTAAAATTAGTTAGGCAATTATATTTCTGTTGGAGGCGTAGTGGCGTCATGGTTAGTGCCCTCACCTCCAGATCGCGCAGTTCGAGCCATTGAGTTGTGTTCTTGGCCAACACAATTTATTCTCTCCATGCCTCTCTCTCCCCCCAGGTTTATAAATGGATACCAGCATATTTAATGCAGAGGGGGTAACCCTGCAATGGACTAGCATCTCATCCAGGAGGAGCAAAAATACTCCTAGTCACTTCGTGATACAGAAACCTTAGATGGGCGCTCGCCTTATGGGCCTCTAGGCTCATATCCAGACTTACATTTTTGAACATTTTTTTTTAAAGTAAAACATAAAGTGAGTTTTGTTGAGACTGAGACTGCAGATGACCAAGGCAAATTTGTAAGACATGATTTTAAGGCCAGGCTATCAAAACGGACAGTTCATTCAGCCAATTATTTTTATCCAAGGTAGCCACATGCAGTTCTCGACTGCCTATTTTTGAAGCTGTTTAAAACAAAAGTCATGGCAGTAATGGGCTTTCAACAAGCTAGTTTTCAAAAATCTGCACAAGCCGCTGGATGCCACCTTAAGTTTTGAGTAGACACGTTGTGTATAGGGCATTCCAGTGTCCACTCAGTAGTACTGTATCACCCTGCCATGTCACAACAATGTCATTGTGTTGAGCTCATTTAAATTTAAAATGAGCTTAGAAAGTGATCGCAAAAATTTAGTTAAACTTTTGGATAACAACTCAAAGAAAGATGTGACAGAATTTGCTGGGAAGCTGGATGATAAATATGCTCATCAGAAGCAGTTTATTCGGAGTCTACCAGTCACTTGAAAAAGATGACATGGCAACAACATCATTGATTCCAGAAGATCTACCACTCTAACCATACCTAACAGCTACAAAAACAACTGGTAATGTAGACTGCTTGTGTAATGCTATGTCGTTGGCTTTGGTGGGTGAAGAAACAGAAAAGTCTTCTTTGTTTGCTTGTAGCTCTGGAACGTCTACTGGACATCGACTACTACATTCACCACCCAGTACTTACCTCATTTTCTTCTGCTAATGATCATCACTATCCTGACAGGTTGTTTTCTGTGTGCTTAACTACCAACAGCACCAGTCAGTACAACCAGTACAACCCAAAGTAGAGAAGAGGCAGTCTCATCTGAAGCGTGAATTGCAAACAAGTAGTAGGAATGGAGAGGTTTTTTTTGAATATAGCTGCTCTACAAAGTGTTTTAGCCAAGTATATCCAAACTGAAACACTTGAATTCATGATTTTATGCACTGTGAAGGAAGTCCAGGAAATGCTTCTTCAGTCTATTCTAAACCACTCTCTTTGTTGTGGTCTAGGGAAGGAAACCTTGACCCAAGATCTGGTGGGTGGAATGTAGCACTCTGATACTCAACAGGAGAAACGGCAAACACATTTCCAAAGGCAAAGAGAACACTGCAAGAAAGAGTTTCACTCCAGTTGAACACATCAAGAGAAGAGGATGTTTAGAAACATTTGGTTTCCAAAGAGAACCAACTAATTCAAAGAAGCACAAAGGCTACGCTCCATGGGTCACTGTCCAACAGAATCGCATAATGTAAAGAAACAAGCCAAGGAAGGGAGCAATTACTAGCATAAAGCGAAAAATTAATCTAAGAATGGATAGAAGAGTTTCCCTGGCTGTCGTTTAATGCTGATACAAATCTGATGTTCTGTGACTTGTGCAGTTCACACCAAAGTTAAGCTGGTAAAACAGACTTTACAAAAGTGTGCTCCAATTTCAAGAAAGAAATTAGTATTTAGGAGCCATATGGCTCCTGGAAAAAGTTGATTTTGTGCCCTGAAATTCCACACCTATACCAAGAGAGACAGGGAGCATTTCACACAATTTGCACAGTTATTGGGAAAACACTTTCAAGATGCTGGCCTAAGGGACATTTGTATTAAGTCTGGAGTGATTGCAGAAGGATGTTTCTGTGGTTCTTGATGGATGCAGGTACAACTGTGCCATCCAATTTCATACACTAATGTATGAAGCCCTTCAGAATTCGCTTGGGAAGGATTTTGGGCATAGTTTGAAAAGTTCCCTGAGAAGATGATGTTCACCCAAGATTTATTCAATAATCTAATGCCATGGTACAATGATTTATGTCAGAGGGGATTTGATAGTGTCATGTCAAGTCAGCTGTTCTCAAAGTTCATTGCGCTTTATGACAAGAAATATAGTGAAAGTCAGTCTTGAACCTGTTGACCCCAATACTGAACGAAACTTGCTTTCTTTTGCTTAAGAAAATTCTTGTTAAGTATGTAAACTGAAACACAAGAACCATTCAAATTTTAGATAAACATCTGAACGTGTACATGTCATTGTAATCATTACATTTGCTCACAAACTTGACTGAGAGAGCGTATATGAAGTTGCCAAACATCATGCTTATTGCAGCAATCCTTCCCTAAGAGGAGTAATATTGTATTCACATCATCATTTTCTTTACTCTCACTATTTTTGTTTTCCCTTTCTATTCATATTGACGCTACCATAACATTATATTACCTTACCATTTAATTTTTTCCTATAGAAATTGTAATGTGTATGCATATATGTAGTTATGTTTACACAACATTTGTATATCCTGTTAATTTACTCTATGTAGACATTCAATGTATTTACTTGCAGTTTTTCTCTCTGTTTTCGTTTTTCCTTTCCTGTTTTGTTGTTACTGAAAACATGTCATAACTCAATAAAAAACAATAAAAAAACTACTGGACATGCCATTTCTGTGAGAGCATTTAGTGGAATCTATCTTGCTTGTGAGCACTTCGCTTTGATCTTTGACTCTTCTTACCCAAGATGATGGTGTTCCTGGATCCAAATTTGAACGCAAATCAGAGGTTTAAAATTAAGCAGAAAACATGATGAACTTATAAAACTTGTTACCGATTGCATAAATTCTGGAAATTAACAGACTAAAGATCCTGGTGTCAATGAGGGAAAATGGTTTGCTGCAAAGGCCATCAAGGAAGATTGTGAGCTTTGACAAAATTGCAATGCCGTCTCAGTTGCAGAGATTCCATCACCAGGCTGACAAGAGTTTCCTTCACACAACATACTGAATCTCTTCAACTACAGAGACATCCATTAGTGTGCCCTAAAATCAATCCAGAATGTTAATGTCACCAAGGAAAACTATGAAGGACTTGGATATGTGACAGATAAACCGTTCAAACACGAAACAAGGTACATCAATTTGGTATTTGTTCACGACATAATGGACGCGTTGACTGCCAAACATCATTTAGTGAGAGCTCACAATTGACCATCAATGAAAACTGAGCTTCTTCATGTTGTTGCATTATCTGCTAGCAGCAGTGCTGTGATTCATGCTTCCTATGAACCATGTAGGACTTCCTCTTTGGGTCATTGCAGTCATGTGTCCGTTTTGTCTACCATCCCAACCATGTGTAAAATCATGGTTCTGTGGTATCTTTACCATGCACAAGTCAAGATTGTTCTTGGAACGGGGAATAAAAGAGACAAAAATCCTTGGATGTTATCTGATGCTAACTATGCTTCAAAAACTAAAAATGCTGGTTTGCCAGGGATTGACTATGACCCAAGACCAGTGAAATACCGTCTAGTAACACCTGATCATATCAACCACTTTGCTACAAACTTGCAGATAATATTGCAAAACACAAATGGAGCTATACCAATGTGGGAAACTCAACTGCAGACTATCTACAAACACTACAACCTGACATGTGACCAGAGCAGATTGTTTTTGCAGCAAGTAACTATCTTGCTCACAAACCTTAAACTGGAGACTCTCAGGGAAATGCAAGGTACCAGCAGCAGAGTTTGTCACAGGAGTGGTTTTGTGAAAGGTAATTAAAAATAACTGCTTCCAAGTGCCTTCCTGCTTTCAAAGTTGGAAAGCTTGTCATGGACTCTGCCAAATGCAGCTGTGGAAGCATTTAAATTTATTTCAGAGCATTTGAGCTACCCTCTGAAAAATATCAGTTGTGCGACACTCCAATAAGATCCTTACACCACAAGCTGTGCAACCACCCAGAGTTATTAGCAGAATACAACATCATCATTCAGGACCAGTTAAAAAAGAAGAAAGGAACAAAAAGGGGGAAAAAAGAAAAGTTGGCTCATCATGCAGCTTTTAAAAGGATTGGGGAAACTAAGTAAGTAAAATTACATATGAAGGATTAGTGAAATCTGGTAAACATGAGCATTCACTGAAAGATTGTCTAAAAACTGGCTGGCCAAAATTATGTCCTACACCTTTTCAACATCAGGGCAAACTTTAGAAACAACAGTTGGTCTTACAGCTGATATTGAAAAGGCCTTCTTCACGGTGGGAATTCAAGCTGATCATCTGCTACCTTCAATTCTTTTTTTTTGAAAACCCAAATTGCGAGAGGCCACAGAGTGCCCAGGTTCACGTAAGTTGTATTTTGGGTTACGCTCCTCACCTCCAATTTTGGGAGGCACAATTTTACATCACTTGATTGGGTAGTTAGATGAAGAAAGAGCCCTTGCAGTTTACAAGAGATGCAAGGAAATGAATGACAGAAGAGTCTCAGACTCATTAATAATTCATAAAGTTTGGACAACGACATCATGACCATGACAGTATTTGGCTATCTGATCTTCATTAGCATAGATTTTTACCCTATTAATTCTCCATTTTCTCCTTAATTTAGTTCTGATTAAAAAGATATATCATACACTCAGACAGTGTTTGACCACATTTCCAAACACCTCAAAGTTCATCAAAAATTCTCTACTACATATTTTCAACTCTATTCTCTGTGATTGGAAATGTGGTCAAACAAACTCTTTCTTGTTTGATATAATTATTACTTCGATCATTAGTCATAAAAGTCATTAGGTTCTGCATTGTCTCCATAACAAACACCTTGTATTGGTTTGGGAATTTGCCACTGGAAACTTCAGAAATTTTCAATTTTCATTCTTCAAGATCCTCAAACTGAAGTCAGGTTATACCCATAACTATATTCCTTGACAATAGTCAAGGTGGGGAAGCTGATCAAATCCCTACCAAACCTAACAGCTGTAGCTTTCCATCTAGGCAGCCTCTTCCAAGTTCAGCTTTCAATCACTGCATTAAGGAGGTACAACTATGGCAGCAAACATTCAGCCAGCGACAGGGTGTTTCAACGGCATGGTCACTGGAAGTCAGTGCAAGCCAAAGACAGTTATGACGATGACGACCTGGCTCAAAGGCTTGTAGCCTCTCAATTTCTTGACCTATGAGGGGCCATCAATCACACCTTTTCTAATTTGGTGCTAATTTTGTGTCATTTTAAGTTGTGGAAACAAAATATTTTTACAAGTGAATATATGAAAGATCATATTTTTGAACTGCAGGGAAAGATATCAAGACATGTTTCATCATCGCAGTTATAAACACAACTAAAGCAGTTGTGAAATTGAAGCCTGAAAACATTTCAGGCTTAAAGAGGATTTGAGCCCAGGATCTCTGTCATGTCAGTGCAGAGCTCTACCAACTGAAATATCAAGCCAACTGGGAGCTGACCATGTTGTAAGCTTGTAATATACCCGTAGATGGTAAAGAATGCAAGTGAATATATGAAAGATCATATATTTGAACTTCCAAGAAAGATATGAAGACATGATTGATCATCACAGTTATATACACAACTTAGGCAGTTGTGAAATTAAAACCTTCACTTGTATTCTTTACTGGGTTTATCCAGTCGCATTAGTCAGACAATTTGATACGATACTGTCCAAACCTCAACCATTTGCTAACTTAGTAAGCATTTGAGTCTCCGACAATCTTCCTTTCATGTACATTGAAGTTGATTTTGCTGGACCATTTTATGCGAAGGAAAACATCAACAACACGCCAGGCTGACAGGCTCAGGAATATGGCCATTTCAAGCAGCGGCTTTTATATCCAAGATGGCGTCGGGCGCCATTTTTAATTTTTACAAATTTATTTAGATTTTAGGGTTCTCTTTGAATTGTGGGATATCTGTGGGGTCTGTGAACGAAAGTGGAGGCCATTTTGGAAGAGTGAAAATGGATCTTTCTGTAGCGATGTTTTTGAGAAGAATATGGTAAGTACAAGGCGCAGAATTTTGCTTTTTCATCGTGCAATGTGGCATAACCCTTGGGATGATGTACTGAGGCAAAGAAAGAGATTACAACATTTCTAGAGGCTATTTTAAAATTTTAAAACGATGGGTTCCTGTGATAGACATTGTATTTGCATATTGTGTTTGCTGAATGTAGATTCATTGTTTTCAGCTTCTGTAAATTGGTACCGCGCGAGCTGAAAGCTGGAATCTGGCCCTGTTGACCAGTGTTGAAGCAGAACCAGGTTCATCCCTAGCTGGATTAGTACAACTGGGAGAGAGCGTTGCTCGTTGCTTTTGAAAATGCCAAGGAAGGGTAGGAAGAGAGCAAGAAGCTCCAAGACAATAGCAAAGGAAAAGTTTCCAATCAGGGAACTTGCCCGTAGGCAGAAAGTACTCAAAGAGGAATTTATTTCAAACTGCAAAGTCTACTTGACAGAAAGTTCAAAGCTGAAAAAGCTGAAAAGAAAGGCAAGGAAAAGTAAATTTGCTCATATGTATTATGGTGATAAATAACGACTGATTTTTGCGCATTTGTTTGATAAATGGTGACGGTGTTGATTTAATTTATATAGGTGTTTATTATTTTTTACTGAAGATATTAAATTGGGAACTGTAAAAATAAACAACAAAAGTTGTGATCCAAAATGTGCCTCAGCTTTACTGAATTCAGTATCTTTTGTGTTTTTTTCTCAAGATGCAAATTGTTTAAATTTCAGCACAGTCTCATACATTGATGCATGAATTTTCTGACTCAAGTTCTTTTCAGGATTTTGCTATTCTATTTATCTTACAGTAGAAAATCTAGGACTGTGGATTAATTTTAACTATCCGGCAAATCTTTCATAGGTTGAAAGAATCCAGAATGATGTGGAGTTAGTAAAAAAAAGAGTAATCGAGACTGACATCGTAAGAAAAAGAAAACTTCTGAAAAGTTGAAGGTTTCCAACCTCCATATCAGAAGCCAGCTCCGAAGAATATGCAGTTCCTTTTGCAAAAAGGACTTGTCAAAGGCGTACAAGGGAGACCATCGATGCCTGTAATAAGATCCATGATGGTACCAGGAAGAATAAAAGTCCAAGACTGGATGCTTTGTGGTTGACTTTAGTTAAGGAAGCCACACCGTTTCAGTTGGGAAAATACTTTTCCTTATCTAAGAAAGTAATGAAGAAAGTTTTACCTAAGGTAGTAAAAGAAAGTATTCCAACTTTTGAGAATAGCTTTGACAATAAAATTAGAAGCTAAAGAGTATTGTACAGCAAGGGGTTGGTGATAAGTTAATAAAGATGCTGAATTGTTGAGTAAGGAGAAATATAAAAGTATTAGGCTCAATCTTTCCATGAATACTCGCAAAAGTGGCAAGAAACTGGAAAGCTTAAAGTTCATGTCAAGTGTTCGCTTGCCAAAGATCTTGCCCTATGAGAAATTGATAACTTTTGTCAAAAGCATTGATGTTGGAAATGTTAATGATTTCAAAGATTTTTGCTATGATTTAGATGCAGATGAAGTTGTGGAAGGGTCATATAGAGAGCTACAACCATTTCTGTTGCAGCTTGCTGATATGTATGTTTGCTTAGATAAGACCAGTCCATCCCAGTGTCATTTTGGATCTGAACTGTATCTCTTAAGAGTAGCTCTAGGTGCTGATGGGGCCCCCTTCGGCAAAGACGATGAAGCCACTTCTTCACTTGTATCATTCCTCAATGAAGGTCAGCAAATTGCAAGTGAAACTGACAACTTTATTCTTGCAGGAGCAAATTGTAGTGAATCTCACCTCTCGATGCAGCGCTATGCACGAAAGCTTGTTTCAGATGTGGGTGACATAGAGGGTAAGACTTTTTACCTGCCAGTTAGCGAAGCTTCAGCTAAGTTTACTTTCGAGTTAATCCCCTCTGACATGAAGTGGGCCTCCACATTTAGTGGAGAACTAGCAAACTCAGCATTTTACTTTTCTCCATTTGGCAATGTTAACAATGACAACAAGTCCATACTTAATGCCAGTTTGGGTCAATCTGAACAATGCCTATGGAAGCCATGGGTGTATGAAGAAAGGCTTCAGGTAGCAACAAAGGTTGAAGCAAAAAGGAAAGAGTTGGGTCAAACAAGACTTGCCGAGTCTACAAAAAGAACTAAGTTGTTGGATTATATAAGAAGTCTAAAGTCCCAGCAAGAAACTACTCCCCTTTTGGGTCCCCTGGTTGACAAGATTTTTGCTGAGCCTCTGCATAATTCAAATAATGCATGTCAGCAATTACATGAGCTTATGCTTGTCCATGCCAACGACAAAAGTAAGCTCGCACCCAATTGTACTAATCCAGTTAGGGATGTACCCGGAAGTGCTTTGGCCTCCCATCTTACCACTTTGAAAGAAATTGGGGCTAGTAGATTGTATAAGAAGGTAAAAAAGTGGTGCTCCCAGGACAGAAGGGATCTCTTTCCTATCGATTCACAGGGAAAGAGACAAAAAAGTTCTGCCCCAATTTTATGTCTATTCTAAAGGCAATTTCGCGTGAGGACGACAGTCCTCAGCAACAGCTCCAAATTTGCATGCTCGCATTCATTGGCCTTCAGCTAAGAGATGCTATCAGCCGGTTTAGCTGTGTCACAATAACTGAGGGTGTCTTGCAGGAAATCAAAGACTCTTGCAAGCAAGAATTCAAAGCCTGCTCTCTCCTGTTAGACTCCGTAACACCAACAATTTGGACAATTGATCATGCAATCCCTTATCACACAGGCCTCCTGTATATGAAACTTGGCTTAGGGTTAGGCATTAATACTATGCAAGGGAGGGAGGCTAAACACGTGCGCATCAGCCAGTATGCAAAGCATGCAACCTTGTCAACAAGGTGGAACCTTGTTTTTAGACATGATTTCATTACAACTGCTTGGTTAAGGCAATATGACCCTGCAAGTTTTCACTACCACAAGAGCACAGATGTGTATGTTCCTAAAAAGATTGAGCAACCAAATGTTTGCTACTGTGGCTTAGACAAGGAATGCAGTGCTGAAAAATGTTCACTGTGTTCATCTGAGATTTACAAGAGTGTAGAAAGGAGTGCTGAAACAGGGGCTTTAGACCCATATATTTACAATCTTCTTAGTGTCACAAGCTGGACAGAAAGGTACAATGACAAACCCAACAACAGTTTGGGACATTTACAGTCAAACACCTAACCAAGGCCACCAACCAAAAGTCTTTACAAACTTCCTGACCATAAAATTAAAAAAAAAATGGTCAAATTGAGTGCAATTATCTCGAATAAATAGTTCAGATAAATTCTTTACAGAGTTTGAAAAGTGCACTTTTTTTGTTTTTTGTTTCATTTGCTATAATTTTTCACAAAATTGTGTCAGGATGGCCTTGGTTGGAGTAGCTGCTCTGTTAACAGTTTTGTTGTTGCTAAGTGGAGCTATATTGTTGTTAACCTGCTCAAATATTTTGGGGTTGTATTGAAAGTGCTTTGGGTGCATATTTGCCACCAGCAACCCATTTTAAAAGCTCTTGAGTTCAAAAATAATACCTGGATGTTGTTGTAGCACTTGAAATTGATAAGCTTTAGGAAAAGTCTCAAATACGAATACATGTTCTAGATGAGGGGAAAGGGTCACAAACCACTGGTGGCACGTATTCCTGTTGAATATTTGGAAAAAGCGCCCCCCCCCCCCCACCCCCTAACTCTTAATAACATTAT
>Ga0126339_10002066_pt1 | contig 14192 bp, 5 predicted proteins | sample OrbTmetagenome_2_FD_92532 | JGI IMG/M metagenome (GOLD analysis project Ga0126339, IMG submission 92532) | Coral microbial communities from Petempiche,Puerto Morelos, Mexico - Orbicella T R C metagenome | ecosystem: Host-associated > Invertebrates > Cnidaria > Coral | place: Petempiche,Puerto... | reverse complement strand
CCAGAAATCAAGCATATACTGTGACTTTTGAGGGAAAAATCCTACATAGAGCAAGATTTCTTTCCGCCAAAAGACTCTGTTTATGTTTGACTCAAAACCAGACACCATTTAAAATTGCAGGCTTTTTTTTTCTAAGGACATTTCCATTTTTCGATTTTTTAATGGCCCTTCTAAAAGCGCAACCTTTTCATAAATTCTACACGTCCTCGAAAACTAGAAAGATTTCAGTAGATTTGTGAAATAAATACTACAAAATTAGACAGTAATTTCAGCGAGTTTAATAACGAGACTTTCGGCTGAAAATTCGGGTTGCAAAAACAAATCCAGGTAATGCCAATACTAGACAAATTGACAGTAATTCCAATGTCGTCTTTTGACTCGAGTTTTGTGTTGTGAAATCACTGATACGAGTTCCGCGCTAACAATCTTTCGCAAGAAATTCAATCGAGATAAACTCTGTCTCGTAAATCTACCTTACTTTTAAAACTTGATCCACTGGAAAAAACAACAACAACAACAACTAAGCGATGTTCTTTGCTTTCCTTTCTCCGTGTTAATGTCACTGTATGTACACTTGAGATGACAGCCTGAAAGAAAGATAAATAAAACGTCCAATTAACAATGGGTATACTGAAATCCAGAGAACAAAACATACATACAGTGTATAGTCGACTTTAGTTTACATGTCACTTCTCCCATCGGGAATGCATTTGTCGGTTTGGTTATATCATCAAAAATGACATTAAAAACAACTTAAAACGCGGACAAGCAGCAACTCGAAATAAATAACACCAGCTAAAATATAGCACTCTAAAATTAACCTTGACTTCCAACGTTTGCTGGCGAAAAGTTCACCTGCAAAATAGCACACTAAAAATTTCACGGCAAAACGGAAAATATTTGCATTTTCTCCCCTCCTAAATTTTTTGAAAATGGGAAGCTCTAGGTTAGCTTCATGTTTCTATAGTATTACAATATAGGTTATGGACGTTTAAAACCAAAATACAAATAAAAATTGACATATCGACACAAGTGAATAACAAGACAAATTTGCTTTGAAATTCAAACTGTTGTTCAAATGCCGTACTATGTCTTACGCAAACGAGCAAAACCGTTTTCTAAGACGTACGTGTACTGCGAGACAATTATTAGCTAATTACAATAGAATTTACTGTAATTTACTGGTAATTATGCTTTTCTCTTGTTCACCTTTGATCTGAGAACCCGACAGCTACAGCTAGTTTTGACAAGCTTTTATGAAACTATACGACTGAAAGGCAGAAAGCGACTTTCACATTGACAGCTATTTCAAGAACATTCCCCAAAGGTGTCTGAAATCCCAGAGGGAAATTCAGACGACGATGAAAACGTAAAATGTCGTGGCAATAAAAAATAAAGAAATAATTAAATAACTTGGTGATGTGAACGCAGTTATGAGGCATTTCTATCCCACTATGAAAGGTTTTGGCATATGATGAGACTGACGTTTGTAACCGAGAAAGTTATTTCACGTGCACTTTGAGGACACATGCAGTACTCTCATGTGGCACTGTTATTATGCTCCACAAGGTGGGTCTAACTTTAAGATCCATGTATAAGATCCCTATGTTTGTCCACTCAAATTAAATCTATGCAGCATTTTCATTTACTTTCTATAGCAAAATAAAATTGGGTACATTTTTTCCTTTGGCACTTTTGAAATGATAACGTACATGATCTTTTCAACAAGAACTTTACGTCCAAATTTCAAGGCTGTCTGGTGTTCTTTGCTGTAAATTTCTTTCAAGGTTTGTTCTGGGAATTTGATGATATATCAAGACAGTATCCTCTATCCTTTCTTCTAATTGCCGAGTCCGTAGTCAAGAAACAAATTCTCCTAACTGGTTTGGTGTAATTTAAACAATTCCTTTTTGAGATTACTCTCTAAATTCTCTTTACTGTTTCTTCGTGATTATCTTTGAGACTGTCTGGAAAAAATTTAAGCTGATCACTCATGAGGCTTAATGGCTAAGGAAGCATTGATACATGAACTGGAAAGCAATTGGCCGCTGATCCAATTAGGCCCCTTGTCTCACAATTTGAACAGGTATCAACAACAATACCTCGGGCATTCTATTCTAAAGCAATATTTGTACAACCTCACCCTGAAGGGCTAGGGTATCCGGCTAGCAATATAACAAGGGTTTCTTGAAATATCTGAACAATAACATCTCTATTTGTTTAAATTATTTGCCAGCATTGTGTTCAATTATTCCAAGTACATGCATCAAGTACACTGTAATTAAAAACCCTTCCCTTTAAAAGAATATTGTGACTCACCTAATAAGGGATCTAACGTGTCATTTTGATTCTTTTTCCTCTTGAGTCTCAGCACAGCTTTTATAATTTCTTCTCTGTTTTGTATCTAGTAAGAATCAGGAAATGTTTTAACCTTTATGACATCACATCCTTCACCTCTTCATTTCAAAAACTACACAACTAAAAATAAACCATCAGATTTTTTCCACTTCAACCATACAGGGACAAGTTTTTTTACCATGAAGGTCTGCATCAGGACAAGTGATCCAAACCAACACAGCTTATCCAGGTCTCTGTTGCATTAAGTGATAAGGTGTATTACTATTCTGCCTGGATGGGATACTAGCCTGTCACAGGGTTAGCAACCAGTATTAAATTCACTCAGTACCCATTTGTACACTTAGGTGGAGAGAGGTAGCGTGAGAGTAAACGGAGAGACCCTAAACATTGGCTCAAACCCAGACTGCTTGACATGCAGTCCAGTACACTAACTTAATTAGACCACTGTGTCCCTCCAGTCTCACAAAACAATACTCCTCAACAACAGTACCCCAGGCAATGCTTTAACCTTTATGACATCAAGGTTTCCTTAACAATTCTTAAGGAATTTTTGTACACCCTACCCCTAAAGGGCTAAGGTATACGGCTACTTAACAACAGTTTGTTAAAATAGCTGAACAGTAGTGAAACAATAAAATCTCTATTCGTTTCAATTTTCTGCCTGTGTTGTCTACAATAATTATTCCTAGTACATGATACCTTATTACCAAACATAAATAATATTAACCCAGACAGACCTACTATGGAATCCCATGTCTTAACCTGATTCTTTCTCTTGTTGAGTCTCAGCACATAGCTCTTTTCCTTGTGCCTCAATTTCGTATCTAGTAAGAAACTGCAAATCAAAAATACACAATTATAAATAAGTCATCAGATTTTTGAACTTTCAACCCTATTGGGGGGGAGTTTCGATGGTGAAGGTTTAAGGTAAACTCTTCATCAGACTGAGTGATCCAAACTACTGCACCTTATCTCAATTTCTGTAGCATCAACATTGATATGACATCTCTCTAATCCCCCTCCCACCCTTAAATGGGATGCCAATCTGTTGCAGGGTTAGCCCCAGTATGAAATTGACCCAGTATCTATTTGTAGATATGGGTGCAGGGAGGCACTGTGAGAGGAACATGTCCAAGAACACAATGCAGTGCAATTTACAAAGGTAGCTGAACTGTGAAACAATAACATCTCTATTTGTTTTAATTTCCTGCCTGCATTGTGTGCAATTATTTCTAGCACAAGTAAAATTGAGTAACTGATAACCTCTCCAACCAAACACAAAGAAAGAAAAAGATGAGTTCACCTGATAATTGGAATCTATTGCCTCAATTTGAATCTTTCTTCACACAGCATTGTTTTGTATCTAGTAAGAAATGGAAACTGTTTTAACCTTTATGACAGCCTTGATCCTTTAAGTTTACATTAACTACACAATTAAAAATACATGCAAGTCATCAGATTTAATTTAACCCTACTTGAGGGAAAAGTTTGGACTATGAAGGTAAGGTAAAGTCTGCATCAGGCCAAGTGATCTAAACCACTACAGTTTAACCCTGCAGTCTCTGTTGCATTAAGTGATATTGAGAAGTCCCACTCCACCACAAATGGGATGCGAGTCTGTCTGTTTCAAAGAACTTTACAATAAAAAAAAAAAAAATCATCAGATTAATAAGAGTTTGAACCCTACAGGGGCAAGGTTTGACAATGATGGGTTGGGATGGGATGAAAGTGACTGTCGCAGGGTTAGCACCCAGTGTAAAGTAATTACCCACTACCCATTTGTACACTTAGAGGTAGTGCGAGTCAGTAAAGTGTCTTGCCAGAAAACAGAGACGCTAACAGTTGGCCCAAACCCAGACTTCTTGATCTGCAGTCCAGAGTGCTTAACAGTAGATTACTGTGTCCCTCTTACCACAAAAAAATACTCCTCCACAACAGTAACCCCGCAGGCATTGCAAAAAGGGAATTTTTGTACACCCTACCCATGAAGGGCTAAAATGTAGTATTGCCACAAAGAACAGTTTCTTGAAATACAATGTAGCTGAACAATGAAACAGTAACATCTCTTTTTCCACCTGCATTGTACACTGTCATGCCTACAGTGGCGGATCTAGGGGGGGCGGCCCAGGAGACCCAGGCCGCCCCCCTTATTTTGGGTAAAAACAATCACAGAAGGAAGAAAAGTTGGCAGGGAAAGCAGTGCTCCCCCCCCCCCCTCCCCCTTAACTCAAGGTCTGGATCTGCCACAGGCCTAGTACATGAAACCAAACACAAAGAAATTGTGACTCTCTTAATATGGAATCCAATGCTTCAACATCATTCTTTCTTTAAGTCTCAGCAAATACTTTCATTGTTGCTTCTCTGTTTTGAATCTATTAAGAAACAGAAGGTGTTTTAACCTTTGTGACAGCCTTGATCTTTTAAATTTTACAAACTACACAATTAAATTAAAAGTAAGTCATCAGATTTGTTTTAAAAAAAGTTTCAACCCTACTAGGGGAGAGGCTTGACAATGAAGGTAAGGTAGAATTTGTGTCAGGCCAAGTGATCCAAGACACCGCAGCTTAATTTTCCTGGTTTTGAAAGCATGAAGTGATAAAAAGTACATGTACTTCTCCTCCCCCTCGACCCCATAGATGGGATGCTTAAGTCTGTTGCAGGGTTAGTCCCCAGTACTGAATTGACTTAAGGTGGCCGAACACAGCTTTTGCGTGTGCTCTTGCTAATGGGATTCAGTGCGCACACAAGGATTTCAAAAACAAACATGCCGTTGATACAGCAATCATTTTATTTGCTCAATGCCAGCAATATCTTTGCTATTTTTCTTTGTAATTGAACGCAATGTGTTGATGGTTTTAGTCTTTTATAAATATATGTTAGGAAAGGTGACGATGCAAAGAACCCAGCAATTCTCAGATTTTTCTTTCTTATTGACAGAACCCAGTTAAATGCAGCGCGTGCGCAGTAAGGCAAAAAATTGTGATTGAATACGGAATAGCTTTCTCGGAAATACGCCTATAAGCTATTTCTCGAGAACCACTCATTAGAATTTCACAAAATTTGGCACGAAAGGAAATTTTAGATCTTCTTGTGAACCTTCAACAAGGGATAATTAAAGATCTGTCTGTTAAATTATTATCAAAATAGTGTTAACTTGTGAGCATCGTTACAAGCTTGTTGCATGCTAATTATAATGGAAATCTAACGACCAGATTTTCTGCAAATAAACAAAACCGATTTTAAAGGCCTGTTTATATTTATTCATGTTACCATGGCAATGGCACATGGTCAGCTTTACTATCAAAAAGCCAAAGTTTGTGTTAACTTGCTTGTTGCTATGTTTGGCGACCAAAGGATCCAGGGTTTTTGAGAAAAAGGTGAGTGAAACACAGGTATCAAAAACTGTGTTCAGCCACTTTAAATTACCAATTAATTGCACACCTGGGTGGTGAGGGGCACTGTGAGATTAAAGTGTCTTGCCTGAGAACAAACCAAAGGCTGATGTACAGTTCAGTGTAGTAACCATTAGACCACTGACACTGTCTCTCCAATTTCCAAAGGAAACAAAATTAAAACTAAGTAGCATGAAGCTAGATGGTTAAGGAATTACTGATACAGTGTACATACATGTACAGTGGAAAGAATTTGGTCTCTCCTTCCCTCATGAACAATGGCACCCCTGAGGCATGGCTAGGTTACCTCATCACATAAAATGTAACAAAGGTTCTTGATATAGGTGAACAACAATGAAACAAGCACTTCCCTGTTCATTTCATTTTTGCCTGCATTGTGTTATTATTCCTGGTACAGGTAGCAAAAGTAATTTAATAACTAACAACTCCAATCATACAGTACATAGAGAGATCATGACTCACCTCATAATTATATAAGATCTATATGGGATCTAATGTCTCAGCACATACATGTAGACTTTCTCGCTGCTTCAGTCTGTTTTCTTACCTGGTAAGAAATAGGACAGGTGTTAAAAGCATTCAAGCCCTGTGAGCACTGGAAAAACTGCAAATAGTTTATGAAACAAGAGGCTCCAATCTTATGATGAATGGTACAACAGGACAGGGCAAACTTTGTTTATAGCATGCAGATAGCAACAACTACCCAAAAGGTTCCCCCATCAATTTATGTTAATCATCTTGATGACTGCAATGCAGGATGTGATTATGCTAGGAAGATAAATAAGGCTAATATACATGTAACAGTCATGTAAATAGAGTTTGCCTGTCATAAAACCTGCTGGGAACCTTTTTCTACTATGGGCTGCCATTAAGGGCCGGCTGCCAGCCGAAACAGCCAGCTACTGGCCAATCCTTCGCCATCTACTTCCGTCTCACTTTACATATACCATTTATTTTGACAAGAAACTTAAAATAAAGATGTATTTCAAAGGGTTTTAAATGACTGTTAACCTTTCCCATATGCAATGGAAGCAGTATAGCAGGAGGAGATTGAAGGGTCATGAAACAGCTGCGACATTTTCACAGAACTAGCTCCCAGGCTTCCACATGTGCCAAGATGGCATCCACAACAAAGAAATAATAATGTTGTGGTCAGGAGTCGGAAGTCGACTTAAACCAGTTATTGGGATCATATACAATGTACATGTACCAGTAATCATCAAAACACCACAGCAGTCATTACTGTCAGTTCATTTTGCCCTCTCAGCCAAGTCAGCAGTGCATCATTGGTTCTGTGTCTGCACTGTTGTAACAACTATAAATAGGAAAGATTTTCTGATTGAGACCTTTGAGATTTTGAGTAAAAAAATGGTTGTTAAACATAGAACCCAGTAAATATAGTCATTCAAGGTTTGATTGCTCTGAGGCCCAAATACTGACTGGAAAACATTGAAACTAGCATTTCCAAGCATCCAAACATCATAATTTTCTGAGGGTGTGCCCCCAGACTACCTGGGAGGCTCCCGCCTTTGGTGTTTGAATTTGTAACGTGTACTTCAAAACTTGACAGCCCTGTACTTAAAGCAATATGCTGACCATTGGAATCATCATGAATCTGGTAAATGCACTAACCTGCTAGTATTAAGACTGTCTCATTCCTGTCTCATCCAACCAATCAGCATGAGGCTTTTAACAGTGAAATATACAGACCATGATTTGAGTCTGGTCAGTTGCTCACTTGGCAAACATAAGAACCTGTTGCCTGCTGGTTTTAAGATGAGACCATTCTCAGGATAGTGTCAATAACTAAAAGTTATTCAATCTGGATATTCCTATGAGAAAATACAATGTTGTATTGAAAAACAAAAAAAATCCTTGACTTATTTCCAGAGTTTCCAAGGTGCTAGTAATTTAAAATATGTTTATTATACTATAGATATTCTCTTTATTTGCTAGATAGCCTGTTCTGGGCTCTCAGTCAATGGGGATGATTGAAAAAGCGGGTGGGTGACGAGCAGGGCCTGGGAGACAAAAGCGGAGGTCAGGAGAACCTGTAAGCACTGTTTAAAAACCTCATTCCAGTATACCAGCTCATTACGGTATACCAGCTCTGGTATACCCTGTGATTGGTTACTTTTGACAGTTTACATGTACATCCACACCTTGTCTGTTTGTCAGAAGCAAAGTGATGCTTGAAATGGTGAGCATAATTTATTATGTGTGCATGATTTCAAGGAGTTGAAAGTTACTCAAACTCACATGGATTTAATCATTTGCTGGTATTTACTTCTCTCTACACCTACACAGAGACTTCCACACTCCAAGAGAGTCTAGACACGGCAGACATGAACGATTGCAGAAGAACACAACACGCTGTGAAGATCAGCATGGCCCCTTGAAACTTGTGTGAGAAACTTGATACCGAATATACTACAATTTTGACATATGACACAAGAAACAGCTTCTTTCTTCAAGTGGGTGGAATGAAGTTTTTAAAACAATGCTTCCAGGCTCCCCTGCCCTTTCCTTCCTGGATCCCACCTCGTTGCCCACTTGCTCTTCCGGTCGTCCCCACTGACTGAGTGCCTGGAACTAGCTATTTGCTAGATGGGATCTGCCTGAGATCGTGATATGGAAATCGATAAAAGGATATCACTGTTACTTGACTGTGCTACAGGTGTCTGAGATTGTGAAAGTTCCCTTTCAGTTGGGTCAGAAACTGTGAGAGTTGAAGAAGTGTGACTAGTAAGACTGCTACGTCACAATAAGAATGTAGGTTGACATATTTTTAGAGCCAAACAGAAAGAAATGATTTTAACAAAAGTGAATATACTACACGTAGGTGTTGGACACTCCTGTAAGTTCCAATTTCGGTTTAGAAGGATATGTCAACCTATATTCTTGCTTTGACATTGTGGCTTGGTCAGTCCCAGGTCTCTACCCTCTGTGGTTTCTGATTTAACCAGAATTGAAATGTCACTTTTTCAGATGGCTAAAATGTAATAAGGAAAAATTATATCCTTTTTTCATTTCCACATTACTGATGATCTTATGTAGATTCCATAAAGCAAATAAAAAATGTGTCTGTTATATACACTTTAACTAACAGCATAAAAATATTGACAACTTCAGCAGCATGTACAGAATGGAAGCCCCCTTTCCAATTTTAGTCTCAATTTTGGCAATTGCAAATAATATTTTGCGGTTACATTGGTGACTACAGTCGAACCTCTATTAAGCAGCCACCTACGTTAAGCAGCCAGTTAACAAGGTCCCGAAATTATTGTCAGCAAAATAATGTAAATAAAACCCCTATTAACTGGCCACCTCTATGAAGTGGTTGCAGCCACCTTTTGGTCATCCTGATAAGGGTTTTTCTAGTGTCTTTACCCCTATTAAATGGCCACCCAAAATTAAATACACGTAAATTCACTTTGTTTTGGAAAATGCAATGGTAGATAAGAGTTGGAAATAGAAGGTGACAAGTGATAAAAACATTCAAACACACATGATTGTCTTAAAGTGACTCCATGTTCACTAAGACCCGATGGTGAAAATATTCAAGGTAAACAAATCCCTATTAAGTGGCCAGTTGACACTCAATCAACACTCCATTGTTTATCTCGGTCGACAGTCAGTTGAGAGTTGACTAATTTTTGATCAATTCATATGAGTCAGTCAACACTTGGCTGACTATCAACCGACTGTTGATCAAGTGTCAATCGAGTGTCGCCTGAGTATTGATTGGGATGTCGATCAAGTATCAATCAAAAGTATTGGTTGACACTCGACTGCGGATGCCTTTAGCTGTACACATGATCCATGTGTTCTACTAGTCACTCAGTGTTGCAAAGGGGACATTTCAATGACTCAGGTCTTTTTTGTGGTTAACTTTCTTTTGAAGATAAAACATGTATTAGTTCAAAACTGTCATCACTTACCTACATCACTGTAACAGCCTTAGTTTCCAATGATGTTGATATAATCATGTGTCCTGTCTTGAAAATCTAGGCTCCTTTCAGTTTGATGTGTTTCATTCTCTGGGAACAAACAATTATACGATAACATGTATGAGGCAACTCTTAAAGTAGCTACATTACATTCATTCTACATTTATAATTTAAGTCTGAGCGACTCAGTATACAAACTTTCATGTTGTTTTACAATTACAGTTTTGTATTCTGCACTCTGAGTTTGCATTTAATGTAAGTAACTACATTACATTCATTCTACATTTATAATTTAAGTCTGAGTGACTATACAAACTTTCATGTTATGTGCTCTACAATTACACAGTTTTGTACTCTGCACCCTGAGTGTGCATTTAATGTGTCACTGATCAATAAGAATCTGTAAATTATTTTGATAATCCTATCTACAATGTATAACAAAATTCATCACACACCATTCAGTCACTTGGGTGTCCAACTGCAGGTATCCAGTCACAACTAAATTTGGTAATTGGTCACCTTTTATTGGGTACCCACACCATTCACATATCATTTAATTACACTTTACTGGCTTTCTTTTTAACGTTTCCTACAGTGTTAAAAACTCATAGAAAACACTTCTGAGGATTTTACCAAAAGAAGTTTTTTAAAGACTTTTTTAATCTTGAAATTTGTTATTGATGGGATTTTTAGTAACCAGCCTTATTCTGCACACTCATTCAATTTGAAATTACTCACCCACTTATACCCTGAATAGTGCTTCACTCAGTCCAAATACATAATTATGGGTTATTGACCAAGCGTGAGGTCAAGATGGCTGGATATTGGCCAAGTTCTTTCTTTGCATGTTTATGGACCAAACCAGAGTTAAGGTCAATAAAGATGCAAAAAAGAACAAGGCCAAAATTCAGCCATCTTGACCAAACAAGCTTGGTCAATAGTTATAAAGGAATATGGGATAAAAAACAATTTTTTTCCTGTGGGACACAGCACATAACCATGTGTGGCTAGATAGTGCCAAATTGCCTGCTGGGGTAACCAATCACAACATAGGATTTGGTTAACCCATTGACTCCTGGAGCTTTTTGTCAAAAACTCAGTTTTTGGACATTTTGAGATTTTCAGGCTGGATATGGGCCAAATTAGCTCTCTACTCAAAAGGGCGTTTGCAACATGCCAGCATGCCTCTCTTTCCACTAGCATCGGGTTTTATGACATTTTTGCTCGGGCAGGTTCAGAAATCAAAATTTTGAGATTTTTATTTATTTTTTTTTGCCTTTCCTTTTTCACCTTTTCTTTTCTTTCTGCTGCAGTAATTGACCTTCTACTGGGCTTGCTACCAGTCTAAAACATTCTGAGAAAGCATCATCAAGATGGGCAATTTTTGTCATGGAGCAGCCACGTGTAGTGGCAGGAAATTTTGCTCTGAGTTTTTCACCCAACTTTTTGAGCATTTTTGTGCATATCTCAGGCTCCATTGGGCCGATCACTCTGATCTGGGTATCATTGGAAAGATCTTTTCCTCCTGTGGAAGTTGAGCATAAATGAGGCCAATTTTAGTAAAAGGTGATGATGTCAGAAGTGGAAGAAAGGCCAAGGCTCATCACAGCCGGTTACGGCCAGCACAGGAGTCAATGGGTTAATCTTGCTTGCTCAGGGAACTAGCCATAAAAATTATAATAACATTAAAATGGTTCATAAGAACTGCATTCAGGGATTTGTAATAATTTAATTAAAGGATAACATCAAGGGCCAGGCACTGGGCAAATTGACCGGATGTAAGGATGATTTTGCCTACCTGGTTTGACCTAGACTACGAGTAGTCGCTCTTTCGCTTAGTCCGTCATGCGCGACACACACAAAAAAAACCACGATTCCTTTCACGTCACACACGACAGACTAAGCTAAAGAGGGACTACTCACAGTCTAGGTTTGACCATCTAGAGGAAAGTTTTTCCTATAAAGAAGTTCAGTTCAAAAAGGTTTGCCCACCTGTGGAAACCAGTTGCCCTCCGGCTGAATCCGTTTATATGAAAGCCCCGCAATTTAGCTTCCAACTGGGTTCAAAAATATGCACAGCTATTTGCTCTTGCACACTATTTGTCATGAAAACCAAACCAGTAGTTTAGACCATGTACTGCTTCAATTTGCCCTAACGAAACGATAATGTTATTGCTATATGCTCACATTCACCTTTTAAAAAAGCTTTCTTCCACTGACATTAACGTCTGCAAGTTACTTTTCAATTTGAAGGAATAAATTTTTTCTATGATAGTATAAGAACAAGCCAAATAACAGAAAAACGCCAAAATGTCTTACCTTTCCCCGCCATATTTTCGAAGACATCTTGCTTCTGGGCACGTGATCTAAGATTGTGCTTCTGGTGTATGATGGGATACTCAACCGGATGTGTGTGCTACAGGGTACTTGAGTTTCTTCATAAAATCAAAGCTGCCTGAATGCGGTCTTTTTAATGGATATGCTCCAAGACAAAAGGCTCAAGAAATACTTTTACCTCTTCATTGACGATTCAATGTTGCCCGAAAACAGGCAAGAATTTTAGGGCCGCCTGTTTAGGGACGGGAATCAGAATATCTTCCGGGTGTCTATCGAAACTGTCACGCGATTGGCTGTTTCCACACGTGCTGTTATTAATTATAGCAGACCGTCCACACGAAATCGATTATGTCTTCCTGACGAAAAGTAAAATAACGAAGGCAACCCAAAAGCAATGTTTTTTCTCCAGTGCCCGAACATCGGACAAAATCAATCGAAAATAAACGGCATAATCAAATGCTCGTACATTCGAGAGTGAAGATTGTTATTATTGCAAACTAATTGTACGTCGTTCGTGTGTATTTCCCGGGGGTGGGGTGTACTTCCTATAATGGCCTATACGGGGAGGCTCTGCCAGAAAGGGGTACCTTTTTCAGAATTCAGGTATATAGAGATTTGAAGGAGATGAAAGGGCAGGGAAATCTGTTATTTTCTTAATAGTTATTTTTAAAAATATTTCGAACAGACGCACCTTATGGCTGTATCATTTCATTTATTTGACACTACATAAAAATGAAAACGAGACTTCCTTTTTTTGGCGATTTATTCATAATACGAGCCAGTTATGAAAGTATGCGAAAGGGGTATTTTTTTCAATTAAAAGTATACGAAAGGAACACCTTTTCTGACAAAATGGTATTCAAAAGGATAAGAGGTTGGACCTCGGGGAGAGCTTTGTAGGGTACCCCCCCCCCCGGGGTATATTTAGAGCTAAATAGATCTCAATTTGATTAGAAATCAAATGCATTCTGGTACATGGCTTTTCTCAAAACAGTTTGCATTGTTTAGTCTGACTGAGCAATATTGTTTTTCCTTCAAACATCGTGAGCACTGAGGCAGCTCTACATCCTGAAAACACAACATTTGTCCCCAGTGTATAACGAACAGACATCACGGTACAAGAGAAGGCAAACGTTTGGTTAGTTGGACACATCTCCTAGTGACGTCGTTGCGAAATAGTTATCGCAAGAAACTGTTTTGAAGTATCACTCTTACACAGTAGGTTCGATTTCCGCTGCTTTCTCGAGTCCGGTCTACGTTCCCCTCCCCCCGTCCCCCCCACGGGCGGCTGGAAATAGAGCCTACTTACACAGTCAATAAAGGTCACTCCAAAGTGATCAAATTACGATCGTAGTATTGATGAATTGTTGCGAATGGTAAACTGGGTTAAACTGGACAGTCGACGCCTTGTTGATAAATCAATGATGATGTATAAGATTGCAAATAATATGGTTCCGGACTATCTTAGTTCGCACTTTGTCTTCCGTTCCGATAATTTAACCTATAACTTAAGAGATAGTGACTGTTCGCTTGCCATTCCACAGCCCTGCACTAATTATTGTAAAAGAAGTCTGTCCTACAGCGGAGCTGTACTCTGGAATAGTTTGCCCTTGGATATTCGTCAGTCACCCTCTCTTGATGAATTTAAATCTAAGTTGAAGAATTATGATTTTGATGGTAGTCTTATGTAAGTATTATTTTGCTTTTATACACGGCTTCCTTGTAAAGCAGGTTTTTTATCATTTCTTTTATTGTAGTAGTTATTAGTGATCAGGAGCCCATGTTAGTGATTTATTAGTTAAATAGTTACACTAATTTAATTCAATATTGTTACGTCCTGAAGGAAATACCGTGTCTAAATAAAGATTTTACCTTACCTTTACCTTTACTCCCTGGGGGTGGGGGAAGGGGGGGGGGGGCAAACCATATATATACTTTATGGGTGTGTGCCGCTGTGAAGGGTATAGTTTTCAGGAAATTAACTCTAGGATAGGGAGGATAAGGTAAAGAAATCAGTCAGTTTTGGTTTAGAATAGAGTATAATTTACCGGAAAAGTGGTCAGTGTAGACGATAATAATAATAATGATAATAAAAAAAATTAATAATAATAATAATAATAATAATAATAATAAT
>Ga0126339_10002065_pt1 | contig 14203 bp, 11 predicted proteins | sample OrbTmetagenome_2_FD_92532 | JGI IMG/M metagenome (GOLD analysis project Ga0126339, IMG submission 92532) | Coral microbial communities from Petempiche,Puerto Morelos, Mexico - Orbicella T R C metagenome | ecosystem: Host-associated > Invertebrates > Cnidaria > Coral | place: Petempiche,Puerto... | reverse complement strand
CTACTATACTATCCACTCGAAAGTGTCTCTACAGATTCCGCTAACTGGATGTTCTACGTACCATTTGTTCTATTTATCATCTGTTCTATGTACCATTTTTTCTTTTTATCATTTGTTCTATGTATCATCTGTTCTATGTATCATCTGTGCCATTTATTATCTGATCTACGTACCATTTGTTCAATTTATCATTTGCTCTATGTATCATCTGTTCTATGTTTCATCTGTTCTATTTATCAGCTGTTCTCTGTATCATCTGTTCTATTTATCATCTGTTCTCTGTATCATCTGTTCTATTTATCACCTGTTCTATTCATCATCTGTTGAGTCCTTGTCGTCCTATGGCATGATGGTAAAAGCCATAGTTTCTTTGTTATACTTGCTGTGCTCTGAGCAAACCCAAATAGCTCCAATCCCTTCACGAGGTTCCTGTCGTAACCCGCCAAAGTCGTCTATGGTTTTAAACTCGGATAGAAGTTTACGTAAATACTCGTAGCTTTCACCTCCCACTCGATACCCACGATCCAGACCAGATAACGTGCTGAGGTCCTTAGGTTGTCGAATGGAGTCTGACACTTCTTGCATGCTCTTGATAAATCCATCCATCTGTAAATACAACAGTTTAGATCGGGTTCAGTTGGGTCATGGGAGCATTGTTTGATAATCCACTGATATAAACGCCTGTGAACAGGCTCTCTAGTCGAGGATAGCGCGAAGAGAAAGCGGGGAGAAAGAGGAGATCATAAGAGAGAGGGGGGGGAGAGCCAGTTCTTCCAGCCGTGGTCAGAATCTTCCAGCCAGAGCCTTTTCGCAGGCTCAGCTACTGACATAAACATGTCGTAAAACAAGGAGTTAGACGTTTAATAGTAAGTAATTAATCTGGTAAGAGCTATAGTTTGTGACATGATGAGCAGAGGAAAATAGTGAGGCTAAAATTATACACTTACTTTAAAGGTCGCGAAATTTAGTTAGTTTAGGAAAATGTGAATATGAGAGCCATTGTCAGGCACCTCTTTTCCTTCCCGTTACAAAAACGAAAAACCCACTTTCTTTTCCTTTTTTGGTATTAACTGACTGCAACCCACGGTACCTAAGTATCGACCTCCATTCCGAGTATGTCCTCTGCCTTTCATTTTTTTAAAGAACCGTTTCACGCAGAGGCCGCCGTATGGAGGGAGCGGCGGAAGAAATTCAATCTCACGGGTTACCAATATTATCTTCGGTGTAAACTGATGGCATTACAAACCTCTCTGAAGATATTCTTCCATGGAACGGTGCAAAGCATGGTTCCACTCAGGCCAACCGTACCAAGTATGTTGTTCAGAGTTCCCTCAACGTCAAAAAGGCCTAAGCCTCTGGCGAAGTTAGCCCCAGTCGAAAATGAAATAAGAAGCTAAAACAAGTTATCATCCCAATTAGCATCAACATTAGTCTTAAGTTCAGCAAACTTAGAAATAACCCCTAAAGGAATTGATTGAACTGCTAAACACATTGAAATTTGCGAACTGGTCAGTGAGCGTCAGTAATTCAGAGATTTATTCCACATCACTGCGTAGAACTTACCACTACTTCCCTGCCCCAAACAACCTCTTGTAAACTGTCGAGCGCATCGATATTTGCTTATTTGTCCCTAGGCCTCCAACAAAAGACTCAATCCACAGTCTTTGTGTTTATTCGAACTAATTATATTAGTGAATTAGGGCTATCGCTCGAAATTAATATTTGATTATAAACAAACTATCTTGTCGGCCTTAGGCAGTATATTTATTGAACCTCGTTGTCTCGAACTCAAATTACTTTCTATATATGGATATGCTTTACTCTGTTTTTCTTTTTTCTTTTTAATAGTTTAATTGTTTTTACCTGCAAGGCAAACCGCAACAGTTCAACGCTTTCCTTGATTAGGCCTTCAGCTGCATTGGTCTCCAGCATGTAGCCTTTGTGCTTGCTGTGGTCAAGAAAGTGTACCCCAGTCCCATCTCCATTTCCTTCACAGAGTAGAAACAGCCTATACTTTGGCTGACCATACGTCAAAAGCATTTTGATAGCATTGGTATTAAAAACAGAAGATCTCTGCAACTCTGGTAAAAGACAGACGGTCCTTGGAACGTCGCACTAAGAGAGGCAATGTAAAAGTGCGGAAAAAATGGTTAAGAACAACAATCTTTTCGTTAAAAAATAATTTTAACATTTTGACACAATCGCATTTTAGAGAAGTAACACCTGCGACTCGTCTTTCAGGTCTCATATTACACCAATTTCGTTCCCAGAGCCCACGTGTCTTTTGGTCAGCGCCAAGACACGGAGCTCAGGAATAATCAATTTCCAGACTCCAAGATTTTAGGAGTTCCGGTTTCACGGCGCATGCGTGCCACGGTTTAAAACATGGCAATCTCGTTCCCAGAGCCCACGTGTCTTTTGGTTGGCGCTGACCAAAAGACACGTGGGCTCTGGGAACGAGATTGATATTACACAAGCTTTAATTCTCTGATGTTTGAAAGTCGTTCAGTAACATTTCTTGACTGTTTTTATCATCATTTCAGGCAAATATAAATAGTATGCATCAATCAAATGTTGCTTGGAAGGGTGTAAAACTCAGTGGCATGTTGGTCAGTATTATATGATTTTTTCTAGGACTGACGACTTGCCTTTGTCCCTCATGAGTTTATTTTTACGATATTCTTCTCAAAATGTCAGAAGAATAAAGCAAATCATATTCAAATTTAGGATGCTGCCTTGATCGAAAAACTAACAGTGATATTGAAAACTTTTAACTTACATTTTTTAAGTCCATGAAAACCTTGGTCATATCTTCAAACATTGCTTTGATTCCCTTTAGCAGCGTCTCGTCCCCATCACCAAAGTATCGCACCAGGGGTCGTAACAGCATGTCAGTTGAGGTGGAAATGTCCGCTCTGGGGTATGGGCCACTTGGGGCTTGGAAATGTAACGTAAAATCAAATGAAAGAGCCAAAACAGCTGGGATTGAAAGCCGAGTAAATAATTAAAATCGCCCTGTCTTTGTCCTAGGCCTATCCATAGTGAATCTAGCCTGCGAGCAGGCTCACGCTGGAGCACAAGCGCGCGCAGCGTAGCCGCGAGCGCGAAATCGAGCGGAGAAGCCGCGAGACGAGAAAGTGCCTCTTCAACAGACTCCTTCCCGCCGGATCGCTTTGCTCTTCGCCGCTCCCGCGTGTGACTCAAAGGTGAGCCTGCTGGCAGGCTATAGTGAATCATGCCACCAATGTCAAGAGTTTTCTTTAGTGACGTTCGTAATACTTCCTCAGCCACAGTGAAGCGTTAAGTTTCATAAGTTTCTAGATGTTTCCAAAGGTTAATTTTTAAAGTATGTCTTGCCATTCAAGCAGAACAAATTTGCGCTATTAAATAATTCATTTTGCTCGAGGACTGGGACTAGTCCCAAGAGGATACGGGACCTTCAATACGCCGATTGGCGTGTTTAAGATGAAAAAATTGGGTACACGACTCCAAGTTAACCTTAACAAGTCTGCGAAGAACACAAACATTACAGGAGAAGAGCTGACCAGAATTGTAAGTTGTCGAATTGCTCAATTGATGGTAAAGATATATCAACATGTTTAGTCAGGACTATTTTTTCTTTTTGTACCATCGTAGTTTGACTTTGTTTTCAACATAAGTACAAATATAAGGCTCTTCCTTCATGATCCTCTGTCAATGCCTGCCCTTCAATTTCTTCACTTCGACCATACGTTTGAAACAGTAAGTGACAATGATTGTTTTTTTTTTACGAAGATATAAAAACAACTCATACACAAACCTGTAGACTTTTCTTCAGTACAAACCTGGATGTTGTAACCTGTGGTAAGGATGCCAGACTAACTCTTCGATCGGCCGAGTATCTTTGAAACCATTCAACAAGTCATCAACTGACAACCTCTTTCTATGACATCTTCCACACTCACGTTCGGTCTTGCCTTGTGCTGCTGCCTCTTGTACAACGGACAAATCAACATAGTCCTGCCTACACGAGCTGCAAGATACCTTTACACTGATCTCGTACGAGCTTCCAAATTTGGCAAAGCATCTTTGGAGGAAACCCACTGCTGTTTCTGCACCTGTTCTGCATATATCTTGGCTTCCTGCCCGCACAATGACCCTTACCTGTGTCATAGTTTTGTTGATCATGTAAGGTCCACAGTCAACACGGCAGTCATAATGATCGCTGTAGATGACCAAAAAGTATTTTCCAAGGGTTACACGTCTGTATTCCTGCACAACGTTCGCAACGAGACTTTGGAAGATGGAATGGATGTGATAGGGCGGCGCTGTGAGCACCAAATGCCTGTAGATTGTATGATTTGACTCGTCAACCAAGGGCCAATTCTCCTTTGCTATCAGAGGGAGATAAGGAATGTTGTCGATTGTACGCTTGTCCATCCTCTCGACGGCCACACGCTTTTCAATCAACAAGTTGACAATGTGCTGCTTTGTGGAATCTGTGACCGTGGAAAGCATAGTACGATAGTGTTTTAAAAATAAGTGTAATAGCAATATTTTATTAAGGACGCTCGCGCGAAAATTTTCCAGTCGATAGATTTTTTTTAAATTTTTACTGCGGTCAGAAAATGAGTTACTGTTGTCAGAAATGCAAAAAAATTGGGGGGTCACCGACTTCGTTTCAGAGATAACACGTGTGGAAAACTACTCTAATTTTGAAATTTGGCGCACGTAGTTCAGCATGGTGTACAGGGGTTTACAGTTAAAAATATCGGAGGTGAGTCAACGGAGGCAAACGATCTTGGTGATGTTTTGTAGAAGTGGGTCTGTTGCGTAAATAATTCCAAATGTTACCAATGTTTTCACAAAACTTAACCCTTCAAGAGGCATTTAAAACTGTCGCACAGATAAACGAAGAGCTAAAAAGAACGGAATTCGATGGTGCATTTTGCAAAAATTCAAACTTTTAGTCGATAGATTTTCTTCATTTTTTCGCTAAACGTAGAAAATCGGTAGAGAAAATGATTCATCAAAAGAAAAATAGGGTTCACCGACCGTCCAAGATAGTCAAATCCAGGAAAAGCTACAGCAATGGCCTTCTGCTCTATCATTGTTCATTTTATTACTTAGCGCGTGCGCTCATGCATGACGTGGCGTGTGAATTTGCGTGCGCAGTAAGGATGCGCAGAAACAATTAGCGCGAACGTCCTTAAAAACTCGTCATTTCATTGGTTATTTTTTTTAGAGGATCTAAAACCGCACTGTAAAGACTTCACTTATAGCGAGAAATATTCTAACTTAACATATAAACACATATAGGTGTCACTAAAACTTCTTTACTTCCTCCATGCATATGTTAAGTTCAAACTAAAACATAATTTAAGAAACATAAACGTGGCATACCAGATCCACAAAGGATCGCAACTTTCAATCCTACCTAACGTGTTCCTGTCTAGTGCTCCAAAGTGACTGAATCTGGCTACTTCAGTTAGGTGCCTTGCCAACCAGAGTGGTTGAAGAACGAAGAAGAAAGAGTCTCCTCCTAATCTCAGACCCATTCCGGTCAACTCAAGGTATTCGGCAGCTTTCTTGCTGAGAAAGTCCCTCTGGATTCCGCACTCACTGGCGATGCACTTGAAGGTGGAATGATCAAGAACCTCAATGCCGCTCCTCTTCATTTCAAGAACCTTTGAAGCCAGACTTTCTAGTCGATACCACACAAGACTTTGGTAGTAGTTTGTTTCGCTTACCACCAACAGTACTTCGTCCAATAGTTTGCCAGGTTCTGAAGCAAAAGTGGTCCCAACAAAGATGGATCGCTGCATCATTGGATTTACGTTTTGGAATGGTTTCAGATCAATTTCATTGGCGTGTGTTTTACTTATATTTACACCTAAGAGAATTACATTGGCAGAAGGAGCTTGCAGTGACAGCAGGTACAGCCAGAAGTTGAGGTTTTCCTCGGAAAGATTTCCACAAAAGACATCCCATACGTAGATATAGATTCCTCCGTCGGTGATCGAGGATAACATCAGGGCTTCCTGAGTAACAAGGTCGGCGGTAAGGCTGGGTACTCCCCATAACTCAACTCTCGAGTCTGCAGCATCGATGGCCTTCTGCAGAACACCACCCACTGCTTTCATGCACTCAATGTCGGAGCCAATCAGAGATAACTTACTCCTTTTGGTAAAAACACCTTTCTCTGCATTCACTTTGAATGGGCTTCCAAGCACGTTCTTTCCATTTCGAGTTATGGAAACTCTGAAGGAACCTTCGGAACAGAAAACCAGGGATGCAACGTACGTCCCATCGCCTTTCTGTGACTGTTTGATATTACCTTTAGAGTGGACTTCTTTCGAGTCTTGGAAGTCAACTGCTTCAGCTCGAAACTCCTGTACACAAAAAAAGAAAATACTGGTATGAGTTGTAGACACAAAACTGTTTGCAGTGCTTTGGGTGCATAGCGGTTCATAGCTCTTACCGTACAAGAACTACTGCCAGTGTTTCCATCTCTCTGCAGAATTTTGACCTCGAATGGCCTACCGACTACGGCAAGGTGATGCTGTACGATTCCAGTATCGCCCGTAAATTCTACTTTGTACTCTGCTGGAGAAGGGCCACGGTCTTCCTTTCGCTGAAGAGTTACAGTATCAAAGGGTTCTGTTGAAGTAGTGATGCTCGATTGTTTTCTTCTGGCCTTCTCTCCCTTTGGCAAATCTAGCTGACCCCAAAAGAACACCTGGAAGATAGGTATAGGGCACATTATATATGTGTTATTGACCAAGTGTGAGATCAAGATGGCTGGATATTGGCCAAGTTCTTTTTTTTGCGTGTTTATGGACCGAGATGGAGTCGAGGTCCATAAACTCGCAAAAAAAGAACAAGGCCAATATCCAGCCATCTTGACCGAACAAGCTTGGTCAATAAAGGATTTATTATATGGCTTTCGGGGAAATTTTTCTTGCGGGACGCGGTGGGTAGTCCCTAGCGGGCAAGATAGCTCCATCTTGCCCGCTCGGGTAGCCAATCACAGCAAAGGATTTGATTCATCTTTCCCGCTCACGGAGCTAGCCATATCATAAATTTGATTACGACATACATAACAATGGCACGCAGCAATGAGTAATCCACGATCCACTTGGATTTCAGAGAAACGCCTTTTTGGTCTTCAGAGTTGCATTACATCTAAAATACAGTGTAAGAATACGGAACAAGTCCATTAAGAAACTCGCTAGGACGGCAACTTTAATCAATCAAGCTAGAACACATTCTAACACATTCATTCGCATAAAATACCCTCTTTGTTTTTCTAATTTTATAGAAAATTGGCCTCTTTTCTCTTTGTTTCAGCTTGTCTTGTACGGAAATAACACGACGCATGTTTAATCAGAGAGTTTGACACAAGTGTTCGTCCAGTGCCGTCAAACAGAAAAAAAACTAAGACTAGGAAAAATACACACTCACCTTTCCATTTTCTGTGAGAACGGCAGTGCTTGCCCAGCCACAACATACAGCTTGTGCCCTGTGGAAATCTGTTAACGGCACTATCTTGAACGTCTGGGTAGTTTGAAAAGTGCCAAGTCCCAACTGGCCTGATCGTCCATCTCCACATGTGTAAAGTATTCCGTTGTCTGATAAAGCAGCCAGGTGGCTCGCCCCACAAGCAATTTGCACGATGATTTCATTGTCCAATTCTTTGTGATGAACGACATCTCCGCCTTTCATGGGGGACCAACTGTACAAATCGCCAATGTTAGAGCAAAAGACAAACGTACTGAGACTAGCCTCGATTGCCGTTACACTTGCACAAACGTTTACCGCAGCGAACTCTACAGTGGGTAAGTGTCCTATGTCTGATTCATTCAGCTTGGAGAACAAAGCATGTGTGAGGTCTGTAGGCGTCTTCTTTCCCTGCGGGTTTAGTGACAAAAGTTTCAACAACCACCGCCAGATGTTCACATAATAGGCTTTGCCTTGTTGATCCATGCTGACCAAAACGGATCCCACAGAACAAAGAGTAGTCAAGTTTGACTTGTTACAGCGAATCTGCAGTGTGCGATCCTCCATAGTCTGGCAATCAGACTCAGGTGTGATTCCAGCGCAAAATAACAGATTGCTGGCGTTGGTCAGAGCCACAACGAGCTCGATATATGAATCTCCCGATGGCACATAACACGTGGTGACATCCTTGATGCTCAAATCTTGATCAGTGGCATCTGTGATGGCACTGCTTTTTACGTCAAGGGGTATCGGATCTTCCAACTTTGATCCATAGTAGCACTTTCCCCACAGCATTACATCCCCATCAGTAGTTAAAATCATCGTGTAGTCTTCCTTGCAGACCAGTTCTTCGGCTCTAAGCATAAAAGTTGTCACAACATAAAAGAAGCATTTATCAGTCACAATTTGATTCTAAAAAGATTTTTAGCCAATTAACTCTGACCAAGTGGCAGGTTAAATCCAGTTTCCTCTAAGTCACACAATGTTCTAAGGTGCGGTTATAGTAAATCATAAAGAAACAATCAGCTATTAACACGAAAAACAAAATTGACGCCGACTTGTGGACGGGAGGGTGTGGGAACCAAAGCAGTGTAATTATGTTGTCATTATAGCGTCAATGTCTTTTGTGTTTAGTAACGGGATGGGAACTTCATGAACAGCCTAAACAGTGGCGGCTTCGAATGTTTTCTTAAAGGTCTTTAATCCTCAATATTCGGTTTTCCTTAATTTAAAGCAACAATGAAACATTAGACAAAGTCCTACGGACCTGATTTCATTTCCTGTTGAGTTCTTTCCGAGACAGACCTTACGCGGCACATCACTGTCTCTAGAAGGAGTAAAGTAACCGAGCTGTCCAAAAGCATTGTTACCACACGTGTACACTTCCCCTTGCACAGTCAGAAAACCGCTGTGTTTCCCGCCAGCTGACACTTGCTTCACAAACGTACTAGTGGAATATAATGCGTTGATACAGCGTGGGACATACAAATTTTGGCGATGACCCAGCCCCAGTCGACCATGCGTACCCCGTCCCCACGCATACGGGATTCCCGTGTACCACCCCAACCAATTAGCCATGCACACAGAGTGATGTGTGCCACAAGCCACCGATGTCACGCGCACATTGTCGATTTGACTCACTTTTGTGGGAACTGTGAACTTTGTTAGAGCTTCGTTTGCACACTCCTGTCCCCACTGGTACAGCACACCGCTGTTCGTTAGTGCCACCGCATGGTAACCTCCTGCAGCAATTGATTGGATGTTCCAAAGTGATTCAATCTGAAAATTTGTGATAAAGGTAACTAGTAACTACAAAACGTTCCATTCTAGTGGTATCCCCTGGCGAACAAAACTGAACTGTCCCTTAGAAACACTTTTTCACATAGATTATTTTTTAAGTGTACAGGAGATGCCAGCTGGCATTGCTTCTGATGAACAAAGTGATAGTTTCATTTTTAAGTGGTAACTCAGGTTTACATTGTCCCTCTTAATTAGCTTTTTGCCAGTAACTCAAGGGGGCCATTATGTAAGCTTTTGGGCTACCAATATAGTTAATGCCTACCCTCGTTTGCTACAAAAACATACCGACATGAGTTATGTCGGAGTGAAATGCTCTTTATCGAGCAACGTTATTGGACATTTGTATGGTTTTCTCATGGTGGATGTAGAAGTAAGATCTGTGAGCAACTGACGTTCTTGCTAATGGATTTATGAAAAATCAAATATTTGAAATACGGAGAAAGATGTAAAGACATGAATGATCATCGCAGTTATGCACTCAACTTGAGCAGCCATGAAAATAAAACTGACGTTTTTGCACGGAACAGGCAATTCTAGTGTTTGCTGAGTTCGGTAAAGGCATCAAATAGATATAAAAAAATTGAAATGACACGGTAGAACGAAGAGAAAGACGAAAAAATATGATCTTTTTTCATTAATGAGCCTTCCTGTAGTCTCCTTCGCAACCGTTATTTGGGTCGCCACGCAACGTTTCTTCCCCAGCGCGGGAGAAGCGTTGCGTGACGACGCTAATAGGGAGCTTAAGAAAACCACGACGGCAACGGCAACGGCAACGCCGCTAAACAGAAGGTTTAATGAGGAGAACGATGGGAGTGCATGTGCGTTATAATTCTTGGTACATTTCTTTGCAATCCTCTGCAAAACAACAACGTGAAATGATCAAATTCTGCGTTGTCTGGAGAACCTGAACCACAACGACTAATTTTTATATTTGTATTTCCAATTTATCGATGTGTCCTAGATTCAGTTTCGTGATAGCTTTGACAGTGATAAACATAGTAAATGACTTGAGAGTACCGCGAGATTTGTAGGTAAAATATAAAATCATTTTTTAATCGACGTTGTCCTCGGCATCGCCGTCGTGGTTTCTTAAGCTCCCTAATAATGGCTGCGAAGGAGACTAGCCTTCCGCGGAAAAGCTTGCATTTTCAATTCCAAAGTAACCTACCAACGATGGCAAAGGTCTGTCTGTTTCGTCTCCATGACCCAACTTTCCCAAAGCGCCTGATCCGCAAGAATAGACCTGCCCTTCATTTGTCAATATCAACGTGAACTCTGCGCCACAGCATACCTCTTTCACTTGACAATTTATCGATGTTACAGGTGTTGGAGAAGGGGGATCAAAATTTGAAATCAAGTGCTCCTCAAGGCCAAGTACACCATCTTCTCCACGGCCCCAAGTTGAAACGCCTTTGTTGTCGTCGTTAACAACAGCTGCATGACCAGAAGACATACTCATACATGTCACACTTCCAGAAATTGGTACGGGTTTGAAACGAAAATTATTTTCAATAACTCTTTTCTCCGAGAAATTTGTCTTACTCATTTTGCAAAAAACCGAGTTCAAGCCAACTTCTGAAGGGGTATCGTCTTCTGATTGAAGCAGCATGTAGAAAATGCCATGTTCCCTTTCTTGGCCCAACTTGTCTCCTAAAATAGAAAGAGAAGGTAGATATAACATATCTAGATTAGAAGAAGTATGTAGCGTATTATATGTCCTTCTTAACCTCGTTGAAAATTCATGAAGTTTAATCATATGGAAATCATAACAGTCAAAACAGTGACCGTGGTTTGGTAATACGATACAACTAGCATAGCATTTGATTATTTATTTTCAAGTTCTCTCCATATGGTTTTAGTTTCGATCGTGGTGATATATTTTAAAAAGCCACTGTGTTTCATCACATTTCCGAGCACCTCGAATTTCGTACAAAATACAATGAGTCCACTGCGTGTCGCATTTTTAAATCTCTTTTCAGTAGTTTGAATGCGATGAGACACTGTTTCGTTTTTGGTAAGTGACAATTTGGAACTGAGGAACAAGTCGAAACAAGGAGAGGTACACTAAATGAATTTACCTGAAAGGCTACTGACGGGAGGTACGTTGTTAACCGATTACTTACTTTACCTAGCATTTTCTTGCATGAAAAGCCGATTTATGTGGCCAAATGTAATTTAGACGTACCAGAAATTCCAGATATAATGCATGGCTTGATGAGCAAATAACTTGCTCTTGCTCATAAAAACAACACTTCTACGACAATAAGTCTTGACAGGAGCCATAATCGGGGACTCCGTCCCCGATTATGGCTCCTGGACGTACTTAAAATGAAGACAATGCAGGCAGCGGTCTTCACCATGGCGGCTCACCTCCGCTGCGGGGCGCCCAGTGAGTGATAGGGCTTGACCTTTGTACAGTTCTCGTTTCCGTGACACATTCTGCAATCAGTTGTGTTCTCGCCTTTGCTAGCTTTCTTGTTGTTCTGCCACTCCCTTCCCCTCCCCTCATGGTAAGCATCAATTCATTTCCACTGTATTTTCATGCAGTGTGACGGTGCCAGATGGTGGTTACCGCTCACAGGGTTGCCAGGGATACCCTGGCGCTCGACTCCTCTGCTCTCAGTCCCACCACCCTTCCAGGCACCAATCCCCAACCTCATCTATTGTTGATGAGTTTAATTGTTAATAAAACTGCTAATGAACTGGGTGTGTATCAAGCGAAAAACCACATGCGTTTCGTTTGATAATAAAGCGTTAATTCTCTGAGAGGATTGGACTCTTCTATGAGTTACACTTGCTCAGTGTAAAGTAGAACGGTGGCCTTCCCTCAAGTCAATCTATGCCTAATGCACGTAGGTTCCATGGCTCCTACATGAAATTGTCCCAGTCTCTGTATCGATCATGCATTCGTGCACAAAAAACTTATTAACTTACGCGAAGTGAAGAGTAGCTTTTTGACACGTCTGAATTCGGTCTTTGTGGGTTGTCTTCTAATTGTGGTACCATACTTAATAACACCCTCTAAGTTTTCATGCTGCCATGTGCTAGGCTTTGAATTTGCCATCACGCAGGACCAGAGTTTGCTTGACGTGTTTACAGATGTCATTGTGCCTTCTAACTTCAGCACTGCCTCTTTTGATCTAAAACATAAGAAAATGAAACAAAAGGGAAAGGAACCGTTGCAAAAAACGTTGTTATACCGTTCTGTTACCATTAAAAGACGAAATTTTTTAATAAAGGCAACTGAGATTTGGAAGGACCCATAAGGTGCTAAACACTCTGCAGCCGATCATTTACCTTTTTTTAAAAAAAAAATTGGCCAAATTTTACTAGGGACGAATTATCAGTCTCAGACGAATTAGCTGCCTAAGAAGGGTAATTCATTTGCCTGGACGGATAAATTGTCTCGGTATAAATGCGGTGCTAAGACGAAATTCACCTGCGTCTAATTCATCCGTCAACATGTCTTGAAGATGAAAAGCCGAAAACGAATTTGGACACATAATTCGTCTAAACACCAGATTCATACCTAGACCTAGAGTCCTCTAATATAAATTTGGTGTAAGATAATTCATCTCTAATGTAAATTCGGCCATTAAGGTGGTGTTTTTACCGTCCTGTGGACCAGGTGCCCCATTTGAAGACTTTATTCTCTCCTGTCATAGTGACACACTGATGGGACAACACAAGGTGTGAAATCTCTTCTTCTTCAGTGTTCAGTAGGACTGGATCAGGGTACCTCAGAAAAGCTCCCTTTCCAAAGAACATATCATCCAACAGGTATGTATCGAGACTTGTGATAGGACCATCTAGAGAATCGCCACTTTTTGGTGCAACCTCTGCATCAAGCAATGAGCTAGGAAAATCAGTATTGGCCATTCTAGCAATTCTGGTTAACAACTCATGAGTGTTAAATGATTTGGCTGCTGAAGTGATCCACACCTCTGCTCCAATTTCTTCTGCAAAAGATGTTGCCTCCATTTGCAATGTGGTATTGTGCTGTGCATCTGTCTTTGTGCCAACAACAAACTTTGCAACCTTAGATACATCACCTGTAAACTCATGGATGAAAGCATGATACCAGTGACTAAGACTTTTGAAGCTTGAAAGTTCGTCAAGAGCAAAGACAAAGACAACACAATGAAGTTGCCTCAAGTAGAGATTGACAAGAGAGGCATGTTCTGGCCTTCCAGATGTGTCAGTAATAAGGAGCCTACATCTGTCTGTCAAATCAAAGTTTGTTACCCAGGCCCCTGCAGTTGGTTCATACTCTTTTGGAAGTTCCCATGATTCTTGGCCATTTTTAAGGGATCTTATCAGTGAAGTCTTACCAACTCTTGCATCCCCAAGAAGAACCACTTTAAACCATTGAGCTAAGGTGCAATGTGGGCTGTCGCCTGTGAGAAGGCATTTACAAAAATAAGTACAGGTAATTGTATCAATGTGAGTGAAATATAGGATTTATACACCAAGCAATATTTGAAAAATATCATTAAGGAAATATCATGAGTAGTGTTAAAGTCCTTTAATAATAGCTGAAGCCTCCATCCCATATGATTACTCATTTATTATATGACTGAGAAAATAACAAATGCTCAAGATCTAATTTGCACTGCAGTGCAAATTAAAAATTAATGATAAATTGGCCTGCTCTCAGCCAATCACAATGGAGTAATTTTCTCAATCATTTCATAAGGTACAATTTTTAATGACATTTGTGGTCTGAAATTGGGAAAGACTGTTGGAAACTGCTTAAGCAGCAAGCTCCCTGCCCCCTGAAAGTCAAAAGTCATGGGAAGTCACCCATCCCCTAAAAGGAATGGTAAATTTATCAAGCCTTTTAATAGATTGAATATCTGTGAAATGTGAATTACCCTAAGTTTCTGATACTTGCACTAAGTTTCTGATAAGTTTCTGATAAGTT
>Ga0126339_10002064_pt1 | contig 14206 bp, 7 predicted proteins | sample OrbTmetagenome_2_FD_92532 | JGI IMG/M metagenome (GOLD analysis project Ga0126339, IMG submission 92532) | Coral microbial communities from Petempiche,Puerto Morelos, Mexico - Orbicella T R C metagenome | ecosystem: Host-associated > Invertebrates > Cnidaria > Coral | place: Petempiche,Puerto... | reverse complement strand
TCCTTTTCTTGTTTAATATGTCTTTATGTTAATGTGGTGGTTTACATTTTATAAAAGAAATAAAAAAACTTGCCCTTCGTGCATTGTTGAGTTATATAAGCACTTGGGAATTTTTAAGAACACGAGAGAAGTGCATAGAGAAGCACGAGGCGCAGCCGAGTGCTTCTCTATGCACTTCTCTCGTGTTCTTAAAAATTCCCGCGTGCTTATATAACTCAACAATGCACTCGGGCGCGTTTTTTATTTCTATAATAAACACCGTTGGAAGATATCTGGACCTGAGTTAAGACTCCCTGCTTTGTCTTTTTTATAGACTTCCGCCCACATTTGGCGCCGTAATGAATCTCTTATACAATTTTGTTTTACCTAAAAGGTTTTTTTCTTTCAAAGGAAATGCAATCCGAGCAAAGTGATCGTAACCTTTATTACACTAACTTTTCAATTGTTTGCACTTTTCGTGTATTCGGACTTCTTAGTGTATGTAGGATGTTTAGGGAGCACGAGTGAAAGTGCACGAGTGAAGGCTGTTTCCATATCATAACGATCATTTGGAAATCACTCTCCAGCGATCGCCCAAGTCGATGCGACAACGATCGCTGAGAAACACTTAAGTTTTACCTTAACGATCGTAGCTATGATATAAAACCATCCCGGAGCAACTCTAGCTCATCGAGTGCTCTCCTTGAGTGTCTAATAATTCGTCAATCCCAGTTATGTACATGTATATATGCTAGAGGAATGCGGTCTCCCCCACGCGCATGCTCTGCCAGCTATTTCTGGGCCGGCCTCTCTTCCTCTTCCCACGCGAATTCCAATTCAGTGTCTTGGGAGTGATGTTGGATGTTGGCTTCCTAAGTGTGCGTTCCAATCCAGCCCTACTTCCTTCGCAGGATCTGCTGGGCGATTGGTTCCCATCTCGCTCTTCGCCAAAATTAGCTCCTCATCGCTAATCTTGCCCTGCCACTTGATCCTGAAGATATGCCTCAGACAGGTGTTAATAAACGCCTTTATCATATGACCCGTACGGCCCCGCTCGCAATTTCCTCGGAAAACCATAAGAAAAAAGGTCCCGTATGAGGGCCGTACGCGTCGAAGTGATAGGGCCGGAAAAACCCGTACGGCCCTACTAGAAAGGCGTACGGCCCTACTAGAAACGCGTACAGCAAAATCGATGGGAATTAACGACAAAAACAATCTTTTTGCTGCAAAGGTTTGTTCTCTTCAAAATGAGTGATGAAAGTTAACATTCTGAGAGTGAATTCTACTATCCAGGCGAACTGTACGATGCAGAACTACTCCGAAAGCTTTGAAAGAAAGTCAACACTCCTCACAAACGAAGAAGTTTACAACTTTCTCAGAAGCCAACAACGAGCAAACCTGTAGGCGTTCAAGAAAACAACTTTTCTGGATGAACTGTCCTATAATTAACCTTTGGAACACGCAAACAGTCTTGAGGCGAAACATCAAAGCATCAAAGAATTCATAGTGGGTCAAAAGCAAGAAAATCAGCAACGTGAAGAACACAAAGTACGATATAAGCTTAAATCAGTTAAATGGTTTCTTCGAGTTTCCAGAGTTTCTGGGAGAAGTTGGTTAAACCAGAGAAATGACAAACATACCTTGTGTACAGCAGGATAAATTGTTCTGCAGTTTTGATGGTTTTGACATATTGTTGACAGATTTATGTCAACTTTCTGTTGGCTTTTTAATTTTAGCACGTCTTGTAATTGTGGGCTTTACATGAGAAAATGAGTCGTGTTTTTGATGAATTGTGAGTTTCTTGTTCGACGCGAAGAAATAACGCACAAGTTTTTATTGTAGTTGTTCCGCGCGCGGCCGTCTGATGTTATGTAATCGCGTCCTATTTAGGTTCAAACAGAATTTTCAAAATTTTCAACACGAGTGGTCATATGATAAAATGCTTATTGACTGAGTAAGGTCGGGCCGGACGGAAAAATATTTGGCTCTCGGTCAGAACGTACGGATCGAGCGCAGCGAGACCGTACGTCCTGACCTCGAGCCAAATATTTACCCGTCCGGCCCTCCCACTCAGTCAATAAGTACATAGTATCGTCATCTGCATCACCTTGGTCTTTCTCCAAGTCTCTGAGCTATAGAGCAGGACCGTCTTGACGTTTCAATTGAAGATTGATGTTTTGTGGCAATGCTGATCTTCTTCGCGGCCCAGATGTTTTTCAGCATGACAAAGGCTGCTCGAGCTTTTCCAATCCTGGTTATGACGTCTCGGTCGGTGCCTCCCTGCCTGTAGATCACCCTTCCTACATGTACATACACAAGGGACTGGACCTTCTTGATCGGCTCCCTTATCTGCGACTGGCATGTTAGCGATGGTGTTGATCTTCATCAGCACAGTGTTGTTCTTATAAACTCTGAACTCTGCTGCTGATGTAGTTGTCAGGTTTATTTTGCTCGTTAGACTGCGGCACATTGTCAGTAATCAAGTTTTTTTTTCTGGCAAATAGAAATCCTATCATTTCTATTTATTGATTTTTATCATTCAACGAAGGTACTTTGTTCTACAATACCAACAGTAAATTGATAAACTAATTTAATGTTGTTGGGTTGTTATTTTTAGTCAACAGATGCCTCATCTGCGACTGACGTGAAGTGTGAAATACAAGTATTTTGTTCCCTATCAGGGTGTCAGAACACAAATCCCATGACAGTAGATCCCGACTCCAACATCACTCGCAACTGCTCGGTCATCACAGGAAAACTGGCACCGGGAATGAGCTGGAAAGGAGTCAGGCAAGAAGTCCATAGAACTACTGGCTCATCAGACTTAGTATTGCTTCAATCAACAACAACAATAGTTTATTTCTACTCCTGTAAACAACTAAAAGAATTTACAAGATTATAATTATAAAAATATAAATAGACAGTATAGTACATACAGTAGTGGGACACCCAAAATAACTAAAAGCTAAACTAGTTGGGTGACCGTAATTATAATAATTAAAAATGTAAGAGTCAGGAAAGAGGCACAAATCAAATTCGACAAAAGACAGCGGCAATATGTCATGTTACTGTGCCAACATAAACTTCACACTTAGGTGTTTCCTTAGTTGATTCGTAGTCATGGGGGAATGGTTATGGAGTTCAAACAAATTTCTTAATTATTTTTTTTTTGTTCCCTTTTTTGACCTTGACCACGCCGAAAAAAACAACAACAACAACAGGGCCAGTTGTTCGAAGGCTGTATAACGCTATCCACCGGATAAATTGCTATCCAGTGGATAGGTGTTAACAAAACAAATCACGCTAGCCACTGGATAGTGATTTGTCCGGTGGATAGCGTTTTCTACCCTTCGCACAACCCGGGCCAGGTGTTTACTTCTGTCTGAGCAGCTAACCAGTAGAAATGTTTCAGTTGCGTAATTCAAAATGCAAATGGGTACTTGTTTACTCGGTCATGGCCTGTTGTTGAATGAAGCTTCTTGCCACATAGAATGCTTTGAGGACGTTCGCACTAATTGTTTCTGCGCATCCTAACTGCGCACGCAAATTCACATACCGCGTCATGCATCGGAGCGCGCACTAAGTAATAAAATGAAAAATGATAGGGCAGATGGCCATTGCTGTAGCTTTGCTTGGATTTAACGATCTTGGGCGTTTGGTGACCCCTAGTTTTCTTTTGGTGGATCATTATTCACTCGCGACTCCGATGAATTTGATGACACATTGACAGGTTATCGTCAAATCAGTATTTCCCGCTTTTTAGAAGCGGGAATTTGACCCGTAGTCCTTTTTTGTTTGTTTGTTTTTTTTGCCTGTCTCGCCTTATTCCCCTCTCGTTCCTTTCCGTCATTTGCATAATTTTAACTTTTCCAATCGCGCAGAGGACTTCAAGTACAAACATTGACTGCCCGTCGAGATATGACCGAGAAATTGCAGTTCTCAGTTCAGGAGTTCTTCAAATCAGAAAATAATAAAACTATTTTAAAAGATGACTTTTAATTTAGACTGGATTCAGCTATCAGCTTTGTGTTCAAAGTATTGATCTGACCCAAGTGGACTGACCTCGATGATAATTCAGTAAATGACAAGTACAAATTCGCAATGTGAACTGAACATACCATTCAGCCAAACACGTGTTAACCAAGGCACCAAAACAACGAATGTCTTAAAAGAAGATAATTTACAGGGCAGAAGCTTATGAGCAAGGCTAAAGAGAAGCATAATGCTTATAGAGTTGCGTTAACATTTGCAGTAAACAGTAAATGTACAATTGTTTTGTTAACGGTTATACACTGGATAGCGATTTATCGGGTGGATGGCGTTATCCACCCTCCGAACAATCTGGACCAGGAGATAACATTCGATAACAACCTACTCGGAGGTATGAATATATCATTCGAAGAATTTTACATCTATTGGAATTCCTGAGATCCGACCGCGGTAGATTTGATCATGCACAGCACTTTCTAACAGTGATTTTGCTGTATATAATATTCTGCTCATTCGTCAGTTGTGTTCACCTCGATGAAAAGTGGCAGCTCGTTTTATGGGCTGTCTAAGAGCCATTTGGAATTTTCTACTAGGCAAGAAACAAACTCAGCGACCGGATGATAAAACAGTTATTGAACTCGTTTATCGCAAAACACTAGTTATTTAATACTTTTCAACCAGGCAAAGTTTTCATATTCCTAACGTTTTAAAACCATTAGGACGGAAATAACAGGGCAATTATTGAACAGTTAACATAAGAAAAGAATGACAAAAACTGGTGAGGAAAGCGTTCAAATCTACATTTGGTTTTGTCTGCCATTTTTATCCGTGAGAGACAACAACCAAGTTATTTTTATCCTTGGGAAATGTATTCCTGAAGGGGCTGACAGCCATACTGTCGCTGAAGGAGGTCTTTTAGTCAACTTCAGTCCACAGTGGGTGTTGTTTTGTTAGTTTAAGATACCTGGCGGTTTTCGGATACTTTAAGCTCTAGCTTTGTGGTTTGTGAGATAACATTTTCTTCAAAAAATTGTCCTTGTTATCAATTGATTGGTCTCGGTTTATTTTCTGCAATCCGCAAGGGATGTTTTTGGTTCAGCCCGGGAGCCAGGGTTTCCAGTGCACCTATCAGCACAACTGAAGTGGAATACCCTCTTCCTGTTTTGAATAATTTTAGGCTCAACACTTTTCAGCCTCTCCTCGCGTTACGCCCAAAAAGCGACAGACTTGTCGTTACTCAAGTGTAACTATGTTAAGTGGAAACACTATTCTTGTGAAATAATTCAGGACGGGACATCGGTCTTTTAATTGGTTTATAACTCGATGGCGAGCCAAAAATATTCCTCTGTTGTTTAGGAAAACAGTTAGTTTTATGTGCGTGACTTTATCCATTAGTCCCTTCAAAAGTTGGTACCAGGAGTGAGGGCAGTCTTGTGTGTGAGCAGTCTCGAATTTTTTCTCCGATTACCGGTAACCCGAAATCTTGTCGGTAAGCTATGGGTGAGAGTAGAAAAAGGGGAAACACAACACAATATCAGAATAACGACAAACCGGACTTCTTGTTAGCCTAAATTTATTTTGATATATGAGCCCACATATGCCGAAAATGCAATGTGAGTTTTGGAAATGCCTGAATCCTTGAAAGATATCTGTGTCATGCTAAGGTTTTTGGGCCCACAGTTAAGAGGTTTAGATTGTTTATCGAGGGTAATCTAGGAATTTTCAGGAAATAAAGGGGCCTTTGCATGGGTCGACAAAGCAGAAAATTTATTTTGACACATGAGCCGACATATGCGGAAAATGCAATGTGAGTTTTGGAAATGCCTGAATCCTCCAAAGATATCTGTGATAGGTTCCATTGGGGATTGTGCTTTCCATGTGTCCGGTTTACAAGTAGGGAGAGCGGACAATTTGTAATGTGGACTAATGTTACATTATAATAACACTGAGCTCCTTCGAAGCTTTTGGTCTACAGTCCACGAAATTCTGGCTTCATGTTAAGTTTTTTGTGGCCACAGGTAAGAGGTTTAGATTGTTTATTGAGGGTAACCTAGAAATTTTCAGGATCTAAAAGAGCCTTTGCGTAGATCTACAAAAGCGGAAGTACTAAGGGGCGGTTGAGAGGCATATCCGACCCGGAATTACTTCAATTTCATATCCTCGATAAAGACATGTCGGAATGTACTGTTCATGCACAGGGGACCCGAACACTATATCAGCAGTGAAAATAACTATGCTGTCATTCACCTGTGTTCCTGTGTCTTTTTGAGTCGTTTAGAAGGGATTTAAATGAAGTGAAGGCGGTTTATATCTCCGAATATTATGTCGTCTGCCGCTTTGTAATTATGGCGCTCCGATTACGTCTCAAGTTTCTATTATTGTCATTAACTATCAGCAGTAAAAATAAATGTGCTGTTATTTACCTGTGTTCCTGCGTCTTTTTGAGCCGTTTAGAACAGATTTGAATGAATCGAAGGCTGTTTATATCTCCGAATATTTTCTCGTCTGCCGCTTTGTAATTATGACGCTCCGATTACGTCTCAAGCTTCTATTATCGTCGTTAACTATTACCTCTCGTCGAGGGGAGAGATTCTCGGGTTGCATAACGGCCGCAAAAAAGACCCTTTTCTCCTTCTCTCCCCCGATGGGAGTTTTACACGTTAATCGAAACTTGAGACGTAATCAGAGCGTCATAATTACAATAATATTAGGAAATGTAAACCGCCTCCGTTTCATTCAAATCCCTTCAAAACGACTAGAAAAGACACAGGAACACAGGTATATAACAGCACATTTATTTTTACTGCTGGGTCCCCTGAAGTTCTTACTAGGTTTAGACCCCTGTCTTCTGTACTAAATGAATTGTAAGTTAGCTATGCAGTCAAACCTCTTAAAAAACATAAAGCAATGACAAGCACCATGAAAATTGACGAGTGCTCTTCAGTTTTCCAAAAGCCAATCATCTTCCTTCCACTCAAACTAAACCATGAACAAACTGGTAACAATTTCAGTTAGACCAGGTAAAAAATCAGAGTTTACGATTCCTCTTGATGACCACGCTGAAATGAAATTGTTTAAAGTCAACATAATCGTTGTCTTAAAGACACAACACTCAACTCCATTTGAGAAACAATGCCTTTTTCGTGTTTTTATTCAGTTATCAAAACACGACAGAAGGCGGGATTAACGAGAAATGGGTGATGTAGCAGCTCTCGTAAGGTCTCACATGAATGGCTTGAAACCCATTGAGAGGACAATAGAACGAACAACAGAAACAATGCGCCCTAGCCCCAAAACAATAACAGCTGCTGCAATGACGACACTGCTACACTACTGAGAAGCTGCTACACTACTGAGAAATGCTCATTGTAAGAGCACAAGCCGCGCGCAGGCAGAAGTTTCCACAGCTTTTCTGTGACTCGATAGAAACACGAAGAAAATGTTTTTTATCATTATTATTATTATCATTGTTATCATTTCTTTAAAAACCACTTCGAGAAAAGGAAAGAGAAACACTCGTTTAATTTGGTTTGCAAAATGTAAATTCTCTGCTCTACTCATTACGTATGTGGGCGTTAAGGAATTCAATTACTCTTATTTCTTGTCTGGATAGCGTTCCGGTAAAATTTATTTGTTGTTGCAGCGTGCTCTGTGTTCCCACACATTTCAAGAGAAACCAAATATTTGTGTTCCTTTTTGCGTGGACAATTAACGTACAAAACAAAAATGGGAAGAATCTCTTTTATTTGTGTAGCTAAAGCTATTACGAACATCTAATTCCAATTACTATTCACGACGTACTGAGTTTAACTTCTGACACTAAAACTGAGATCCCGGAAAAGCCCAAAACTCGCCAGCTTTCAAAATTAAGCCCCGCCAAATGTGAACAAAGACAATTCATAACATTATGCTCAGCCATTAAACCACCACAAGCCGGCAAAGGATCCCCCTAACTACCACAGTAATACACAGTTCTACCTCAAACAACAAAGTGTCATCAAAATTACCACGTCGCTAACAAGTACATATAAGGTCAACAAAATTCAGACCATAATCATAAGCTAATTTAATTAAGACCAGGATTGGCTAAGTATGTAAGCAACCGATAATGCGAAAGAGCACATTCTGGAAAGAGCGTGGGTGAAAAAATGCTATAAGAGCGAGACCGATAAAGCAAAGCGATAACTAGCAAGATGCAGTTCGCAGCTGGGATGGACAGGTTGAAGAACACCCACGAGCTTGGTTTGATGGCATATGTTATGCTTTGTTCTTTTTCACTTCTCGTGGTCCAAGGTATGTACATGAGGTTACTTGGTTACCGTACATGTAATTTAGACTGTTTTATTACCCTTTTCCAGCTCAAGAACGCGTCCGTTACATGCGCTCGGCTCTTGCTCAATTTAGACCAAAAAGTAAGACAAAATAATTGAGATACAAGCATTTTTTGTCGCTTGAACTACTGAAACTATGTTTGCAGATTGAGTTTAAAAAAATTACCAAGCTCGCCTTCCCGGTGTCGGTTGGAGTCTCTTTTAATATTTAGTAAGAGTAAGAGATAGATATTTAACATTACAACCAGTACTGCATCATAAAATGTTACATTCAAAGTATTTAAGGTGGTATCCTTGGTATTTCGGTGATTAATTTGGCAAATATACCATGCACCTGAGTAAACTCGTTAAAGACGATGGAATATTCATTCAATCCTCGTCCCAGAAGTAATGAACACTATCTTGCATGAGAGTAAAAACGGAAAACGAATCGACCGTAAAAATGGACATTGCATATTTTTAAAACCCTCTCGGGATAAAGAAAAGTCTTGGAATAACAAAATGTTCCTCCTTTTACTAATAGAGTTGTCATCACTTGAACATCTGATATGTTTTGTTTCAACCTGATTGCGACATATCCCTAGATTAATTTGTGCAAGGGGACTCAATAAGATGTTAAGCTGATCATGTCTCTTTTATAGTAGCTTAGCTTTGACATGAATCATTTCTTACACAACAGAGAGCAATAACATGAATCGTTTAAACACCGTGACATTTGGATTGTGCGGTAGCCCGATTTAGAGAGCTTAGTTAAAGCAACTGACTTCTCATATCTCTCTTAGAGAAAAAAATAATAGCTCGTGACAGAAGATTTCTTTAAGTAAAAATTGCAATATTCCACTTCAGTAAACAAAATTCCGACGAAGGAAAAACTCAGAAATATGAACAAAGTGTCGCTTGAAATTCGATCAGCTAAAGATCTTCCAATAATCTATTTAAGGGCATGACCATTAACTATGATTTCAAATTGGGTGACCTTGAATTCCTGTTTAACTCGCAATGTTTGTTTAGATACTGTTCTGCTAATTTATACAACTTCTGTGTCAAATGCTAACAGGAAGTTCATCAAATTTGATTTTGTGAAGGATGTCAAAAAGTAAAATTGACATTCTGAGGGAATTGCGATTTTTGTAGACCTCCAATCATACTCTTTGAAACACGATATATCAGCCGGCAAAGTGTCCCTTCAATTGTTAGGCTTCGGTTTAGCTGCCGTGAAAGACGAAGCTTATTAAATCACAAATTTTCCTCTAAACAGGTGCCCCGACTGCCAAGGACCGTAATGAACCGCAAAACGGTAAGAGTCTCTTTACAAGTGCAATATTATCATGATAGTAACAGTATCATGCTCAACCCATGATCGCAAGACCGGGTGTAAGAGAACTCCGAACGTATCCTATGCGATCAGAGCACCCGAAGATTTCGCAAACACCAAGAAGCTCTTTTTACTCTGAGCATCACTGCCTCATGAACTTCAAATTACGTGCATGCCGACTCAAAAACCAAATGCAGAAACAATGTAATTTTTGTAACCTGGATTCTTGGAAACCTGCTGAATTTTTTACGAGTTCAGTTCATAAGCCTCATGAACTTCAAATTACGTGCAATAACTCAAAAATTAAATGGAGAAACATGATTTTTATAGCTAACCTAGATTCTTGAAAAGCTCACTAGTACGGCAAAATAAAGGAGAATCAAGTTTTCGAGTTCAGTTGCATTCATTTCATGGCTGGAGTCCGTTTAAATGCAATTTTGTGCCGATTTTGCCAACAAACTGCCTTGGTCTGGGCACGGTCTGGCGAATTTTTAAGATAGGCGGCCATGCGTCATATGTATGTCCTTGCTCTTTTTGACGGTTCAAATTGGCCAATGAGCACACGAAATACGTTTCTTTTGTGTTTATTTATATTCCATTCCCTAGGTACATTGCAAGTAGTTTGGTTCTCAAGCACACCAAGTTTTATCACTGTGGGCCAACGAAAAGACTTGGAATGCTATTTCTCCGGATGGCCTTTCCCTTCCGAGGTCCATTGGTTCAAGGATGACCAAATAATCACGAACGGAACTGAAGGCATTTATCATTCAGAGGTCAAGAGAGGGAAAAATGGAGAGGGAACTCTTTGTAGCAGACTTATTCTTCCTCCAGGACGTGAAGAGCTTGAAGGTTTCTATAAGTGCAGAGCGAAAAACAGTTTTTCGGAAGTCTCTGTATCCTTGCAGTTGATATATGTGTGTAAGTAATGCTATACACCGTTGCGTGATCAGCAGCAAAGTTGGCTATCCATAAGATTGTATTTGAAATGCATCGTACCGAACTTAAAATCAAGTTCTACATACAAGCTGATGCAAACCCTATTTAGGGTGTCATTGACATGTTTAATAATCACTGACCATGCTTTTAACACAGGTCCCCGTCCAGGAAGCCCTACTGTCGTTTCTGGAAAGGAATCTGAGAGCAAATCGTCTAACGTGAGCCTGGCATGTCTGATTGATTATGGCTGGGCCTGCCCACAACGTTTGTTTTGGACTCTAAACAATACAGCGCATTTGTCGGAAAGAGCTGAAAAGTATGAAATACAAGTAAAGGATACTCAAAGCAAATGCAAGAAAGAATTCATCCTCTCCATTTTTAACGTGACGGAACATGACGAGGGAACATACAGCTGCCATTGGCAATGCAAGTACAGTGGATCTATGGAAGCTGCCATTGACTTGAAGATAACAGATGAACCACAGATAGGTAAGAGTTTTAAAATAAATAACCAATGCAAATGAGTCTTCTTAATTCTGTTTGATCACTAAAATGATAGCCACATATTTTAGACTTTCCCAACATAAGAATCTAACATTTAGGTAATCTGTTTTAGTTTTTTTTTTTTTTTTTTCATTTGAACACTGAGACATTTGTAAACGCAATCTCAAGGAAGTATACATGTAGGAACGCGCAAATACCCATGCTGTGTATCATCCCTGATCATCAGAGCAGGGACCCCGATCTTTCTGTTCATCACTAAGAAGCTCGCATACCGTAAAATTACGGTGATAAGCACCCCTCCTGCTCAAGACTCATCTAAATGTAAGCAAAGAAACTATTCCGGTTATAAGTCGCTCTGACATCTGCAACAGATGTAGCTTTGGAGGACTATCTGTGCTTCACGCATTTTTGCCCATTCTTATGCCTTTAAGAGCGTAAACCATTTCATGGAAAACATCTTTAGATACCGCTGGATGTTAGTCTCAAGTTAAGTTTTATCAGCTCATTTTGAAGCGATTTGTTCTGGGGAAAAGGGAAGTAGATTCGGGACTGATATTATCAACTGGACACGGGATTAAGAAATTGTACGAAGCGGAAGTCGACATTTAAAGAAGCGTCTCTGGAAGTCCGGAGACGAGGAGCGAAAACTAACTAAAACTGTCATCTTAGCGAATGTCCCAAATAGCCGAACAATGACGTGGTCGACTTACACAGAAGAGACAAAACAGTTTTAAAAAATAAGAAAGCGAGAAGGAACAAACCATAAAAACTGAGAAATGACAGCCTGACCAACGCGACTCATTTGAAACTGATCTTGAAAGCAAATGAACAAATGAGATCAGTTTGCTAGAGAGAAACACTGACAAGTAACTGGACCTTGAGAGAAAAGTGATATTGGATCTTCTTCTTAAGAAAATATGATCGAGATCTTGGCTTCAAAAACATAATAGCCTCTATACGGAAATCCCCCACGAGAACTGAAATGTAAAACTTTCAAGATCCTATGATTTGCCCGTCACCGTTTTGGCCTCAAAGATCTTTGAAATCGTTTTCCCAATGCAAGAAATGGGACCTAAATAAGAGTAGATGGTTTTTGAAACATCAGTTGCACGTTGGCAAAGTTTAGTTTATCATTAAGCTCTCTTGTGCCCTGTTGCATAAGCGATAACAAAGGACGACCAATTGTAAGTAACAACTTTAATTAAGTGAACGAAAAGATGAGATTAAGGTTGACCTCTTGTGGGTCTTGCTTCTTTGATTACAGTCCAGTAATTCTTTTCATTCCCTTGTGTCTTAAGCAGAGTAAAGGAAGCTCGTGTTTGCACAGCTATTTGGGTTGACAAACCTTATTAATGTTTGGTTTTTATTTTGTTGGCAGGAGCTTGAGGCACTGGGTAGACAACTTGGATTGCACAGGACAGATCGGATTTCAACGCAGCCCTAGATCAGAATAATTGAAACTTCAAATTAAATTCATTTAAAAATTACCGATGATTCAGTTCTATCCGCATAGCAGTTTTGAAATAGCTTTTGAAAACGTCAATCTGTGTCTAGAATGCTTTAAATAGGCAGAAATAAATAAAATCCTTGATTAACTTTCAAAGCCGGATTTGTGTTGATTATAAAAAAGTGTAAAAACAAAAGGACCCACCCACTGTAGACTATAAGCACGTATGAGGGTCTATTAGTTGCAAAAAGCTTAAACAAACATAGGTAAAATTAATTTGCACAACAGGAGTGCTTGCTCATCGGCGCCCATTTTAATTAATTTTAACTGTGGCAGGCTTGGAGGTCATGTATGAGCTACCTTGCATAGTTCTGGTCAGACGCTAAGAGAACGAGTTATAGTCTGAAGTTCATTTGATTGAGTGTAAAGCATTTCGTCTAAAAGCGTAGATTTTCTGTTCAGACTAAAGAACAAAGGAAACATGGTCATACCTGTATATTATTACATTAGCATACGTCAAAGGGTAATTTCATTATTGCCTCACGGGACTTCACCTTGAGTGTTTTAGCTCCTAGTGAAACGCCGACGAACCGGAAATTCGGGGAAGCCCCAAACAGGAGAGTCTGCTCGTTGCCTAAGTACAACACAATCCACTTCCGATGAGTCGATTCGTCAACTCTTTTGTTGCCGACGAATTGACTCAATGTGGGTGTAAAGGACATGGCTGGATTATAGGAAAATAAATACTTACCTTACCCTACCTTACCTTCCCTTCCCTTCCCTTCCCTTCCCTTCCCTTACCTTACCTTACCTTACCTTACCTTACCCTACCCTACCCTACACTACCTTACCTTACCTTATCTTACCTTACCTTACCTTACCTTACCTTACCCTACCCTACACTACCTTACCTTACCTTACCCTACCTTACCTTACCTTACCTTACCCTACCCTATCTTACCTTGCCTTACCTTACCCTACCCTACCCTACTCTATCCTACCCTACCCTACCCTACCCTACCTTACCTTACCTTACCTTACCTCACCTTCCCTTACCTTACCTTACCATCCCTTCCCTTCCCTTCCCTTACCTTACCTTACCTTACCTTACCTTACCCTACCCTACCTTAACTTATCTTACCTTACCCTACCCTCCCTTACCCTACCCTACCTTACTTTACCTTACCTTGCCTTACCTTACCTTACCTTACCTTTCCCTTACCTTGCCTTACCTTCCCTTCCCCTCCCTTCCCTTCCCTTCCCTTACCTTACCTTACCATACCCTACCTTACCTTACCTTATCTTCCCTTACCTTACCTTACCTTCCCTTACCTTACCTTACCCTACCCTACCTTCCCTTACCTTACCTTCCCTTACCTTCCCTTACCTTCCCTTACCTTCCCTTGCCTTCCCTTGCCTTCCCTTGCCTTCCCTTGCCTTCCCTTGCCCTCCCTTGCCTTCCCTTGCCCTCCCTTGCCTTCCCTTGCCCTCCCTTGCCTTCCCTTGCCTTCCCTTGCCCTCCCTTGCCTTCCCTTGCCCTCCCTTGCCTTCCCTTGCCTTCCCTTGCCTTGCCTCGCCTTGCCTCGCCTTCCCTCGCCTTCCCTCGCCTTCCCTCGCCTTGCCTCGCCTTCCCTCGCCTTCCCTCGCCTTCCCTCGCCTTCCCTCGCCTTCCCTCGCCTTCCCTCGCCTTCCCTCGCCTTCCCT